>Ga0307507_10011496_pt1 | contig 11151 bp, 7 predicted proteins | sample 7_EM_MG_FD_207223 | JGI IMG/M metagenome (GOLD analysis project Ga0307507, IMG submission 207223) | Populus trichocarpa ectomycorrhiza microbial communities from riparian zone in the Pacific Northwest, United States - 7_EM | ecosystem: Host-associated > Plants > Roots > Unclassified | place... | reverse complement strand
CCAGTCAAGCAAGTGCAATATATTGGCAAAAAAAGTGTACTACCACCTGGGCGAGGTGCTGGTGCTCACTTGCCAGAAGTAGTTTCTTCTAAAGAGGAGTGTTGGTTGTGCAGATACAGGCTGAAGCAGGCCGGGGGGGAGGGTCCGGAGGGCAGAGGTTATAAGACACATTGGCACTGTACAAAATGTCAACTTCCCCTCTGTATTCAAACAACCCGCAATTGCTTTAAGGAGTTTCACACTATGGATTAGATAGTAGTTGTTTATTTTTTTATTTTTTATCTTCACAATTAAATTGGGGTAAAACTCGTTGCCACCGGTAAAAATATTCGCACCGCCTGCGGTGCGAATATCGTTACAGACCATGGGATAAGCTAGCAGCTAGCTGTAGGCCCTTGTTCTCTGGCTTACACTCAACCCAGCAGTTTTTTTTTTTCAGCAATTTCCTGGGTATAATTTGAATGCTGCCTTGCACATCAAGGGCTCAGCCTTTGATCGATGCCAGACATTATTATGTATAATTCCTCTTCTCTTCGGGATGAATATACTCTAGCGACAGATTCAAAGTTATTTTTTTGATTGTGGGCGAAAAATCCAAATCCACCTACCAGTAAGATAATTGCTTGTTCCTAAGAATAATTGAATTTTTATATTGTTTTTCTTTATATCTAAATAACGCGCACAGGAAAAGTAGAGCTATGAGAATTGTGGAAAAATAAATAGAGCAATCGATGCACAAAGAAAGGGAATACACAACAGGAAAACGAGGGGGGGGGGGGTGAGGTGTGTTGTATTGGGGGCCTTAGGCCATACAATCTTACCCCGATATGATAGGGATAGTTTCCCACTAAGGTCAAATTCTAGTGTATAAGCCGGAACTGACAACCCCAGACTAGACCATATAAGAGGTTCTGTGTAGAAAGTTAGACGGGTATCTCCCGCGAGCCAAGGGGAATATTTAAGTTGAGGCTTGCGGCAGGGCTATTTCGGGCGGAAGAGAAAAATGCGGATTAGCGGAGGGTGGGGGTTTACCCGGCGGAGAAAGATTGGGCGGGGGTGAGAGTGGGGCGGCAACGGCAGCGATACACGTGCTTATGGAACAGTTGCGGTATGGATACTAGAAGAACCGGCGCAGATTATCCGCATTTGAAGTAGGTAAGGAGAGCAAGATCCAAGCCCGTACGCAGGGCCAGGAGTAGCAGATTTTATCCTCTAGCCCAACCGTACAAGTTCTCCATCACCAACGAGCTAACGCTGCGGCTTGTCACTACTTGGCCATTTTCCTTCTCCTTGAATATCATCAAACCTACCTAATACCAGCTCTCCTAATGCCGGGATTTCAATAGCAAAAGGAAACTTGGTTACCGGATTCACCCCGTTCACTACCGGCGTCCTAGCTCACAAACCCCAAGCCTGCGAAATCCATTCTCCCACACTCTCGACCCTACGGTCCCGAACATCCTGATGCCCCAGACCTGGGTCCGGTGGAGGATACCCGGGATAGGATATTAGGTTGGTCGCCGGCAACTGTAAGGTAAAAACTAGTTGTATTCCAAGAGCCGACGTTAATACTGAGTAGTTGCGATTTTTCCGTTGTGTTCCTGGTTAGTATACGGTAGATGCTTGATGATGGAGTTTGGGTCGGTTATTGAAATTCCGGGGGGCTGAAGAAAAGCGGGGCTTTTTGTGGAACCTGATAGACCCCCTAGTTGACCTCCACAAATTTCTGCCAACGGTACTCGTATGATACGGATAATTTACCCTGCTTTTGCATACCTCGTCGGGAGTCCTATGTTTCTTTTTAAGTATGATCCTAGACGGTTCGCCATATAGCGCCTCACTAAAATAATCATGGCGCAGCTTGTATTGTCGGCAGAGGCTAGAAAGTGCCCCTCTGCAGCCTTTGATAATTCCAGGTTCTACAGGATAGGGGCCGCGCTTTTTAATATGTATAACCAGATGCTAGTACTCGAGTGGACTGAGTTAAAAGCAACCATGATTCTTGTTATTCCCTGATAAAAACCACCACCTTTAGTTCACATCTACGCTCCGCGCATGCCGCCGAAAACGAACAGATTGCACCCCATGCAACTGTTCTACACCTAAGATCGTGTAGGAAGAGGTTTGGTCATATATGGAGTTTTTTCAAGATCTATAATATTATAGTAATTGCCGAATAGGAGTTAATTTCCACAGTTTAAAGACTCTTTGTTGGATTAACTATCCTTCATCAGTAAGAAAGAAAAAAAGTGCGGACAACCCCCCAACCTCACGTTCAAGCTCACACCTTGGAGACTTTAGAATGCTACACGGCTTTCCTTGGGTTATGCCCATATGTGAAACAAATCACAATTATATCTTAGTTAACCTTAGCTCACCCTCCACTTTGCACTTGTGAGAAAGAATTACACCTTGTATGCTTTTCTGTATAATATTATACGAAAACTTAGGTCTAAACTCTAGGTAGGACAAGGGAGAAATTTGAATGAAAGAAAAAAGAGAAAATGAAGAATTATGCAAAAAGAATTTACAACCAGAAAATAAGAAGAGAAGGGGATATAATAGAGATTTTAAATCATAGTGGCCAACTGGAGTGGAGTTTGGCCGCCGTTATCTGATTTGCTGGGGTTGATGCCGTCTCTTCCGAGTAACATTCCCACTACTTCCATGTGCCCATTGTAAGCAGCGGACCAGAGTGGTGTCCGGCCATCGTTATCCGGCTTGTCGGGATTGACCTCGCTCCGTTGGAGAAGTATTTTCACCACTTCCGCTTTCCCATTAAAAGCAGCCCTCCAGAGCGGCGTCTGGCCGTTCATATTTAAATTGTCAGGGTTGACCTCGCTCCGCTCAAGTAGCATTTTCACCACTTCCGCGTGTCCATAGTCAGCAGCACTCCAGAGTGGTGTCCGGCCGTCATTATGTGGCTTGTCGGGGTTAACCTCGCTCTGTTCGAGTAGTATTTTCACCACTTCCGTGTGCCCATTGTAAGCAGCAGACCAGAGTGGTGTCCGGCCGTCGTTATGTGGTTTGTCAGGGGTGACCTCGCTCCGCTCAAGTAGCATTTTCACCACTTCCGCGTGCCCACTGTAAGCTGCACTCCAGAGTGGTGTACGGCCGTCGTTATCTGGCTTGTCGGGGTTGACCTCGCTCCGTTGGAGTAGCATTTTCACTACTTCCACTTTCCCATTATAAGCAGCCCTCCAGAGCGGTGTCTGGCCGTTCATATTTAAATTGTCAGGGTTGACCTCGCCCCGCTCAAGTAACATTTTCACCACTTCCGCGTGCCCATTGTAAGCTGCACTCCAGAGTGGTGTCCGACCGTCATTATCTGGCTTGTCGGGGTTGACCTCGCTCCGTTGGAGTAGCATTCTCACCACTTCCGCTTTCCCATTGTAGGCAGCCCTCCAGAGTGGTGTCTGGCCGTTCTTATTTAAATTGTCAGGGTTGACCTCGCTCCGTTCAAGTAGCTTTTTCACCACGTCCGCGTGCCCATTGTAAGCTGCACTCCAAAGTGGTGTCCGGCCGTCGTTATCTGGCTTGTCGGGGTTGACCTCGCTCCGTTGGAGTAGCATTTTCACCACTTGCGTGTGCCCATCGCAAGCAGCAGACCAGAGTGGTGTCCGGCCGTCGTTATGTGGTTTGTCAGGGGTGACCTCGCTCCGCTCGAGTAGCATTTTCACCACTTCCGCGTGCCCATTGTAAGCTGCACTCCAGAGTGGTGTCCGGCCGTCGTTATCTGGCTTGTTGGGGTTGACCTCACTCCGTTCGAGCAGCATTTTCGTCACTCCCACGTGCCCATTGAAAGCAGCACACCAGAGTGTTCCTTGGCCGAACCGCCCCGCTTTATCGGAACAGATATCACCCCGTTTGAGTAGGATTTCAATAACTCCCTCGTGCCCATTAAGAGCAGCCCACACGAGAGGTGTATTATCCACACAGTCTCGTTGGTTGATATCACAACCTTCCACCTCTATCAGATCTGTCACAATCTCAACAATCCCGAAGAAAGATGCACAATGTAGGCCACTCATGAGGTGGGGTTTATCAAAATCGATACCGTACGAATATCCTATAGATTCTAGTGCCTTCAAAAGGGTTCTAATGGATATGTGGTTATTGTAGTCGCCAAATAGCTTCAATGCAAGCAGATTCGCACAACCAGAAAGGTCCCTTTTTGCATGCACTCCCCAATACACAGAAGAATATTCGAGAAAAGCTGTTCCTTTGATATCAGGAGATGGTCTCGTCGAAAGATCTCTGACCTGTTGCGAATTCAGATAACTTAAGCAGGTCTCGGCCATCGTGGAGTGAACTGTGCCGAAAAGCTCAGGATGAGCCCGGAGATACTCGTGAAGGGTATAGTGGATTAACCGGACTGTGGAAGCCTCCTTGTCGACAGTAACAAGGCCTTGACAACACGCTAGCAATGTTCCTATTGAGGGGACATCGTCGGCATCGAGATTCGGCGACCCCACTTCGACCCCTAGGGCGTGACACAATTCATCAACCTTCAAGGGCCGCTCGGAGTGGGAGATCCACATCAAAGCAGCCATGCCTAGCCTCGTTCTGCCCCCGCCCTGTCTCTTTATCCGTCCTAGTGTTTCACCATAAGCACTCCCCAACCCCAAACCATCTGTAATTGCACTTAGCTTCTGTCGCCTCCGACGGGTTGTGGTTTCTTGTAGGATCGCATCTATATTTAGCGAGACTAGTAGGAATCTAGATATGTCGCCGTTAGTGGATAACTTTAGGTAACTTTGAGAGAGTTGTTGCTTCTACATACATTTCCGAAATATCGTTAGGAATCTTCTTCAGAATGTCTGCCTCTAGAGTACTGTCCATCGCATCAGGGGTTGTGTCTGCGGCTAGCCTGCTATGAAGATATGTGACAATATCATCCCTCTTAGGACTTATGGATATGCTTGTCACTCTCTCAGCAAGACGCCTTCCGATTTCGTGTTGAATATGCGGTCTTCCGGTTGCGAATATTCGAGTACCCGGAGAGAGTTGGAGGAGTTGACACAGCGCATCGACAAGCTTAGCTCTGTGTTCTGTCGCACATTCGTCCAAAGCGTCGATACATATGAACGCGCGCTTTCTGGCAGATGTAGTCTCCAGCATTTTCAAAATCTTAGATATTTGCGGTCCTTGCCCACCAATTGCATTTTTTCGATCCTTGTATGCTTCCGATATCTCCTCCGGGATCTCCTCCAATCCGAAAACCAGTTGCTTTAGCAGGGAACCCAGCATGCTCGCGGGGGACTGCTCGTTTTGGGCGGCGAAATCGAAATAAAAACATGCTACCGTAGCATTTTGCCCTCTAGCTTGATCGCACAAGCTGTCTATAACTATAGAGCTAGCATCGCCACTTGTCAGTATTTCCCATTTTTATTTTACTCATTGAGGCTCATTCGTGTTACCTAATGTAAGTTTTCCCAACACCCGGATTTCCATAGCAAAACAGGACTGCGTTATCGCATTCACCTCCCGCAGTACCGGCGCACCAGTTCCTAAACTCCCTAGTTTGTAAAAGCCATTCCCCCACATTTTCGACCCTACGGTCTCGGATGTCCTGATGGCGCAACTTAGGATCTAGTGGGGATAACCAGGCTAGGATATTGGGTCGATCATCGGCAGCTGTAGGGTTGATATAGGTCGTGTTGAAAGAGTTGAAAGAGTTGGAGTTATTACTGAATGATTGGGACATTTTTTGTTCTTTACTGCTGCTTAGGATATTGCGCGAGCTGATGATGGATGTTGGGGTCGGTCGGCCGCAAAAATTCCTGGGGGTTGAAGAAAAGCGGGGTTTTTTGATTGATACAAGTACAGCTGGATCCTCCCATCAGCCTCGCCAAATTTGTGATACCAAAACTCCGCTTTTGCCTACTACAATAGTAATAGGAAACCCCCCACCCATTTAACCACTATCCTGTGACTTAACACAAGTCTTGCGCTACTGTGAAATACGGCCCTGGAGCGCCTGTCGTGCAATGATATTGGCCAACTTGACATACCGGTATACAGGGGCTTCGGGGCCTATGAACGAACCAATCTATAAACATATACTCGAGTATATCACTTAACTGTGGGAATTACAGCACAGTTTGCTATATGGATCGAGGTGGGGAAGATCTTCCCGTAGCCATATACTTTACTAACTTAGGTTCCGTAAAGACAGGGGCATGCTTCATATATATCGCGACTGCGACGTACTGTACCGGTACTGGGACAGTGCGGAGGGTGTACAGTAGTCGTAGGCCGCTACCTCTGCTATTATTTTAACAGCCAAGGAACAAGTTGTCGGGATTAATTAACCTCTAACGGCTAGCCTAAGTAGTTATTCAAGGAGTCATTAAATATGCTGATGAATACCGTAGCCTTTTATCAAAACCCGACATTTTTAAGATCTAGGATTTCCTACTAAACTAACTAAGCGAGATAGCTGGTTAAATCTCCTGTAAGAAATTTCCATGATCGTGACGAACACTCTGGCATACAGTGCACTAAAATATAGCCAAAACTATGACGAGCATAGCGTGAGAAGAAGAGTCCCAACTTCGCTTCAGTCTATTGACACTCTGCTGCACTTGAGCATTGTCTCCAAGCGGCTGGTGTAGCTATCAAGACTCTTTCTCCAATGGTTCATGGTTTGATTAAACAGTTTCTCACCTAAGTTTAGTGTTCGAACTCTAAGTTTACATCGTGTGACACGCCATTCAATATCACGGAGGCGATAGCTTATAAAAAGTAATTATCCGACATCAGCAGTGGGGCTGGTGGGGGAAACTGTCCGATCTCGAATGGAGGGATCTGAGGTTTAAGGTGGGGCCTATCGTGATAGAATTGAAAAATCAATTTCAACAGAGTCCCCCTACATACTATCCTCTCTGCGGTATACTACTGCTAGTACTCGAGCAAGCCTCATAGTCTCTCATTTAACAATAGCCTAATACCTAATATTATCCACCCTAATGAGGTTTAATTTATCAGTATTTTTCCATGCGGGATCGATTTTCTTTTGTCTTGCTACAGGTATCGCACTTTTAACCTGCCGGAGGACAGCTTACCTTTGTGCCGGATAAATGGAAGTCGCCGTTTGCTTTTTATGTTTCGTTTTTTCTTTCTTTTTCTCGCTTCGAGGTTGAGGCTCTTTTTCGGATGCAGACCGACAAAGCATGCGCCTTGATTTGAACGAATCTAGTAAGCCGCTTAGATTGCCTTTCAGCCTCAGCGATCTCCCGCGATGGTGCACTTAGGCAAGGATTCATTGCCTTTAGCCTTTAGTTGATCGGATGGACCACTGATAATTCTAAGACAGTGACGCAGATAACAGAGGGAAGTCCTGAAACAACATTCTATCTCAATCGCTCTCCTATATCCTTCATGGAGCTCCTTGTGCCAATTCCACGGCTGCTCTGGTAACAGGCTAAGCAGTTCCTCCGCACTCTAAATAGACCCCGGCTTGCTGCGTGGTGCTAATGTGCGAGCTAAGCGATTTACACCATTGGACTATGTAAACAAGCAGAATAAGTAATTTTCACTAGCAATGAGGATACAAGCGAGTATCTAGTGATGCAAGGTTTATAGCACAGCACTCCTAAGTACGTAGATAAACTTGTAGCTGATGGTCAAGACTGATGAACCTTGTGTACCATTGATGGGCCGAATTTAGTAGTTTGGAAAGAGGAAAGTAGGGGTATTTAAGAGAGAGGAAAAGGCTGGGTGGAAGAAGGAAGAAGGAAGAAGGAATTATGGTAGACATAATGGAATGAAGGGGAATGACATATGCCTCATGGCTTGCTCCTCGCGGGTCGGTATTATACGATGGTGTGGACTACCGGCATTTGATTGTTCATGACAAGTCCGGGCACTAGTAGGATACTGGGTGAAATCGAAAAAAACTGCCTATTTACTTAGGACGTAGGTTGGGATATTTGGAGTTTGGGTTAAAATGGGCAGAGAAAAGAATGATAGTTCGTAATCGCCCGATGGAGAGGCAATATTTATCAAATTGCTAAAGTTATGGTTGAAGAGGCAACAACCGACGACGGGAAGGGCGATAAGGAAACGAAACGCCAAGACTAAAGCAACACACATCGCCAACGCACAACTCAGAGAGGGGAAACCATTTTTCACTCAACTGCTCACTCTTACCCTCACTACTCACGATGCTCTCTCCAACGAAACTAACTAGTAGTGAAGACAGGAGTACGAATAGAGGAACGGCGGAGCATTCCAGGCCCTTCTTCCCATCCTTCTATTGATCGCGACACGGATCCATTTTCTTCCACCCGTGTCCCCCTTTCCCTTCCACAAAAAAGACCATCATGCTAACAAAGGAAAGACAAACACCACAGAGATAACTTCTGCTCCCTCCATTTTCTCCGCGTATCCGGCTCTTTTCCGTATCCGACTCTCCCAGAGCCGTATCCCTCCCGGCGTTGTACCCATCCAAAGCGCATACGCGAACAGTTTGGTCGGACAACAACCCGACTACCGCACGAGCATGCCTTATTGCTTCTGGGCTTCCACTCCCCTCCCAGCCGGCGTATCGGTTCAGAGCGTCTGTTTGAAAGCCTTTGTCCTAACAGTAACGGGATAGGCTTCACGTGTGCCTGATAGCCTGGTCATGCTGAGCACCGTCGGTGGATTCCGACAATAATCCCTCCACATGGTATTTGGGGACTGGGCTGAGTGTTGGCTTAGAGTTGAAGCAGACTGGCTTGGGTAGAGCGCTTCTCTCCAAAATCTTGTCTATGCTGGGAGGTACTCAAAGATGGGGCAGGCGCGAATAGTAGAGGGTGTAATGGACTGCATAGAGGCTGTAGAGGTGATTGGCAGAACACGGTTGGGCATTATGGTGTTATATATGGAAAACTCGGGGAGAGAGGGAGTCTTTACCGTAGCTTTTGATGTCGGGGATTGCAAAGAAGGTTCTCAATAATATTATCTTGATTTTTATTTTAGAAAAGCAGGGACTCTTGTGACGAATAGGACATGGTCTGGATATCTATTGTGATTGTATTTACCTCTATCTTCTCCAGATACGGTCTTTGTTCGTGGAACAAGTGAAGTTATAAGTAGCGACGATTTTTGGTATTCGCCTTCTTACAGATCATCTGATTAAGTACGCGTTTGCCCACCAGGACCGCCTCCGAATATGAACAAATGGTACCCCATGTAGGTGATCTGCACCTAAGACTATGCAGGGAGGGTTTGGCTGTGTATCGGGGTCTTCGGGATCGTACAGTACCTGGCTCGTAGATTAAGAGTTGGTTTTCCTAGTCCTTGTTTTATTAATTTTTCTTAATAGGCAAGACTAAAAAGCGTAGATAGCCTCCCAACCTCGCCTTTAATCTCACCCCTAGAAGGTAGTAGCATACGAGCGCGATCTTTCTTTGGGCCATGTACTGTACATAGTGGAAACAAATCGCAATAAAACCTTAGCTAACCGCTACCATTAAAATCAATTTTCACGCCTCCGAAAAAAAATCTTGAGCCTCGTATTTTGTCTCTATATTATCCGAATAATTAGGTCTACACTCCAGAAAGAAAAAAGGAAAAATTAAATTAAAGAAAAAAGTAAAAAGTAAACCAATATGTAACGAGGATTAACTGTTGGAGCCTATAGAAAGCATAGGAGAAGGAAAGAACAAAAGCGCAAGCTCAATAGCCTCTAAACGTAAAATACCAAGAACTCCCCCAGAAAATATATGATATCTCTCCATGCAGCGGCACCGTAAAAACCCCGAAACCCAAAAAACTCTAAATGGACACACTCAACCGAGAAATCCTGATCCCCGGCGATCTCAACTAATCTAGAACCATCCTGATATCTTATGATCCCCCGTGACTCCTAAACCTATGCCCTGCTAGAATAGTGTGCCAACTCCCAGATGTCTAAGGACATGAGTATAAGAAACATAATAGAACTAAATACCCGACGCCTGATGCCCAATGGAAATGGTATTAGCGAAACCGAAACAAGTACCGTATGCCTAGCGGCAAAGGATATGAAAAAAATAAAAATAACTTACTGATGAATGCTTGGTCGCCGCACACTACAAATCTACATGCCTTATTACTGTATATCTCCTAACCACAGATCCGCCTATCTGCACATCCGCATAGTCTTGTAACCAGATGCCGTATAGGAAATCCAACATTTACGAGTAGAAAATAGAAATGGAATTGAATAGTATAATGAAAGATTTGGGTTAAACTGAGGAACCCCCGGGCCGCAATAGAGCCAGTACTGCCGTGTGGTTATGCCGAGTAGCAAGCCGGAGAGGTGTTTGGCCGTACACATCTCGTTTGTTGGGATCGACGCCTTCCCTGTTGAGTAGAATTTCCACCACTTCCGCATACCCATTCCCTGCAGCATACGATAGCGGTGTTCTGCCGTCGTTATCTGGCTTGTCAGGGCTGACATCATCCAGCTGCAGAAGTATTTTGACCACTTCGGCGTGCCCATTCCAAGCAGCACACAAGAGTGGTGTTCGGCCGTCAATATCTGGCTTGTCGGGGTTGACCTCACTCCGTTCAAGAAGCATTTTGGCAACTCCCACGTGACCTTTCAAAGCGGCAAACCGTAGTGGTGTTCGGCCGCAGTTATCGGGCTTATCGGGATTGACCTCATGCCGTTGGAGTAGGATTTTCACCACTCCCTCGTGCCCATTCCAGGCAGCATCCGAGAGTGGTGTGGCACCGAAATTGTCTGGGCTGCCGGGCTTAACTTCATCCCGTTCGAGAAGCATTTTCACCACTGCCTCATGCCCATTCCAAGCAGCAGCAAAGAGTGGTGTTTGGCCGTCATTATCTGGGTTGTCGGGTTTAACTTCGTCCCGTTCGAGAAGGATTTCCACCACTCCCTCGTGCCCATTATAAGCCGCAGCCAAGAGTGGTGTTCGGCCGTCGTTATGTGGCTTTTCGGGGTTGACCCCGCCCCGCCCAACAAGCATTTTCACTACAACCTCATGCCCATTCCAAGCAGCAGCAAAGAGTGGTGTTTGGCCGTCATTATCTGAGTTGTCGGGTTTAACTTCGTCCCGATCGAGAAGCATTTTCACCACTGCCTCATGCCCATTCCAAGCAGCAGCCAAGAGTGGTGTTTGGCCGTCATTATCTGAGTTGTCGGGTTTAACTTCGTCC
>Ga0307507_10011495_pt1 | contig 11151 bp, 10 predicted proteins | sample 7_EM_MG_FD_207223 | JGI IMG/M metagenome (GOLD analysis project Ga0307507, IMG submission 207223) | Populus trichocarpa ectomycorrhiza microbial communities from riparian zone in the Pacific Northwest, United States - 7_EM | ecosystem: Host-associated > Plants > Roots > Unclassified | place... | reverse complement strand
GAGACTTATTCCGTAATATGATTGCATAAAGAGATTGAAATATATATGGATGACATAATTGTCAAATCTAGAGAGAAAGAAGACCATTGTTAGAATCTGAAAAGTTGTTTGAAAGGTTAAGAAAGTATCAGCTAAAGTTAAACCCTGCAAAGTGCTCATTTGGGGTAAAATCTAGAAAGTTGCTTGGTTTTGTGGTAAGCAATCAAGGTATTGAAATAGACCTTGACAAAGTAAAGGCAATTCAGGATATGTCGACTCCTAAAACTGAAAAAGAAATCGGAGGATTCTTGGGTTGTTTAAATTACATTGCCCAATTTATCTTCCAAATAACATTGACTTATGAACCGATCTTCTGGCTCCTTTAAAAGAAGAATCCCAAAGTATGGAATGAAGAATGCCAAAAGGCCTTTGATAAAATCAAAAGATATCTACAAAATCTACCTTTATTGGTTCCCCCGGTACCTAGCAAACCATTGATTTTGTACCTAACAACAATTGAGAAAGCAATGGGATGTGTACTTGTGCAACATGATGAGTTTGGTATGAAGGAAAGGGTAGTATACTATCTGAGTAAAGAATTTACAGAATGCAAATCCAGGTATACCTCAGTAGAGAAGCTTTGTTACACACTTGTATAGGCTACTAAACGACTTTGGTAGTACATGTTGTATTACACCACATGGTTAATTTCAAAGTTAGATCCTCTCATATACATCTTTGAAAAACCTTACTTATTAAGTAGAATAGTAAGGTGGCAAGTACTGTTGGTTGAATATGACATAGTGTACACAACAAGGAAAGCCGTGAAGAGGAGTGTCATTGCCGACCATTTGGCAGACAATGTGATCAAAAACTATGAACCTCTGATCTTTGATTTCCCAGATTAAGATGTGTTGATTATAAAAGGGTGAAAGAGCTAGATTGGTGGACAATGTATTTCGACATAGTAGTAAATGTGTAAGTTAACAGGGCAGGAGCAATGATAATTTCTCTTGATAAAAAACAATATCCTGTCTCAATAAAACTACAGTTTGAATGTACCAACAATACTACAGAGTATGAAGCTTAAATCATCGGGTTAGAAGTTGCATTAGAATTGAAAATAAAGAAACTTGGTGTCTATAGACACTCTATGCTAATAATTTGCCAAGTAAAAAGAGAAGGACAAACAAAAGATGAGAAGCTAAAGTTATATCAAGAATATATGTTCAAGCTAACAGAAAGAATTTGGCGAGATAAATTCACTCATATATGGAGAGATAAAAATCGGTTCGCCAACACTCTGGCTACCCTAGTATCCATGGCCAAAATTGATAGTGAGAACAGAATACAACCTTTAGAAATTGACGTTAGGAAGTCTTTAGGAATTTTATCTTTTAATTAAATTTAAATTTATTGATTTCATCATCTGACATTTAATTGAGAAGATGTTGAGTTTTATAGTTAGCCCAGATCTACAATTTAATAGGTTGTGGGTTTAAAAAATTAACCCGGTTTATCTAATTCACTTAGGCTTACCTGATTTTTTTTCTCTTTTTTTATAAACCTTTTGTTTTCCAGCTTCATTATTCATCAGCATTTTATAATTTTTTTATTATTATTTTTTATGAGGTTTTTTTTTTGTTTTAAAAGTAAGGTCAACTTAGATTTTTTTTTTCGATCTTTGTTGAATCTTACTTTTTTAAAAAAAATTTTATTTTTAAATTAAATTAATTTTGTGAGTTTTTATTTTTAAATTAAATTAAATTAATTTTTTTTAAATAGCCCCAATACTAACACAATGCCGTTTTTATTATTTATTGGTCCAAATATATTTTAAATATTAAATGAAAAGCAATGGGGAGATATTTTTGGACGGGAGAGGTTTAGTTTCCAACCGTCAAAGTATAACTTGTAAAATGTAATTTTTTAAAATTCACCAATTTAGTCCAAACCACATTACACGATAACATGTGTAATTTTCGTATTTTTAATTAATAAGCCTTTCCCACTCAAAGGATGGCGGTTCCTTCGACTTCCTCATAACACGGTCTTCGAAGCAGAACAAAACCAGGACGCGCACAGAATAATAAAAACGAAAACCGGAGACGCAGACAATAGTTGGAGCTCGAAGAATGGAGGAAATAGACGAAACGGAAGCCCAACCTCAGGTCTATTTCCTCCGTTTCATTCTGTTTTATTTCCTCTCTCGCATTTCTGTTTGGTCGCCGAGAAAACGAAGGAAACCGATTATTATATTTTTTTTATCAAGAGGAGAATTTCCTTATCAGTGGAATCATTTAAATACTCAATTCTCTCTGTTAACCATCAAAAAAACAGAGAGAGAAGAAAGAAAGGAGTCAACAATTTATGCCTCTTAATTCGGACTTGCCGTTAGAAATAGGCTTTGCTAATAATTGCAATAATCATGTGATTTCAAGACTCATAGTCGTAATTAGTACGGAGTTGTGATTTATTTTTTGTAGTCGTAATTGCTGGAAATGCTGCATCATTTTCCTTTTGCATTTTTGCAATGTATGTATAACCGTTTCATTCAGATGTCAGCTATTTATTTCAATCTAAATCTACATCTAAATGCAGGTCTATATGGCATGCATCCTACATGGCCATCGGTAAGAAATGTGCATGAAGATTAGCCTTTTTAAAAAAAAAAAATAATAATAAATGAGTTTTAATTTACGGTTGTGATTTACTTGTATAGTAGTTTGTCAGGAACTGCTTGATGCTAGGTTTTCATTTTTTGAACTTAAAGCATTTTCTTTTTTTTATATGCAGCAAAATAGTAAAGCTATTCAGGGTTTTTAACGTTTTAATTGCCTAAAGGATTCGTTTCGAGTCTTTTTAGTGTTTTTATTTCACTACATAGATAACAATCAAGATACTCTATGTGTCCTCTGAATGCACTGAAGTTTGGAAGTGTTCATGACTGATTGATCTTGTTAAAAATAGAAAACAGAGATCCTGTAATATAAGAAACTGTGTGGGTGTGGCAATTTTGAATTCTTTATAGCATTGGAGTTTTAAAACGGTGAAAAGCCAAAGTGATCTTGTTGATAAATTAACGTACTGATAAGGGCTAGTTATTCAACTCTTCAATGAAAAGTGTTTAGTCTGCAATTTTTATTTGTGTTCGGAAAATTTTATACAATTTATATAAAAAATGGCATTTTCACCAAATTCCTGCACAGGGTTGGGATTTCTTACTATGATTCCAGTATTCGCCAACTGCATGTGCTTGAAGTTTGGGAAGATGGAAGTTCAGACTTCCCCCTAATTGATCTGGGTATGCCTTGTCTCTTTGTTGGAATGGCGTTCATTTCTATTATTCTTCATCAGATTTGAATTCTAAAATGGTTTTTCTTGATGTTTGAAAATGATTGGTTCTGGAATATGGATTCATTGCTTGTCATTTAAATTATAGTTTTTTCATATTTCCATTCCTTGTATTTATTATACTCTTTGCTTTTCTTATATCTGGATTCAATTATACCATTATATCATTAATATCCTTTTCTTTTGCTGAAACACTGGTTCAGTAAAATATCAGGCGAAGCCTTTGAATATTTACACAAGCACTAAATGTGAAGAGTCCTTCTTATCTGCTTTACAACGAAGTGGTACTCTGCTGTTTACCTGTTTGATTTATGAGCTAATATACATGTGGAATGTGTTTAAGTTTCAAAGTGATACAGATGGCACAACTGAGGCTCCTATGGTGAAACTCGTAAAAAGTTCAATATTCAGCTATGAGCAAGCCTGGCACAGGTATTAGAATGGATCCTGACATATTTGTGCAACTCTACTAGGTTTGAATTTTCATATTAGTGTGCCGAAAAGTGGAGGGTCATGGTCAAACCCTACTAACTAAACCATAAGATCACTCTTTGATAATGATTTTTTATGGTGATACTTGGAAATCTTATCATGATTCATTGTAATAATGAGTCAAGAATTTAATGTCTCACAGAATGCAGAGACTAGTCATTGACTTTCTTCATATTTTCATCCAAGTCATTCTAATGGTAGGTCATTCTTGTTGTGTCATCACTGAGTTCCCTTAAAAATGAAGCACTTGAAGAGCACATATGAAATTCCAAACACTTTAGAATGTATCACTTAGCATACATTCTATTAGCATTTCAAATGTAACTATAACAGAAATGATAACAGGATAGGGGTGTTCACGGTTCGGTTCGGTTCGGTTTAGACTCAAAAAACCAACCGAACCGAATTACATGAATTTTGTGAAATATTAACCGAACCGGACCGAAAACCGGTTCAAACTGAGCCGGTCCGGTTCGGTTACATCCGGTTTTTTTTGTAAAAAACCGGGAAACCTAATCCCATCATATATGGGTTATTTTTTGGATTTTTTTTTTAAATTGGTTTACATTAAATCAGACTTTAAAATTTTCACGATCTCAGCCAAAACAACTCCTTCATGGTTTCCATTGCCATTAATCTCATCGATCTCAGCCATTATCACGAATACTTGCCACAAGAAAGATCGGTTGGGAGATTCTTGAAATTGAGAAGAAAAAAGCCCTCAGGTCCCGACCCACAAATGAATAGGAAACGGGGCGAGGGTCTTTCATTAAAGGGGGTAAAGAAGGGTGGGGCTTTGTTCTGAGGGGGGCGCTTTTCGCAGCTTTAGAAAGGACAGCCTCCAGTTGCAGGAGTGAAAGAAAGAGTCTTGACCAAGAACTCAAAGTAGCGGAGTCTGAGGTACAACTAAGAATGAAAAGGGAGGAAAGATAAGAATAAGAAAAAGATACAGGTGACAAAGATGGACAAAGTGACAAAGATGGGCAAAGATCACTGTACATCAATTTTCTTTGGCTTTGGATGTGTATGTGACGTTGAAAAATATGATCTTCTCATTGAAAGCTCATTTAACAACCCACCAGAAAGGAAGATTGGGAAACTGGGAAAGGAAGATTGAGAATTATTTGAGAGGAAGATTGGTTTTTTCTCTGGGCAAGGCGGCGACACAAATGAGAGGCAGTAAAGTTATGTTAACTGTTAGGGTTAGGTTACAATTTAATATTTATACCTCGAAGATTTTTGTAACTTTTGGCTTTTATAGGTCCGGTTCGGTTTGTGCCGGTTTTTGGTTCAAAACCGAAACCGAACCGGACCTGTTAAAATTTATGGTTTTGACAATCGGTTTAATCGGTTTTTCATTTCGGTTCGGTTTTTTCGGTTAATTTTTCTCCGGTTTTCTTGGTTTTCTCGGTTAATCGGTTATTTTGAACACCCCTATAACAGGAGAACAAATACCTTGTGCTTAAATATAAAAGTGTGGCTTCAGTACAATCAACTCTACAATGAATGCGTCATTTGATTGGTCCTGAGAGCATACAACTAAAACTCGATGTTTTTGTTTGGTTTTGTAGATTGATTTACCTTCGAGTGACAGGAATGGATGATGGGCTAAATATCAAGGAGAGGGTTTCATATGTAAATAGACAAATACAAACTTCATTACTTTTTGTTTCTTTTCTTTTGTAAGGCATGTTGTTTAATAAATATTCTTCTACAATTTAAGTTTCTTTTGTTCCTCTTGAATCATATTAAACTTGTTATTATATGTGCACCTTCTGCCCATAATAATACATTTTTTCCACCAGAAACTTGGTGATTCCAGCACTTTTTCCATGAAATGTTGAGCATTGCGATATAATAGTTTGAAATCATGCTCTTATCTAGTAGATTATATAGAATTTAAGTGCTTTTCAGATCATAATCGATTCATGAGATTCAATGAGAGTAGCATGCAGTAGTACTTGAATTTCATTTATCATCCTTTGATCTTCACAGAGGATGTCATATCGTCCTTATTGACACGTATATTCTGTTTAAATAGGACCCTCTTCTTTCTATGTAAAAAAAATGAGATAGAAGAAATGACTTGAGTTTAGTTTAGAACTCTACAGTTAGTATGGATGGTGTTTTCTGATTTAGCGGATGAGAAAAGTTGTTTTTAGTCATCCTTGCACTGATGCTCTATATCTTGATTCTATTCTTTCTTAATGCCATTTGGAGAACACATTAAATAATATCTGTTTTCCCTCCTGAAATGGATGGCTAATGTTGGGATCTGCCAGCTCTTGCATATCACTATATTCCATGACCCTCATAGTGCTACAGAGAGCTTTCTTTTGAATTATGTAATTGGGGTATTTTGGTACTTCATTCTGTTTGCAATTGTGAGTGTCCTTTTTCAGGTCCAGGGAACACTTACAAGATAATATTTTTCTCTTTTATACTTTATATAAATATAATCCTGGTACAGTCTGAAATAATAAGAATTATTATACAGAATCTTTAATGTGTCTTTAACTATGTCTTTCTATTCTTCCAGTGTTGGTGATGCCCCCAAAGCTTGACCTTTCTCTACTTTAAGCTTCCTCTCTGTTTCATATTGTCAGCTGAGTTCCATGATGGACATAGGAAGTGATGTTCAAGTTCGAGCAAGTGGAGGTCTTCTTGCCATATTAGAAAGTGAAAGGATTGTAGATACCCTTGAGCAAAAGGAATATGGAAATGCATCAATTACTATCGATTCTATCGTGGAAATTTCACTGTATCTTTTTATTTATGTATTATTTCTGAACTATTTCTTTTCGTTTATCCCACTAATTTTTGTTTTTACTTTTTGAAAACAAGTTAACAAATGGCAGAAAAGAAACTTGGAAAAGAATTTATCCTTCACGTATCAAATTAGAAACAAATTTCTTAAACTTGATGCAGCAGCTCATGAAGCATTGCAGATTTTTCAAATCGACAAACATCCAAGCCATATGGGCATTGGCAGGGCAAAAGAAGGGTAAATTTTGTATTATCTTGTCAGTTTTCTTATTCAGAAAAGTTGTATCCTGATTTTTTGACATGCAGGTTCTCTGTGTTTGGCATGATGAATAAGGTTTGTAGAGATATAGTTTTCTTTTTGGTAGTATCTTTGTAGAAATATAATTTTCCATTAGTAGTACCTGTAGCATATTAGACTAACATAATCCCTCATCAGTGTGTGACGCCCATTGGTAAACATCTTCTGAGGTAAATTAATTTTGAGACTTTGTGATGTTAGCTTTTCCAACATTTTCTCTAATCCAAGGCCTTGAATAAATGTTTTACCTTGCTTTAGAAACTGGTTCCTGAGGCCTTTGCTGGATGTGGAAAATTTGAATGGTCGACTCAATGCTGTATCCTTCCACTGTTTAAGTTAATGAAATTACTTCCTGTTTACATGAATTAGAGCTTGGTCCAGTAATATGGCAAAAGATGGAAAACAATTACATAAGCTGGCACCATTTTGGCATGGGTTTGGTTGCTTGATCTAGCTGAAGATATATTGTGAAAATGTTATGATCACATTGAATAGTTTTCATTCCATTACTTTTAGGATCAGCTTTCAAAATGATCAAACTTCATATTTTTTGGTTACTGTAACGATGACATATTCCTTGACAGATTAAGATTTCATTCTTTCTTTGTTCCGAAGAACTGATGGTTTCTTTGCGAGAAACATTGAAGTCTGTCAAGGACATTAAGCGTATACTCAGAGTACTGTTTTTTTTTTTCTTCCTGTTATTTGTCATGCTATCCTTATGTAGGTTTTCAAAGCCTTTTTCCATACAAAATGAAGATTTCCAATTGGTTTTTAGTAACAATTTCAGCACAGATCTTTTATTTAAAACAGTGATTATATACAAAATAATTTTGTGGACTTGCAAACTTCTCACAGAGACTTGCTTATGTTCTTTGTTTCTGTCTAATCTGAAAAACCCATAACTCACTCTTTGCGCTCTTAATTTATTGGCATTATTACAAACATTAGTGAATTGCCAATTCCTTTCATTATTTTTCTTTTTATCTTCTGAAATTTGTAATCTTTCCTTTTGTTCTTGAAGAAGTTCGACTCACCAAGCTCCCTGTCTACTGTTGGTGACTGGACAGCCTTTCTGAAGGTAATCTCACCTCAGCAGGCAGTGCTTAAGTTCTCAATCCTGTTGACAAATATTTCTTAGCTCCCTCGCCTGCTAGCTGGTGCTGAGATGCTTCACTAGTTTCATAATTACAGGATAGCCACCACTACAGATAACCATTCTCATTTGTTTTCATGCAGTTGATTTGTATTTCATTGTTTCCTCCCTTCTCTCTGCTACCAATTGCCACATGTCTCAAAGTTTGAAACAGTTAAATAGGCTTCTTCATTGTAATATAGGACCTGGCCACTTTTTTTGGTTTTCTATGGTTTCTCATTGACAGCTTCTTAATGGAAGTAGGGCCTAAGCAGGAAATATTGCTTAGCAGTGTATACTGAAAGATTTTCTGTCAGTAGCTCAATTTTATGCCATCCAAAGAAGGCTTCAATCAAATATTCCTTTCCAACCTTAAGATTTTGTGTAAGCTCCTTGAAAAGAACTGCTGTAATGTCAGCTATAGACGAAGAAGAAAAAATGTACTTCATTTTTTCTGAAAAGATTTATTTTCTTTATTTCTAAAAAAAGAAATGGAAATAATGGCTGACTTTTGCTTTGTATGAATGGAATACGGACAAAAGAAAAATATTTTTATTGGCACACAAACCTATTCATGCATTATGCCTTCTACGTGTGTATGTGTGTGTTATAAGATCTTCATGCAATTTCCTGAAGAGATTATCTTTAGTTTCTTCTAGTGAGTAGATTCATAAAGTTCAGATTATATTTTATTTCTCCTGATCCAGTGATACTCTTGTAGAGTGTTTGTGCGCTCTTGCATTTGGGAAAGATATTTGAAGTAGGAATTTCTGAAAATCTTCAAGAGCATGCTAAGTACTTAAATCTGAACATTGTTGAACAGGTATCAGAACATTTGTTGCCTGCCTTTTCTGTGAAGCCTTATATTGTTATCTGTTCTCAAGGTTTATTCATGTGCCCTATGCATGTTTGTTTATTTTCCAGGCTTGTTCATGCATCACAACAGAGCTGGCTTATGTCTATGAATTGGTTAGTCCATCTTCCTGGATATTTTCTTAATTGTAAACACTGTAAAAGGTCACTTCTTATTGGAAGTTCCTTCTTCCTTTTTTTTTTTTCTTTTCTTTTCCTGAATGACATGGAGTTCCAAATCTCTCTGGAAAATAGATGGTGTGAGAACATGTACTGTTCAATAATTCTGTGTTCAGCTATATAGTTAAGACTATCCCTTATATTCTTCCAGCATGCATGGCATTTCATTTATTTAATCAAGTGTAATTGTAGCCTAAAATAAGAATTTTTTCAATACTTCCATATCTATTATTCAGAGCTTTGTTTGAATGATATTTATATGACTTATTGGCGAGGCTAATTGGAATAAAAGGGACAGATACTGTACATTTGGTAGCATGATTAAAGAAAAAGCCATGGCATGTGGGGTACAAGGCTTCAATGAGTTAAAGTGAGCACAGGAGTCCAAAAAATAAGAACAGCCCTGGGAACCGTACCAAAAAGAAAGGTGCAAATAGCTGTCTAAAGATTATAAGTTCAGGGATCTGCACAGAAATCTTCAACAAAAATCGATACTCAAGAAGAAAGGCGTTGATTTTTTATTCTGCAATTTATTATCCACGTTTCATTTTGTCGCATTACTGAGATGTTACAATTGCTGTGATTTATTACAATATGTTGTATCAGCTGGAATTATGTGTTGACATTACCTAACATTTTTACTGGGACATACTGCATCTCATCTTTCTTGATGTCTGAGCTGAATTCACTTCCCATCATTTTGTGGGTCATGCTCAAACGTGTGATTTCTTTTACAGGTGATTGGTGTTATTGATGTTAATAGAAGTAAAGAGAAGGGTTACGGGACAATAGTGAAAGAAGGTTTCTGTGATGAGGTTGCAGATTAGTTGTGATTTCTGGCCATGATTTTTTAAGAAATGGATTTTTAATCATTTACTCTATGTTCTCCTGTTTCTATTTCTTCAGTAAATATATTAAGATGACCACTTCTCCCCACTACTGAATCCACCATCGAGATGATAGGATTTCTTTCTGTTTTGCCCAAACCTTAATGCTAGGATTCGACTTTTCTCATTTGTGCTCAAACTGTGTTTCTGATAATTCAGCCTTTCTTTCACATGCAGTTGGATGAGCTTAGGCAAATCTATGAAGAACTTCCAGATTTTCTGCACAAGGTAAGTTGTTTCATTTGTACATGGATCAAATTGGAGTAAGGAATTGAAATTGTATGTACATTGAGATCCATTTGACTAACTCCTTTGTAGGTTACTTTATTGGAGCTTGCACAACTACCCCATTTGGGTAAAGAGAAGCTCGTTCCTTGTATTGTTTACATACATCAAATAGGTTGGTCGGAAGCTCTGTATTATACTGCTATTGAAAAACTTTGTATGACTAATTCAAAGTTTCTTTTAGATTTCATCCCTGATTATAATTGCCTTCACTATGTGATATTACTTTGTCTAATGCCTTGGATATACTTGAATGATGGCTTTTTATACTGCCTCTGTTATATAATGAGTAAATGAATCTCCCAAAAGTAAACGGTCAAGATTTCGCTATGCAGTGTGTTTGTGTTGAAACACTAATTTGAACTACCCAGAGTAAATATACATGTCATTTACAGATGATCAAAATCTGAGTTTCCAATCGTGATACCACATTTTATCTTCTTTACATTCCACTAGGAACTAGAGGAAGAACACTTCCATTGCATGAAAGTTGCTACATTTTGAGCTAGACATTGAATGAAACACAAGGGGTCTGGCACCATGATGAAAAGTCTTTTTTGCCACCACAAGACCAAATTGCTTCTGGTTATGAGAAGTGATTGCTAATTTTTAGAGTGTATTTTGATGAAAGAAAGCTAGATTGGGTAGAATACTGGGAAGCACTAACTTGATGATGCTCTTGAAGGTGTTACTTTATTTTGATAAAGGAAAAATATATCATTCATGATTTAATATCTTACCCTATATTTTTTTTTTCTTTTAAATGACGAGCATTTTCAATGGCACACTACCAAACCTTTTTTTTTTCCCGTAAACAGCTTTACCATCTCAGTTGGATTTAAGTGTACGTTTGGCTATGTGGTTGAACCCGTGTTTCAACCATCATAAGCATCAAATTGATTTCAACCACGTAGTGAAACCAA
>Ga0307507_10011494_pt1 | contig 11152 bp, 14 predicted proteins | sample 7_EM_MG_FD_207223 | JGI IMG/M metagenome (GOLD analysis project Ga0307507, IMG submission 207223) | Populus trichocarpa ectomycorrhiza microbial communities from riparian zone in the Pacific Northwest, United States - 7_EM | ecosystem: Host-associated > Plants > Roots > Unclassified | place... | reverse complement strand
ATTTTAATTTTATTTTAATTTTATTTTAATTTTATTTTAATTTTATTTTAATTTTATTTTAATTTTATTTTAATTTTATTTTAATTTTATTTTAATTTTTTGCCTCAGGCTGTGTCTGTTGAGGGGGGCCAGGTTCTCGGGTCAGACACTAGATATCATAGTTATTTAGTAAGCATCGTGGAGTACCGGTATGAGCACGAAAGAGTAGTGTGATCTGTCTACCCTAGTGTGGCTTGAATCTTGGCGTTTCGTTTCATAGCCGCCCTTCCACTATTTTGTCTTTTAGCCATAGCCATTTTTCAGTGGTGTTGAAATAAGCGAGTTTGGTTTCTCGCCTGGACGTCTATTTATTGTTAGTAGCTCCTACCGTCATTCTCTACCTTCCACGAACCGCCCTAACGAATTGACAAAAACTGCTATTCCACCCCAAATATTTTATCAACATGTTTTCACTTCGCTTAGCTCTTCTCATCATCCCATGCCTACTGTTCCCTTCACCGCTCGGCATGCCTCAGGGGGTCACGGAAATCATTCAACCAGAAGGGACCTCGCCCCAGGGATGTATCGATAGCTACCCGGGAATCTTCGGTTTTAAAGCAGTCGATCATCCAATGCTCGCCGATATCCAATGCATCCTACCAAGAACTCTACAGATGTCTGTCCAAAACGGGATCATGGTCGATCATCTCGGTCGAATTGGTTCCATCGTTAGCAACCGGCAGCTCCAGTTTGATGGACCACCTGCCCAAGCGGGGGCCATTTATACCGGGGGCTGGTCCCTTTGCCCAGAAAACTTAATTGCCTTGGGGCCGCAGAAGCAGTTTTATGCTTGTTCGAGCGGTTACTGTAAGCCACCTGAAAATTTCAAACAGAAAGGGGCGTTGGGTATATTGACATGTGTACAGTTGAGAAAATCTACGACAGGATGATTGCAAACTATTGCAGGCCGGTATTTTTGAATATTGTCCTACTTGTGGAGTGTTGATGGGTTGGTCGCTCGGTCGCTTGCTTGGGGGATTTTTGATACGGGTGCGAGGTTCGCCAGGTCGGTGGCGTAAATATTATACTGGTTGGGAGAGATTTTTCGTGCTTTGGGGGGGCAGGAGAACAATAGACCGTCTTTGCTTGAGATTGTTATGGAAACTGGTCTATGAATATGATCGCTTTAGACTTCCAACTGATTCAAGATGACGAATGAGATGTATAAGAAGTGAGGCTCGTGGCCCATTTGTGATGCCCAATACGCAGTAAATAGGACAGTTCACGAAAGAAAGAAAAGGAATAACCAAAGAGCTCTAAATCCATAACCGATTATACCCCATTCAACAGCAACAATCCTACAAACATTAACCTATCATACTACGTATGACCAAATGTCACTATGGTCGGGAATCTTTATCTCAAGGGGCACGGTGAATTCCTTTGAAGTCTTCTTTATTATTATAGATCTCTTGGAATAATATTATCTAGTGCTTTGGGCTCCACGAGTCCTGAAAGCCAGTGTCACCGCGTTGCGCAATTGCCTCCTCGTCGTAAAACTTCTTTTCTTCATCGTGGACCCCATTTATCATCGCCTTTTCCACGATACGATGGAGTGTTGTTCATCTCTCCTAATTACCTAGCGAAACCCTGATTAACCGTGACTCACTCCACCTGCCCCAGTATTGTGATGGCTTTTACACAGATGCAGAACTACGACTCTATGCCCTCGGTTTCTCCCCTTGGTAATCTCCCCTCTCTCCCTATTATTTATATCTCCTTGAACATCCGTCGTTCGGACACGATAACCCCTAGGTGTCTATTGTGGACAGAAAATTAAAGCGACATTACACTTCGGCCTCTACATATCAAGAAGGTTAGAAGTCACCATTAAGGCCCTTCTTGAAAGAAGTAGAGCCAGACAAGAAGGGAGGGGAATCGACGGAAAATTGAAGAAGTGATTTCTTGGGATGAACTTCCCACAGAACCCTAGGGCTCGGAGTTCCTCGGCAGGTGTATTGGGCAAGGATAAAGATAAAGGTAAACCTGATGGGGACGGAGATTTCAATGATTCTCGGTACTCCTCCGGGGGAAAAGCTGCCGGGTCGAACTCTAATAGAGCGAGGATGGCCGGGCTACAATGGCCTACTACGAGAAAAATGGCGTTCATCCCACCACGGCAACATAGCTGATCCTCATCTTCATGAAAGTTATGTCCCAATGGGGCTCAATAATTCAGAAGGGCACGATTAGTACGATTCCTCTAGTCACACCGGAGATGATGCTTGTTTACTACCTTACTCCAACACCCGGTCAAAGAGGGATAAGCATAGGAAGAATTCATTCTGGCCACGGGCAACAAGCACTAATGCAACATGTGATAAGTGGGCGAGGGGGAGGCTTGAGCAGCGAAGATTGGGAACTGTGAATTGAGTTCTCGGAGAGAATGCCCTGACGAAGTTTTCACTAAGATGGTGGAGACAAATAGCCATGTATTTATTCCAAGGCAATAACTGCGATCCCCGCTAGACCGTGGTCAAGGGCTCCAACACCAAAAAGAGGGAGAGGAGCGATAGCACAACTTCTACAAAATCCGCTCTCACTTACACAACACTGCCGGAAGTTCCCCCATCGAACCAGATGCTATAGGTGTTGCGGAAATGCAACTTGGTGGGAGTCTACCCAAGAATTTCGCCGCAGCCTATATGTGGCTACCGGATGGCCAGGATGGGTTAAGACACTTTTCCCGTGACAGGAGAAGCATCCAACCCTCCTCCTGTGTCCGCGGTGCCAATTTTCTGGGAATAATTTATAGCAATATCAATGGGAAGAGTAGAACTAGGCCTCAAAAGTGGGGACAGTGGAAGCCACCGATGTTGGCCCTTGACTTGGTGAGTACCCCCGAACGAGATGCTTTTCCCATACACAACAGTCAATCTAGAGAGCAGAATGGGTTTTGAATGTCGGTTGAGATTGCGGGGAAAGTTAGCAGTGGTGCGGGATACGCCGGGCAGTAACAGGGTATTGGTCTAGGCACTGGGCTTTGGTGGATCTATTGCGAGTCCCACTTCTATCTGCTCCGCCGGCATTTCTGACAAAGGTAGTCCGTATACCTCCTTTAAATACTTTTCGAGTATGAAGTCGGGCGAAACAAATAGTACATTTCATGGAATGCGCGAGCGATAAAGTTGCGGTAATGACCCTTCCATGCGCTATGCCGAATTGCGTGTACAGTAGTCACGTTCACAAAGTAGTTCGATTAGAGTTAATGTACTCCCAGTTACACTGCCCGAACTGGTGCCTGTTGCCTAGTCACTATGATTCGTGTTCATAAGGTTTCCCTTCATATCAGCTGACATGTACTAGTGAAGGCCATGTACGAAAACTGTGGTTTAGATTGGATACTTAAACTCGACTCGGTCCCATGCTGCCTGAGAAAGATCTGAACAACCAACCGCCAACCCTTTACTTTGAAACCTGACATACTCAACACGAGGAGGAATTATTGGTTTGTTTCAGAAATCCTGGAGTCTATTGATCTCCTATTTACTGACTGTGGGTTATTATATTGTTTAGCTATTCTTTCCATGCGACTCACTAATATTATCTGTGGTTTAGGGCAGTGTTCGCAGGCGTCCGGGGCCCCCGGAGGGCCCGACGGGGGGACTGCCAAGAACCCGGGACAGGACGGGACGGCAAAACGTAGTCCGTCCTCGTCTTTCATTCCTACTTGTCGGGCAACTTGAGAAAATGACTGGACGGGACGACAAAATGCCGTCCGTCCCCGTCCTTGAATTTCTAGGACGGCCGTCATTAGGAAGGACGGCAAGCCCCACGATCTGAGACATATTCCGGTAGGGGACTGCCGGGGGTGGTGGGGGACGGTGGGGGACGGTCCTTCACTCGGATGTGTGGGGCAAGTTCCAGAAAAGACCGGACGGGACGACAGAATGCCGTCCGTCCTCGTCTTTGATTCTTACTTGTCGGCCAACTTTACAAAATGACCGGACGGGACGACAAACTGCCGTCCGTCCTCGTCCTAGCTCAGGACGGACGGACTGCCCCGTTGCGAACACTGGTTTAGGGGGTTTTTTGATTGGAGCCTTAGTGTGTACTGGCTTTCTAGCCAGGATGAATTCTCCAGTTTGTGTCCCAGACACTGGGTTACCTGGTTACCAGTCCTCTGAGGAATATAATCGCCTATACAACCCCAAGGGTGTCTGCAATAAATACCAATTTGAACACCCTCCGATACATCCCGATATGTACTCGGAAGAATATTTCTGCCCGCACGTAATTTTCCAGGAGTTAGCCTTGGCGATGGAGTACCGAAAATGCTTTGGCTAGTACGAACCTGAGACGCCAGACATCAATGGTAAGCTAACTCAGGAGTGGCACTAGCTGCCGTCAGTGCCCTTTACTTCTCTGAATGATGGTAGTCGTATTTGTGACTACCAAGCTAATTTTTCTGTTATGCTTTAGTGTAGTATATTGGATAGACTGTGCTTGAACTTCTAAAGTGGATTTCCTTTATTTTTACTACGTTCAAACTGCGGTTACTTGCTGTCTTTTATTTGTATGCTTCTACTTGATCCTCTTTTCCCATCCCTCCGGGTGAATCAACCAACTGTCTCCTTTGCTCGAACCACTTCGCAAGCATTGCTGCTTCTACCGATCCACTTCCCAATAATTATGTACTCATTTGCACTGCTCAACCTCTCATTATACCCCTGCACTGCAAAGCTCTGAATGTTCAATTTTGGTCAGTTTACATTAAGCTTCCCATGCTTAATGAGAAACTTTGTATACCGCAAAGCCACTAAAGGCCAGAAGAGAAGAAATATCCTAATGGTCGACAAGCTCTCGTCAGTAGTTCATGGCAGCACCAAAGCCGTAAGCTCGAGATAACCAGTCCCACGAAGAATATATAGGATGTTCTAAATCATTATCAAGCTGCGACCAAGATAATAATAAGGAGGACATCGCAGTGGCCAAGACAGGATCGCACGCATCCTGTCATGGCTCATTACTAAAATTGTTACCGGGGTATCGGGTGATAGAGTTTCATAGATCCGAAGCGGCTTCATTCTTTGTTCCTACTCTAGTTCTTGTAAAATCAATTTTCAGCCCTCCGATACAAGAATACGCCCGGCTCACAACATCCACATTGTCACCCCAAGCTAAAGAAGGAAGAACAACATCTTGTCAGTAGAGCTCCGTACTCTCCTAATAAACTGTATGCCGACTTCCGACTCACAATTCCTAAAGATGACTTCAAAGTTATTGAAGGATGTGGTATTTTCTCCTTTTTCAAAAACACCGGCATCAATAATCTGGCGATTCAGTGTCCACTGGATTAGGATTGTTATATCGCTGCACAAAGGTTGGCCTGTCTAAACAGTCAGTGCAGTTCGTCCTCACAACACTTTTCTGATAGTTCTGAATGTCACTCGACACATTCTTCCCTTTAACATACTGCAAATTCCGTTGGTCATTGAGGCCATCGCCTAGTGCTATGTACGAGGCGGGCACCAAACATATTGCACAGTTCACAAAGATTTAATAAGGATAATTATTGTCACGGAATAAAACTATTGAATTTTGCTAACTTTGCTGATGCCACTAACCGTGCTTTGCTCCCCAACCTTACCCTCCTGCCCAGCCCCACTTCCGCCTTCAACTCCACTACCATCTCTATTTTCACCTCCACCTCCATTTCCATCGCAGCCTCCATGTTCCCCCATGCTTTCCCCTTCGACCCCACTTCCACTCCCAGTCTCCCTCTGCTACCACAAAATCACCTGTCCGTCATCGAGCTGTTCGGCAGACTTCGCAACTACTGCCTTCGCCCTAGGAACCACGCCGCCCCCCGGCCCCGATTCGGAATATAGTTTTTTAAGTTTGGCTACGCGGTCCTCGTTCTTTGATTCTGTATCATGATCGGGTGCCTCCTGGGGGGAGAGCTGTTGGAATGATGAGCTGGAGAGATCTTCGGCTTCCAAGCTAAATTCTGGGCCAGGAGTGCGTGCCTCCTTGGAGTGCTCCGCATGGTGGGATCGGGGTTGAGAGGGAGAGAGGGGGGTATCATCACCTGCCAAGCGTGAGGGGGAATCTTGTTTCGAGGAGGGGGGGCGTGAGTCTTGCCCTACGGGGAGGCATTGCACTGTAAGGGTGGTACATTGAATGGTACTAGGACATTGAATGACCTGGGGGGAGCATTTTATGACCGCAAAATCAGAGAATACGTGACTCGGTGGAGCACTATACCATTGGGGCCCCCTGTCATACCAGTATGGTGGAGAATTCAACCACCAGGGGGGGGTATTTGCCCAGAGCGGAGCAGTAGCGACCCATGCAGGGGGGGTAATCACCCACTGGGGAGTGGTGAGCCATGCTGGGGGGGCATTTGTCCACAAGGGAGGAGTGGTGACCCATGTGGGGGGATTTGTCCACAAGGGAGTAGTGGTCACCCATGTGGGGGGGGTATCCGTCCACGAGGGAGGGGTGGTAAGCCATGAGGGGGGGGAGTATGTCCACGAGGGAGGAGTGGTAAGCCATGAGGGGGGGGAATATGTCCACGTGGGAGGAGTGCTGATCCAACCGGGTGGGGAGGTAATCCACTCGGGAGGGGAGTTGGAGTTAGGCCAGTTGGGCGATGGTGGTAGGTTTCCTTGACAGTGACCGGAAAAAATGTGAACTAGGATGGAAATAAGTAGGGCGATCGGGTATCCGTGAAATACGAAAAACGCTAGAGAATATATGATCAGCAAACCAGTGATTAGAATTATGAGTCATCGCAATTTCTTGAACAAACCTTGAAATTCGGATATTTTCAAGTTGAATTGCGAGGGATTGGAGGGCCGCATTGTTTGTTGTTCTGGAGCCTCATTGGTGGTAAGAGTCTCAGAGCTATTGGGAGTCTCTGTGGTTTTGAGAGACTCGGGGGTCTTGGGAGTCATGACAATTTCGGAAGAATCAAGGCTATCGAGCGTTTCTCTAATATTGAGAGTCACAGAACCCTCAGCACTCTGGCGACTGTCCGGAATAATGGCGGTGTTCGTGCTTTCGTTGGTTTTAGCCATCGTTTCGTCCCGGGACGGGAGGTTGGTTTCAGTACTGGGATTCTGAGTGGAAAAAACCCCCTGACTCTCGGAAGTATCGGGGGTCGCGCGAATTTCGGTAGTATCAGCACTCCCCACAGTTGCAGTAGTATCGAGAGTCTCAGCAGCGTCAGGCCTCTCGAGAGTTTCCCAAATATCGGCGGTCTTAGTGCTTTCGTTTGTCTTAGCCATCATTTCGTGATAGGATGGGGGGTTGCTCTTAGTTCTGGGGTTTTGAGAGGAAAGTCCCGTGTCACTCTGGGAAATAACGTGAGCCACGAGAATTTCGGGAGTATTAGAACTGCCGACAGTGTCTGTAGTATCGAGAGTCTCAGGGGTGTTATGCCTCTCAAGAGTTTCCGACATATCGGCCATCTTCGTGCTTTCGTTGGTCTTTGGCATCATTTCTTTGTAGGATGGGAGGTTGGTTTCAGTTCTAGAGTTCTGACACCCAAAGGCCCCTTTTGTGGCCTACAAACACACCAAAATTACCCGGATCTACAACATTCCCTCCCTCTGCCTGGAGTTGGCAGGCTTGACCGCCGTCTAGACTCGATTGCAGTCATTTTCTTGGAATAAATACATGGCTATCTGTCTCTACTCCCTTGGCAGGGACTTTGTCAGAGTAGTCTCTTCGAGAACCCAATTCACAGTTCCCAATCTTCTCTGCTCAAGCCTCCGCTTGGCTGATTTATCATATTTCACACTTGTGCTTGCTGCCTATTGCAAGAATCTATTCTTCCTATGCATATTTCATCGGAGCAGCAGAGTAATCAAGCATCCTCTCCTGTGTGACTTGAGAAATCGGGCAACTAGTCCCCTTCTGAATTATTGAGCTCCATTGGGATTGAACTTCCGCAATGATGGGAATCAGATTCATTGCCGTGGCTGGAGACACTCGCTGTTTGTCTTGCAGCAAGCCGTTGTAGCCAGGCCACCCCAGCTCCATTAGGGTTCAATCCTGCACCATTTCCACGTGGGTTTCCTAGTATCATTGAAATCTCAGTCCCCATCAGGCTTACCTGTATCCCTATCCTCTTTGCCCAATACATCTGGTGAAGAACTCTGAGCCCTAGGGCTCGGTGAGAAGCTTATTACGAAAAACCCCCTCTTCGATTCTCTATCATTCTCTTTTCCTTTTTGTCCCCCTCTACCTCTTTTATGGAAGGATATTGAAGCTGATTTTTCAACATTCTTGATGGATAGGGCTCCGGGTGTAATATCGTTGTCATTTTCTCACAGAGGTCAACCCCTGAGAGTTATTGTATCCAAACGGCCGATATCCACGAGTGTGCAAATAATTGGGAGGGAGGGAAGAAGACGAAGGAGAGAGAGCAAGCGCATATGGTCATAATTATAGATTTTTGTAACAACTATCACAAAACTGGGGCAGGAGGTATGGTTTTTGTGAAGGTTTTGCTAAGTGATAGGGAGTGATGACCTACACTCCATCGGATCGTGGAAGAGGCGACAAAAGGGGTACAAGGCTGAGAAACTAAGTTCTATGGCGGCGAGGTAATTGCGCAAAGCTGAAACGCTAGTTTTTATGGCTGGTGGGACCTGGTTATATCGCACTAGGGAATTTGTAATTATAACAAAAAACGCTTAAAAGGAATTCACCGTGCCCCTTAATATAGAGATTCCCGACTATAGCGATAAATCGGGAGAGTAAAGAGGAAAGAGAAGAAGAAAAGGAAACTCTAGATAATGTTGGATTGGCAATAGTCGGGAACAAATAATTAGTCCTAGCTTGCAGAAAGTCAGCGGGGGCAAGGCGAATTAGGGAAAAGCAGCGAATGACAAAACATGGTATAATACCTCTCGTTTGCGAAAACGACATCTCCCATCTCCGCATGACTGGCTTGAACGACTCTCGGTACATTTTCCTCCCAGCCAGCTTTCCTACACCAACCTCCTTCACGACAACCGCCTCACCATCAAAGCAGCTTTTGACAAACTCTAGGACCTGCACGGTACCTTGCCCCTCTAAACGCGGTTCGAGTGATTTGTTGTGATGGGGGTAGGCTTGTTGTAAATTTACGCTGGGGAGTGTAAATTTGGCTTCCGCACAAAATGATATGCTAACTTGTATTATTATACCATAACTACAGTACCTGTATCCACCGTCTTATCACTACTCATCCTAAAGGCAACTCTCCCAAAGCGAAGAAGAAAACAACTTTAGATTGCCAACCACCTCACAAGCAAACTCCTCTATTTGTCCAAAAGTCCACTCCACCTAATATCAATACAAAGCATCAATACCACCAGACAACTCCCCCGGCTTCCAAACACATCAAGTGAGTAATCAGATAAAAAACGCCCAACTCTCATTAGGTAACTCTCTTAAATATACGCATTGTGAGTGCCTCCGCTTACCCCCTCGCTCCATTTCCATTCCCACCACCACGTCTTCCGCTCCTTCTGCGCCTCGGGGTGTTCAGATCAGCCCGTGGGGGAACACTCCTATAATTTTCAGCGGAGGACTGAGGCCTCTAAAGATCACTGGAGGGTCACCATGACAGCCGGACTTGCTATCCTGCCACCGCCGCCACCGCGTCGCGAGGATGGGTATCCGTTGGGATGACTATTGTTGCGAGGTACGGATAGAGGGCTTTGATTATAACTGTTCGATCCTTTATACGCCTAGGCTTCTAGTCTTTCACTTCTAGCAGATTGTGATCAGCTACTGCCTCAATTTCTCTCATAGCGTCTCGTCAAGTTGCTGAGCTTCAATCTGTACCTTTTCGAAGCTTCTTCTCTAAATACTCTTTAACCAATCCTAGATTTCCTCGAACTTGGCCTTGCTCTCTAATAGGTCTAAAAAAGCTCCCGTCAGAATAAAGATCTGCCTGTGGGTTTCTCAGCATTCCCTTGAAGAGCTGAGGGAACTTGGTGAGGTGATATACCCTTTGTTGAGGTAAATTGCCTTTTATGAGACTCCCACCTGTTATCTCCGCTGTGAGAGTGTCCGGACAATTTTAGTTTCTTAGCTCCGAATTTCAAGTTTATCCCCAGGTGAAGAGGGTTACCATCAACCACCACTGTAGAGATTGATGTAGTTCTGCTAAGAACAAGCCGGATAGGTTTAATAGCTTGTTTGGATGCAACGGTTCCGTCCCGTTCGGCGACCGTTTCTACTGTAAAAAGAGCGTTCTTTTCGTCTTGGCACGGAAGGAAACGAGCCGTTTGTATGGGGGAACGGAACGGAACCGTTGCATCCAAACAGGCTCTAAGCACACGAGCAATGACGTATGGCGGTGTGTAACGGGTAAACTGCTGGGTTCTTGTCACGATATCTTTGCCAAAATCCGGCTCTCTCCCTTTCTGCGCACCGTTAGCATCCATCTCAAGCAACAACCCAAAGTATAACTACCCACCATAGGAGCATTCCAGATATCCACCATATTCGCGTCGTGTTTAGCCTATTCCAACGGCCTAGAAGAGTTGAATTCTCACAGGACAAGGGCACGAGAACCATTGGGAAACCCTTCTGCGATAGGAATGGCGAATTTCCTCCATTCTCTCAGCCTTTCCTAGCCGAGCATCCATCTCATTTAGCCTGTGCGGAACGGGAATTACCCGACGTTTTCGACACTATGATATCGAAATAGTTCATCAGATACTGTGTTAACCCGTCCTTCCTGCAAGAACGGATATGTTAATCTTTATTTTAGTAATAGTAAAATTTGAAAAAATCCTTTGTTGTGCAAAGTGGGGATCACACTCACTAACGAAAACTCTCTGTCCGATCTCTTTCTTTGTGCCCTTGACAAGAGTGATCTATGTGATGACTAGGGGTAGTTGGGAATGCGACTGGGGAATCTCCGATACCAAATAAGAGAAACAATATCTAGCCATATGACGCTGGCGCAAGCTGCATATATTTGGAGACGTTCTTTATGATATGCCCTGGAGGGAATAGGACTGGGGTAGAGGATTCCAAAAGTAATGAGGTCTGGGAATGCGACGTATGAATAGTGTATATCGATGGTGTGTAGGAACCGTTTCGGGAGTGGCCTAGGAACATGTGATTTTCCTCTTGACCGAGAGGCAGGAGTGTTGGATCGCTG
>Ga0307507_10011493_pt1 | contig 11153 bp, 11 predicted proteins | sample 7_EM_MG_FD_207223 | JGI IMG/M metagenome (GOLD analysis project Ga0307507, IMG submission 207223) | Populus trichocarpa ectomycorrhiza microbial communities from riparian zone in the Pacific Northwest, United States - 7_EM | ecosystem: Host-associated > Plants > Roots > Unclassified | place... | reverse complement strand
TGAGCCCAGGTATAACCACCGTTCCCTTCTATTTTTTTCCCTGGATGTCTTTTAGATTTTATGAAATGGGTTTATGGCATGGTTCCACAAAAAAACAATGCTCGATCAAACATTTCAATTTCGTTGGCTGGCCAGTTACCTTACTTCTATGCTTGAATTTCTTGGCTAGACAAATTTTGCTGGTTTCTCCATGGTGGTTTTTCCAAAATGTTAGGTTCCATTTTTTAGCTTGTTATTTGGAGAAATAAATCACTCCTATTGCTTACCTGTTTGCGGAGCCAGTTAGGCAATCGCATATTTTAGATAATTTTGTTAACATTTTCTTGTTTGTCTCATTGAATTGATAACATCTTCTCCAAGCAGATGGAACATGACGGAGTCTCCATTTTGAGATCAGAAGACCAAAACGATATTGAGATGGCTGCTATTGCATCCGAGGAAAAAGTCATCCTTCCCATTGAAGCACAGCTGACTTCTGTTTGTATCTTCCCCAAACAAGAAAATTTCACTTTGGAATCAGAAGAGAGATCAAAGTCAGCAACGAAACTTTCTGGACTCATAATCTTTTATTTAATAGTTATGGCAGTAGAAGTTGTTGGTGGAGTGAAAGCCAATAGTCTTGCCGTTATTACAGATGCTGCACATTTGTTGACTGATGTTGCTGGATTCTCTATTTCCCTTTTCGCTGTGTGGGTATCGGGTTGGAAGGCAACATCACACCAGTCTTTTGGATATAGTCGTCTTGAAGTTCTGGGTGCTCTTCTCTCTGTTCAGCTCATATGGCTGATTTCTGGTGTTTTAATTTATGAAGCTATTGATAGAATTCTTCACAAAAATGCAAGGGTGAACGGGGGACTAATGTTTGCAATTGCTTTGTTTGGATTTATCATTAATTTTATCATGGTCATGTGGCTGGGTCATGATCACTCTCACCACGCATGCCATGATCACAATCATGATCATACTCACAACCACGAGGGCGAGGACTATTGTGCAACAAATGAAGGGGAGGAGACTAAGCTGGTATCAGGTACTCCAGCAAAGACAAAGATATGGAACATAAATATCCAAGGGGCTTACGTCCATGTCATGGCTGATCTAATTCAGTCTGTCGGGGTGATGATTGCTGGAGCAATTATATGGGCCAAGCCAGATTGGTTGGTGGTTGATCTTATCTGCACTCTACTCTTCTCTACTTTTGTTCTGTTTACTACTTTACCAATGCTTAGAGATATCTTCTGTATACTAATGGAGAGGACACCACACGAGATCGATGTTGGCAGGCTGGAGAGTGCTCTGAAGTGTATTGAAGGAGTTCAAGATGTTCATAACCTGCATGTATGGTCCATAACAGCAGGGAAGTTAGTATTGTCTTGCCATGTAATGGCTGAGCCTGGAGCCAGCTCTCCTGAAATCCTTCGTATGATTGGGGAATATTGTGAGAAAATGCACAGAATTCACAATATAACAATACAAATTGAGTAGTAGCTTTCAGATCTCTACAACTCGATTTTCTCTTTTACATGTTTTCATCATTTTTATTTTTGATGCATTTTATGGCAAGAAAGCATATCAGGAAAAAGTAGTAGACGCTAGCAGAAAAAAACCAGAAGAATAGTTTGATATCGTAGCAGAGTCAACTCCCTTGCCGGCTTCTCTGTATATGATCATTTGACTTGACATGATATGATCTGAAATCTTATGCTAGCACAATCATAAGACCTTATTTAATTTCCTATTACCAGATGAAGAGGACGTGAAAGGGGCCAATTTAAAACATTTCTACGGACGGCAGTCCTAAAATTGCTTAATTCGCCCGTTGTACTGAGAAGAAAGGGCCGTGGCCTCGCATATGAACTCTAGAATTTGGCAAACCTTCTATGCAATATTCATATGACCTCATAAATGAGAGTGAAAAATATAGTTCATATTGAAAGGAAAGGATGCCATTAATGGCTTGGTGTCGCATATTGGTTATTCAAGGCACGTCATTGTTGACCACATGAAATGAATGGGAAGGCAATGCAGGCTGTGTATGCATCTGTGATTGGTGCATGCCTGCCCAGAATAGCTGATTTTGGTGCTTGAACAGTAGAGTAATCTTGGCTGTTGGCATTCCACTCTACGGAATTTTTACATATCATAACAGAGTAAAACCTGGCCCGGCATGCAGGGTCTATCCGGGATCCGGTTGATTCGGGGCTAGAACTGGATTGGGTTTATAAAAAAATAGGGGTAATTAAAAACTCAGTTGACCCGGCGAGTTGATCTAGTGACCCGATTAACCCGACAAGACCCGATCAAAACCGGGTTGAAACCTGTTGACTATTTTTTTATTTTTTACCAAAACAACGTCGTTTTGATTTATAAAAAAAAATAGGGTTAACACGGGTGATTCAGTCAAAACCCGTGACCCGGGCTTTAAGTCGGGTTGATCATCGGACCGGGTATAAAAACACTGTAACAAAGGTCCAAATAAAGGAACAAAATACTGTGTACATAACAAATCTTTTTAGAAAATTAGACCGAAGATACCACCTTAGTGAAAATAAAAAAGGACCGTTTATATGTTAAAGAATTTTGAACTAGTTTTTTAGGTATTGACTGATCCTTCGTCGAATCCATCCAGTGGATCTTTTGTTAAAAAGAAAATGTCCAATACATGAACCATTTCTCAACACACATACGTATGGTTTTATTGACTAAATCTCCCCAAAATATAACCAAATAGATACAAGTTTAAATTGTTAAAAAGAAAATGTTATGCTATGGATGATATCCAAATTTTTTTATAATAAGAAAAAATATTTAGGTTGTAGAAAAATTGTTATTATGCTCGTCCCAATATGTTAATTTTAGAATTTTTTAATTTAATTTTTTATCTAATTCAGATTTAGAATTAAATTATATGAAAATTATCATGATATAATCTAATTGACTTGATCAGTTCAAAGGTAACTTGACTGACCGTTAAAAAAAATATTGAAGATAAAATTGAAAATACAAAATCGATAGAAAAAAACCTCTCAACTCGATATTATATTTGATTTTATTTTTTTTTAAAAAGAAATTGCTTACAAAAATTTGAATTAATGAGTAATTAATTAGTGATTTACCATGGATAATGGACTTAAATAACTTAGTGATAGGCCACGACGTTGTCAATGAGATTGTAGGCCAAATCCCAAATATATGGGATAAGATGAAGAAGCCGTTGCATGGAAAAAGAAGGAGCATGCAACGTGGAAACATGAAGAAGCAGTTGCATGTTACATTCTACATGGGAAAGGGTCGTGGTAGTTGAGCATTATATGGCAGAAGTGGAATGAGTCCTTTATAGCGGAGAGTTAACGTATTATTTTCTTATGTTAAGATGTATTTTGAATTTCAGTTGTTGCTATTAGTTTTTCTATTATTTCGGTATTTTGTTGTGGCTGGGCTTATATAATCAAGCCAATAACCTATCATGGAATAATAAGAAAGAAATATCTAAACAGTGGTAATTCTCACCAGAAGAGAATTATTTTTCATTTATAAATCTATCTTGGGACCTATCATTGGTATCAGAGCTTCGTTATGGGAACAAATAAAGAGCACATTGAACAACTAGAAGCTGGGCTTGGGGGAGTGTAGGATAGATTAGAAAGTATGGAGCAAGGCATGGTCGACAGGCTTCATCACTTAGAAGAAACTATCAACCGCCTCACTAATGTAATGCTCGTCAACAAGGAGCCTTCCAACCATAGCAACCAACAACATGAAGGTCATGAAGGGGGACGAATGGTGGTCTTTTCCAAAACAGCAAGGCTTGAATTTCCTCGATTCTCAGGCGATGATCCAACGGAGTGGTTCAATCGTGTGAACCAATTTTTCAAGTTCCAAAATACTCCTGAAGCTCAGAAAGTTTCTTTGGCTTCATACCACTTAGAAAGAGAGGCAAACCAGTGGTGGCAGTGGCTCCGTAAGACATTTCAGGATGAAGGACGAGTCATATCATGGGCAGATTTTGAGGACGAACTCTGGGCTCGCTTTGGACCTTTCGAATGTGAAGATTTTGATGAAGCCTTTTCAAGGATAAGACAGCTTGGATCTCTGCGTGATTACCAGAAGGAATTCGAATGATTGGGCAACTGAGTAAGAGGCTGGACACAAAGAGCACTGGTGGGAACGTTTATGGGTGGTTTAAAAATGAACATCTCCGATGGTATACAAATGTTTAAGCTTAGGACTTTGAAAGAAGTCATCAGTTTAGCACGCATGAAAGATGATCAACTCGCAAGACAAAGAAGACGTGTAAGACATGCCAATCTGATGCGAGCTCCATTAACTCTTGCCCCTGCTAATCAAGCAGCACCACCAGCTCCTACTGTTCCTGTGCGATGACTTACTTGGGATGAAATGTAATGGAGGCGAGCTCAAAACTTATGTTTTAATTGCAATGATCGTTTCATTGCAAGACACAAATGCCAGGGGCCACGGGTATTCATGTTGGAGGGTTACGATGGCAGCAATAGTTTGTTAGCTGACAATGGCAATGAAGTACTGACAACTGAGGAGAACCAGGAAGAGATAGTTACACCAGAGATTACACTACATGCACTAATAGGGTGGACCATGCCCAAAACTATGAGGGTATTTGCAAAAATTGGTTCCCATCATGTCATTGTATTAATCGACAGTGGGTCAACTCATAATTTTATTAGTGAGCGAATGGCTAATCTGTTGAGGCTACCGGTAGTGCCAACAAACACCTTTTCAATTCGGGTTGCCAATGAAGAGAGCCTTGGATGCAAAGGGCGGTTTGAGGAGGTACAAATAGACCTACATGACACTCATTTTTCCTTAACTTTTTATTCTTTACCTCGCACAGGATTGGATGTCGTTATGGGAATTCAATGGCTTGAGCTATTGGGTTCTATGGTTTGTGACTGGAAACGGTTAACTATGGAATTTATATGGGAAGGCCAAACCAAAAGGTTGGCGGGTGTCGATGGGCAAGATATTCAAGCAACATCTTTCAAGGAAATCTCTAAGGAAATTCGTCCTAGTAATGTGCTGTTTGCTTTATGCCATCAAGTCACTAATATGGAATCATCACAAACTATTCATCCAAGCATGCAAGCAATGTTGCAAAATTTCTCTAATATGTTTGCAGAGCCTTCAAGTTTACCGCCAACGAGGGAGATTGATCATGGTATCCCACTTAAGGAAGGTACTGAACCAGTGAATGTTAGACCTTATAGATACGCACATTATTAGAAGAACGAAATTGAAAAGCAGTCCCAGAGATGCTGAGAGTCGGTCTTATTCGCCGCAACACCAGTCCTTTTTCTTCACCTGTCCTGCTAGTAAAGAAGAAAGATGGGAACTGGTGCTTTTGCACAGATTATCGTCCACTCAACGCGGTAACCATTAAGGATCATTTTCCAATTCCCACAGTTGATGATATATTGGATGAGCTTTACGGTGCTTCTTATTTTACCAAGCTAGACTTGCGAGCCGAATACCATCAGGTGCGAGTAAATCCACATGATATCGATAAAACTGCTTTTCGCACACATAATGGCCATTTTGAATACTTGGTAATGCCATTTGGTCTGTGTAATACTCCTTCTACCTTTCAAGCTATTATGAACTCTATTTTCCGTCATCATATGTGAAAATTCATATTAGTTTTCTTTGATGATATTTTGGTCTATAGCCTCGATTGGGACACACATTTAGTGCATGTTAAACAAACCTTTAAGATATTAAAGGAGCACCAGTTCTACGTCAAAGCTAGTAAGTGTGTATTCGATAAACAGGAGTTGGAGTACCTGGGGCACATTGTAACTAGCCAATGCGTGAAAGTGGATGATAGTAAAATTGCAGCCATGGTCGCTTGGCCTTCACCCACTAACATATAAGAACTATATGATTTCTTAGGATTGACGGGCTATTACAGAAAGTTCGTCCAAAGTTATGGCATTATAGCTCGCCCACTCACCAACCTTCTTAAAAAAGGGAAATTCAGATGGCATGAGGAAGCTAAAGCTGCCTTTCTAGCTCTCAAACAGGTCATGACTACCACTCCAACATTAGCCATGGCAAACTTCAACGAATTCTTCACTATAGAAACTGATGCATCTGGGGAAGGTATTGGTGCAGTCCTATCTCAACAAGGCAAACTAATTGCCTACATGAGTCGCGCCCTTGAAGTGACTAAATAATCTTGGTTGACATATGCTAGAGAAATGTTGGCAATCGTGGAAGCCACAAGAATATGGAGGCCTTACCTTTTGGTCATAAATTCTTTATTCAGATGGATCAACGCAGCCTCAAATATTTCCTGGACCAACGTGTAGTAACTCCAGAGCAACAAAAATGGGTTACTAAGCTCATGGGATATGACTACGAGATTATTTATAGACCGGGTAGAGAAAACTCTGCAGTAGATGCTCTCTCCCATAAGTAAGGAAGTCCATGTTTCACAGTATTTTCACTTCGCAAGTTACCTTATAGGAAGAAATCAGAAAAGCTATAGCAGCGACCAAACATTCAATCAATGGGTCGTGTGGCCAATGAAAAACCTAGCGGATCATATACATGGCGTTAAGGATTACTGCTATATAAAGGAAGGATCATTGTTCCAGATGTTTCCTCTTTAAGAACTACTTTGTTACATGAAGTGCATAACACCAAGGTGGGGGGTCATTCAGGTATCCTTCGTACATTCAAAAAATTACGTTTACAGTTTTATTGGCCCGGGATGCATAAATCAGTGCGAGATTATATCAGAGGGCGTGAGATATGTCAGAAGGTGAAAGTCGAAACATTGTCTCCAGCTAGGCTTCTTCAACCTCTGCCAATCCTGTGTCAAGTCTGGGATGACATTACTCTAGATTTTATTGAAGGATTACCGCTGTCTCAAGGGAAGGACACCATCATGGTGGTGGTCGATCAGTTGAGTAAGTCTGCCCACTTCCTTCCTCTGAGTCATCCTTTTACTATAAAAACTGTGGCAGAAAAATTCATGGAAGGCATCATTAAGTTGCACGACATGCCCAAGTCCATTGTTAGTGATTGTGACCCCATCTTTATCAGCTATTTCTGGCAAGAATTCTTCAAGATGTCGGGCACCAAACTACAACTTAGTTCTGTATATCATCCTCAAACAGAAGGCCAAACTGAAGTCGTCAACCGCTGTGTTGAGCAATACCTTCGGTGTTTTGTTCATCAATTGCCAAGAAAGTGGTGTTGTTACTTACCATGGGCTGAGTATTAGTATAACACCACATTTCACATTTCCACATGGATGACTCCTTTTCAAGCATTGTATGGTCGTCTTCCGCCTTCCATTCCCATTTACACTACAGGTTTCTCTCCAGTACATGAAGTTGATCGACAACTACTGAGTCACGATGATCTGCTACAACAATTGAAGACCAACTTAGCTAGCTCAATGAATAAAATGAAGCAGTTGGTAGACTAAAAACGAAGGGACATCTCTTTTAATATTGGCGATTGGGTTCTTTTAAAGCTGCATTCCTATCGTCAACAAACAATTTTCAAAAGAGTCTTCCAGAAATTAGCTAGCCGATTTTATGGACCATACAAGATCATCGAGAAGATTGGTTCTATGGCCTACAAATTGCAGTTACCAGAAGGAGTGCGCATTTATCCAGTGTTTCATATGTCATTACTTAAAAAATTCTATGACAACATGACACTTGAGGAAAAGACAACAGTCGCATTACCACCCTTCACTGATAAAAGGAGTCATTTTCTTATAGCCTCAAGCTATATTAGACTACCGCTAGATTAAACAGGGCACCCAACTTATCAAAGAGAGTCTAGTGTAATGGAAACACCTTCCAGTCGAGGAAGCAACGTGGGAACCAACTCAGCAGATACGGACGTTGTTTCCAGCTATGGACCTTGTGGACAAGGCTCCACTTGTTAGGGGAGGTATTGATAAGCCACGACGTTATCAACGAGATTGTAGGCCAAATCCCAAATATTTGGGATAAGATGAAGAAGCCGTTGCATGGAAAAAAAAAGAGGAGCATGCAACGTGGAAACGTGAAGAAGCAGTTGCATGTTACATGCAACGTGGGAAAAGGGACGTGGCAGTTGAGCATTATATGGCATAAGTGGAATGAGTCCTTTACAGAGGAGAGTTAGTGTATTATTTTCTTATGTTAAGATGTATTTTGAATTTCAGTTGTTGCTATTAGTTTTCCCATTATTTCGGTATTTTGTTGTAGCTGGGCTTATATAATCAAGCCAAGAACCTATCATGGAATAATAAGAAAGAAATATCTAAACAGTGGTACATTCTCACCAGAAAAGAATTGTTTTTCATTTATAAATCTATCTTGGGACCTATCACTTAGATTTCTCCCTGGAAAAGTGGGGGGGTGTTACATCATGCTTCTTTGTTTTTGGTTGGTATGCCTTGCTTATTTTCGCAAGGCTTTCCTTTTAGTCTTGATTTGATAACTTAGAGTTCTCCACTATTACAGTGTTTTAGTTCAAGTTTGGATTTTTATATTATAATAACTATTATGAATTATTATTTGTTTATATTGGTATTAAAGAATATTTTGAAGGTTAATGAAATGCTGCAAAATTTTATATATTTGTTTTATGAAATGTAAGTTTTGAGGCTTATTTTAAGTGGAGTATCTTTGTGGTATCGCTCTTGCATTGACGATCATGAGTCTGGAATTCAGGTCGTGATAGTTAGGCTATGATATCAACTGATGCAGGCATAAGCACAAATTGATGCAAATGAAAGCGCAAATAATAGGACAATAGCAGGAGAAAACATATTAATGACTGAAATAGATACAAGAACCTTAATTCATAAATTTATTGTTGAAGATGAAACTCTATTATGGTATACCTCTTAAAGAGGCTTACAAGTTCTTAAATAAACCAAAAAATCAGTTTAAACAAATTAGAAAACCTGAAAATAAAAAAATAATAGAAATCCTAAACAAATTAAGAAAAATAAAATTATGAATCTTGATTTCCTAAACTAAATAAGAAAAACTAAAATCACAATAAAAGAAAATGTTTTTTAAATTAAATAAATAATAATAATAATATTGACATGAAATCCTCGTGTATCATATGATTACTATTGTATTTATGCAAGGTTAATCACATCGCATTGCAAGAGGAGGAGTTCCTTGTGCAAGGATTGGAGTCAAAGGCAGCACCATGGTTGCTTTCTGTTGCGGCAAGCACCACAGACCGTTGTATAATTGACAAAGTTGTGCCTGGGAATGGAAAGACATTGGTTGTAAGTATCATTGCCTCGTATATATCATGAATACCATAAATAAATAGAGGGAAAAATCTTTAAAAATTTAATTTATTTTTTTATTTTTTCTTATGAAAAAAACTACTGCAACTTTTTATATAGAAAATAAAAAAATATAATAATACTAAATAAAAAAAATAAATTAGAGAAAAATATCATAGAAAAACAATAGAAAAGCATCATAATAAGAAATAGAAAAATAAAATAGAAAGAAATAGAATTAACTAAGAAAAATATCTATTTTTTCAAAAAATGCTCATGTATCAATCTTTCTAGGTTGGAAGGAATTCGTCCTCGAGTTCAACTTCAATTAAAAATTGTTCTCCATCAAGAACATCATTTTGTGCTTGAACCACACCATCATCCCTAATATCTTTGTACCGAACACCTCATCAAGGATTCTTAATACAACACCTTTGTGCGGACAACTCATCTCCTCCTATACAAGCACGTTCTAATTTGCAATCTCTTTTAGCCATGGTTGTTCTGCAACACACAGCAAAGTAAAATAACATTAAGGATCGTTGAATTTTAATACCAATTAACGTAGGCGAAGTGAAGGATAAGAAATTTATTACAAGTTAAAATTCTTAAAAACCAAGAATACCATAAATGTGGGAATAATCTCAAAATACTTAATTTTATTCCTCTATGTCCTCCTTTATTAAAATGCTATTACAACCACTTATATATAAAAATAAAACTAGATAACCCTAATAATATTGAATATGAAAAAATAAATTAGAAAAAAAATATCCCCTTCAAATAAAAAAAATAAAAAAAGCATTATAATAAAGAATAGGAGAACAAAATAAAAAATAATAAAATTTACTAGGAAGAATATCTATTTTTCTAAAAAAGCTCATGCATCAACTTCACTGCTAATTAATTCCAAAAAAGGCATACAACTAAGGCAGTGTTTTTTTGTGGTGGCATCGTGCCTTTGAATGTTTTTTAAAAAAATTTACTTCAAATTATTTTTTTGTATTTTTAGATCGTTCTAATGTATTAATGTCAAAAATAAATTTTAAAAAATAAAAAAATATTATTTTAATACCTTTTCAGATAAAAAATATTTTAAAAAGTAATTCATCATCCAACGCTAAAGAAAGCTTTACGGTAGCTTTTAGCTTTGTAACCATAGTTATCATACCCGACTCGGGGGTTGACCCGGCCAAGGAGTCGGGTCTTAGGTTACACAGTTTGATCCGGGTCAACTCAGGTCAACTCGAATCAACCTGGAAAATTAAAAAAAATATTTGAAGTTTTAATATTTTATATGAAAGAATTAAGAAACAATCCATGTGAATATAAGCTATACATGTTATAAATAATGAAGTTTAAAAGACTATTTCAAAAGGTTTTTTATCTCACATTGAAAAGATACTATATTAGTATGTTTTCCTTTTAAGTTGAAGTATTTAAACCAAAATTTTTTTTTATCCCACATTGAAAAAACATAATTTTCTTTTCTTGTGAACATAGAGTATATATACTAAAGGGCTTCAAATTCCACATTGAAAAAATAATTTTTTCTTGTGAACATAAAGTATATATATTAAAGTGCTTCAAATCCCACATTGAAAAAATAAAACATTTTTCTAGTATTTATATAATAAACTTTGAAAATGATTAATAACTAACTAAAAAATATATAAAAAAGAGGAGTCTCTGGCTAGGAGAAAAAACACTTTTGAAAAAAAAAGAGTCTCAACCAGGTTTTGCCAGGTCGTTCAGGTCATGGGTCAACCTTGCAGGTCAATCAGGTTTTGCCAGATTTTTGTTTATCCTGATTGCCTGCCTTACCCAGATTGGTCTAGCCATCAAATCAATCCACTTGGCC
>Ga0307507_10011492_pt1 | contig 11153 bp, 8 predicted proteins | sample 7_EM_MG_FD_207223 | JGI IMG/M metagenome (GOLD analysis project Ga0307507, IMG submission 207223) | Populus trichocarpa ectomycorrhiza microbial communities from riparian zone in the Pacific Northwest, United States - 7_EM | ecosystem: Host-associated > Plants > Roots > Unclassified | place... | reverse complement strand
TACCATAATATCAATAAGATCTAATTAATTTTTATATTAGAAATGTTGTTGAAAAATAATTATTTTTTTATGCAATAGAGGGGATAGAGTGCATGTAAAAAAATATATTAAAATCGATCAAAATAATAATAAAAAACTTAGAAATTGATCATCAATTTTTTTTATTAGCTTTATGATTCTTGAATAGTGTATATATGGTAGGTCCAATTGTGCTTCAAATCTATATGATTTATGTAAGTATTTCAACATGTCCATCAGTTGCATTAAATCCCTTATATCATTATTTCTTGAAATATATATGGATTTTTCTTCAAAGTAGAATCTCTCGAGAAATATTGAACTCACGCGCCCTGGATAAGTAGAAACAGTTCATGTACAAAGAGGGCCGATGAGTCTCGTGGGGTCCCCAATTGGGTAACCTCTATGATTGGAGCGTGTATACACTCTCTACAAAAGGAAAAGAGGGATAGAACCCATCCATCTATCATTTATTCTGTCCAGTACTTCTCAGACTGGTGGACTAGTCAATGATCTCTGAAGGATACCTTGGCTGAGATTTACGATACTGCCATTGTGTTTTTTGATGCTATTATTGGTGCCTGTCTGTGCTTTCTTCGTGTGAAAGAAGGCCGTGACGGACAAAAGTTGTGTCCTTTTTTTTTCAATTTTCTTCTTCTTTATGAGAATTCAGAGGAGGGGAGGAGGAGAGAGGAAGGGAGAGGACGTCCCTTTTGGCTAGTTTGGTAGCCTTGCTGTATTTTTCTGACAAAAGGGTGTACTAAAGTTACATCCTTTTTTCCTCTAGCGAGAGTACATATGATAGAGAACCTGGAAGATACAATGGCCATTTCAGCCCTTTTTTATTTTTATTTTTTTAATCCCTTCTACGTGCAAAGAGTCAAATTACCATTCTTATTATTCTCTAACATATTTATTTTTAAGTGAATTTTATTTGAACTTAAAACTTTTACATATCCATATTATCTTGTGTTTAATTTTTATCAAATAAATAGAAATTGTGAGATTCAAACTCGAGACCACTTGGTTATCAAGATTATAATATCATGTCAAAGAACCATTTCAACTCAATAGCTTAAGTTCTTAGATAAGATACCATGATATGATTTATATTAACAGTAGGTTTACGAATGATTGCTAAAAAATTAGTGATTAAGAACTTAATTTCCGCTGGGTTTTATATTGAATTGGTTTTGACATTGGTTTAACAAAATTTAATTGACTCGGTTAGGATGAATGATTTATAAATTCGGTTGATATAGCCAAAACCTGACTAGATTTGATTTGTTTTAATAGGTTTCAGATTTTCCAGTGATTTAATTATTTTTTTTTAAATTATACTCCGGTTGTATCGGCATGAAATATGAAGATGGGACCCCTGTATTGAAAAAGAATAGTTGAAATTCTTAGGGTTTTGTTGTCGTCAAGTTTCCTCTTTGTTACTTCCATGATCTATCCTCCTCTCCTCCACCACAGCACATGCTATATCCTGTAGGCTGGAGGTACTGACTCCAAAAAGATATTCTTCTTTCTTTTGTTTTATGAAAGTTTCGGGGAAAAAAGTGAGACTACTTTTATTTTTATATCATAGCCATTTGATGCAAGCTTGTTACAAGTGAAAGTGTTTTTTTTTATATATAATGTTGATATATTTTCATGTAAAAAATATTTTTAAAAAATACATTATACCACAATACCAAATACACTATAAAAAAACTAAAAATGCTTAATAATTCACTGTACATATACTTACATTTCATTGTGAATTCACAAAATAAAATTATTATTTTTCTTTTTGAGAGCAAATTCATTGAACTTGGATTTAGAAATAAAAATATTTTTTTTATGGATCTATTAGTTATTAGAGGAGATATATATATATATATATATATATATATATATATATATATTCAAAACACAAAGTAAGAAAAATCTATCTCTTAGTAATTAAAACATAATAAATGCACATTAAGACACAAGTAAGATCCCAGATTTAAGTCCTAGATACTCGTCAAGACACAAACCTTAACATCACGTCACTACCTCTCATTTTCTACTGCAACCCGTCACACATAAACTCCACCACTACATCCACTGATAAAATGCCACGTAACCATACAGAACTCTACCTCCCATCAACTCATGTGTTCCACCCGTAGACAATCATTCCCTCTGTCCACTTCTCTTTCCCACCATAAAAATATTTCCATTTCTGCTCTCCATCACACTCTCTGCCTCTCTGCTTGGCTGAAAACGGTGCCGTATTAAAATGGGAAACTTTCAGCTAATCAATTCATTTAATTAATGATTCTCCAGCTCCTGAACTTGGTTTAATTGAGGTAATTAATTAATTTTTTTTATTACAATTTCATTTCCTTCTTTGCTTCGACTTGGTTTCTTGAATTTTTTTTTGAATGTCATGTCATTAACGAAATGGGGTTTGAATATTCTTAGTTTTAAGTATGTTAATGACAATCATTAGATTAATTAATGGTCAACTTTTTATTATTATACTTTGCAATGTTATTATAAAATGTATTTTAGAAACTATAAACTCTTTTTATCCTTTTTCTTTTAATTTGAAATTGTGAATTTGTTTTACCCCATTTGGTTTCTTGCTTTCTTCTTCTACTTGTTTTTTTTTTTTTGGTAAATCAATTCATCTTTAATGTTAAAATGATTTTAATTCTATTATATTAAAATATCTTTAATTTTTTAAAATATTTTTTTACTTAAAAATATATTAAAATATATATTTTAATTTTTTTAACGTTAATATATAAAATAATCTAAAATTACTAAAATATATTAATTTAAAATAATTTTTTATTTTTTTTAAAAAAACATGGTTGAACAAACATATCCTTTTCATATGCTTACTTCACAAAAGATTCAATTAGAATTTCATTTATTTATATATTTATTTGGTGATCAATGAGAAGAGTGTTGTAAACGTATTGAATTGACATTCAATACAAATCCCTACAACCTTCTTAATTGACATTAAAGAGGTTGATAAGTTATTATAAATTAAATTTGTAATCAATCAAGATTATATAAATTAACATTAAAAAGGCCAATATGTAAATGGTTACTCGTTGATAATCTTATCAAACAACAAGGAGACTAGTCTCTTGTTATTTTATGCCTAGTTTGTCAACAAGGAAACTTCATTCCCACCGTCTCTCATGAATTCAAATCTACCAACGATGATGATAATAAGAAAAATCAAATCCATTTTTCATGAATCAAACCTCAAGAATTTAGCACACCGTGTTTTAAATTCAATCAATGTCCTTAACGTAGCAAAGAGTATTTGTGATCCTAATAACTATAAAAAATCAAACTAGAAATAGTTGTTAAATTTAATTCAGTTAGTTGTTAAATTTAATCCAGTTTGATATATTGACTTAGAAGATATACTATTTAAAACATAGTTTTTAAACCTATGGAATCGGACCAAATTTCAAAACTATGATTCAAAGATTCAAAACCTAACTACAATAATATTTTAAATTAAATAAAAAAAATATTTGAATGATAAAATCTCTTTTCATATAATATCGGGATGGTCCGACAATGAAAGGAGATAACTATTTAGAAAGGATACCATTTAATAACTCAAAGACTCGTTAAGTTGAGCTGGTTTTATTATACATGGGCTTCAAGCCTTATATCTTGTGATCTGCCTTTAGCGGTTTGATAATGAATTCCCCTTGAGAAAAAAATTAATTTTACCGTTGGAAATTCATTTAGAATCTCACTTCTATAACTATATATTAAAATTTTCTAATATTAAGATCCTTTTTTCTTTTTCTAATTTTTATCTCAAACATCTATGTATACAAGTGATGGCATATCATAAAAATACTTGTAACTTAAAAATATCTTTAATGAATATTTCAGAATATCTTTCCTGATTGATTTACCATGAAACTCTTACTTTTGGTCTCCATTGTTTGGTAAGAAAAAAATAAAAAATAAGTATGTATTCTTTCCAAGAATAAAATATTATAGTTCAACTATAGTAGATCAATATTTTCTTGCTAAATTTATTAGATCAATATTGTAATTTTAAACAAAGGAAAAAAATTCCAAAAATCAAACACCAATGCTACTTGACACCAAGACTAATTTGAAAATGAAAATAGCTTAATTTAATAAAGAGAATGATCCTTTTTTTACTTTGAGAATATCTATGAATAAATTCACAAGTCGAGTCTGACAAGACTTTTGTAACTCGTTATTAAAATTTTAATTAATTAATAATAATAATAATAGTTTATTGCTTGTTTTGATTTCTTCAATTTAGAATTCAATAGGCATGTCTTGTTCTGCCGATCGATATTCTTTCGGTTTTATTTTGTTTTATTGTCAGCTGTTAGTGTTGCTGTGTTCTATTGATAGCGTAATTGTCAGTTTTTATTCACAAATTCTTCAACTTCTCTTAGATTCCATCTTTAATAAAATATCCATCACATTAATAAAATAAATAAATAAAAACAATACAATTATCCACGTATTAAGCATTACGTCATGATCAGTAGCAACCATACAGAGTTGGGCTCCAGCAGAGTTTAATAGTTTCTGTTTTTAGATATTTTTTAAAAATATATTTGTTTTAAAAGAATATTAAATTGATGATTTTTAATAATTTTTATATTCTAATATAAAAATCACTTTGTATAGAAAAAGAGGGAAAGTGTTATTATATAGAAACGTTGTTTTCGGTGTTGGTTCTAGGAAATATCCGAACCCACTGAATCATCACTACATTTTGAACATATTCCTAAGTTAAACTTATCCTTGGACCTTCGATAAGTACTAAATCTCTTGTGAAAACAAACATAATTCTTAATTTAATTGTTAAATTAAATTAAAATTCTGTAAATCCAATTCTATAGGAGTAACTTGAATATAACCAATTGAAGTTGTTTTAATATCAAAATTAGATTTGAAAGTTGCTATATCTGAATTTTTATTTTATTTAAATGATATTGTCTAGCTTATTTTTTAAATAATTATTTCTTTTACATTCAGAATTTATCAAATAAATTTTTTATCTATAACTTAATTGTAATTTTAAAACTTATGAAATTCTAGTTTCTTTCTTTCTCGTCAAGATAAATATAACAACTTAACGACCATTTATTTAAATGCAAGTGTTTGTGATTAGTGAATATTGGTGTGAAGTAATCAATGATAATTTCTCAATTCAGAAACCCAATTATAACATGATTTCAGAACATTTAATTACTCACAATTTGCTTTTGATAATTGAAGATCTTATTTAACAATAAACTTGTACAAGACATTGACTTGTTTAGAGAAGTCAGAAAATTATGGTAAAAAACTAATATGTGTCTTACACAGGTTGCTCAACTGAGGCAGCGGATTTCCGATTATTTTTCTACAGGGGGCCGCCTGGCTGGCGATAGGCAGGGAGTTGTCCCTGCTTCAGGATTTTCTTTCATTCTGCAGCAGATATGGAAAGCAGTGAAAGAGAATAAGGATCTGGATCTTCCTGCTCACAAGGTTTATTAAAATCCCTGCCCTTTTCTTATGTGAACATAAATTATTAAATTCTCTTAGGTAAAATGTGGTTTCGCTGTTTGCTTACCAGGTGATGGTTGCCACTGTTCGATGTGAAGAGATTGCAAACAAGATGCTCAAACGGTTGAACTCTGATAAGGTAATATGTTTCGTCCTTCTGTTCTCTGTAGAATTACTTTCAGAATTGGTAAGTTTAGGATCAGGCACTGTAAGCTGATTTCTTACAGGTTTGGATGGCATTGAAAGAAGATGTTAAAGCTGGTCTGGTACCAGGGTTCGGGGAAACACTTTGCTCTATTTTAGAATCCTATCTTTCAGAGTAAGTGTGTACATTGCGATAGATTCTACAATTCTCTGAAATGATGTGTTATCTTACTGTCAACATATTCAATATTTAACAGAAAATCAAAAGCTTTTAAACCAGTTTATCAGGACATTTCAAGAGCTTTTTCTTGCAGCCTAGTTCTGGACTGTACTCCTTATTCAGCTTTATTTGCAACGATCTCTGATATTGCTCATGGACTCTACATTTCTTTTTCAACAGATACGACAAGGAGTCCATCTATTTTGATGATGGTGTAAGAAATGCAAAACGGTAACAGTTAGAGCTAAATTTTTTAGATGTAATACCTCAGTAGACTTCCTCATTCATGTGCAAAACCTAAGCAAACTAAGCAATAATACAAAATAAAAATGGATACAAGAATTTAACAGCAAATATACTTCAGAGTAGTTTGCTACGAAATCAAAACTAACTGGGAAAAAGTTTTCTTTCCAAATTACAACAATTGTTTGCTTCCTTTTTCAACAAAGATTCCATGATTCAATTTAAGTCATATTTTAACAGCTATCTAGTCCTACAAAGTGGGTTTACTGATATAATCTTGGAATTTAGTTTCTCGATATAAGTTCTATTTTGATTTAACTAAAATTGTTACAAAATTACCAATGATTAAGTTAGTCTATCATACATAGGTGGTACGCCATGCTCATGCTACCATGTTCGGCCATCTAAGTTCTAAGGCACTCAAAAATTTTAAGATTGGGCTGAAACAATCGCTGAACGATGGAAAAGGGTTTGCTGAATCTGTTCGTGCTATTAAACGTTCTTGCATGTCCGATTTTGATCGAGGATGTGAAGGTAACATCTTGCTATTGAAGGTTCACACACACACATGTATATGACATAATGGCCGACACAAGCTTAACATGTATTTGCTCATCATCTGTTCTCTCTGCAATTGAATTAAAACTCTCTTGCTTCTCTTGGTATATCTTTTTCGTGTGTAAATAATCTGAGTTCTTATAGCTGTTAGTATAATAATAGGATCTTGTTTCCACTATTCATCTCTACCAGTCCAATCGTGCTTAGGGTCCCGCTAAAGAGTTTAGAGACTACAACTTAGACTACTTCTATTCAGTATATCGTGGAATTTCGCAACTCTCCTTGGCGTGGACTATCTGTATGGCTGCTGAAATAGCTTTGTTCTAGCAATGCATGCGAGGATTTAAAAAACTCCCTGCAACAGTTTTCATTCTTTATGAGAGTTGATTTTTCTTCCACCTGATATCCTCCACCTCCATGCTGAATAGCTTGCATTCTATTCTTGAACAGTATCAAGTTGAATGAATACTTCATTAAAAAAATAAATAAATTGATTGGCTGATATAGAACAGGTACTCTAGTGTCCAAGGACAGGTACCACAACTTAATATCAAGCTGCTGCTATTACAGAACTAATCCTTCTATGATGTTCAAATTGCTTGCATATTCTTGGTAAAGATCTGATGGTATACTTAATAATTTTCTTGGACATCCTGCTCTCTCAGATGCTTCCATAAGACACAGTAATTTGGATGCTTCCGAGGTCCGCAAAATACTTGGTAGTGATATGGAGACACTCGCGTCATCGATATCCACAAGCGAGTTGTCAGAATTGATGGCCAAAATTAAGGCATATAATCTTCAGATACTTTTTTACAATCGATGATTATACCAAATGACTAAATCCTGACACTTTTTTTATTCATATTCAGAAACAACTCACTGATGAGCTCACTGGACCTGAATAATCCCTACTCGAAGCTGCTGAAAACAACACATGGCCTTCATTGAGAAAGCTTGTTAAGTACAAGTCTAAGGATGCTGTCTTCGAATTTTCAACTGCTGTTGCTAGTTTTGAGTTAGACGGATTTAAAATTGACAGAATGGTGCAAACTTTGAGGAAGCATGCAAGAAACGTAGTTGAAAAAAAGCTAGAGAAGCAGCAGCAGCAGATGAAACCCTTCTCCGGATGAAGGATAGGTTGAGCACATAATTGTTGCATACGTTTCTTCTTCCAATTTTTCCTTTCTTCTGGTTAAATCTTTGGGTCATATTTCAGGTTCACAAGGGTTTTCAATTATGACAACCATTCAAGGCCAAGAGTTTGGACTGGCAGAGAAAACATTGAAACAATTATGAAAGATGCACACTCTGAGGTATTCTAGCTAAGGTTCTTTTAAGGATTGCCTCCCAGCACATATATACATACCTAACATCTGAAAATAATCTCGAAATTATTTCTTGCACTGTTTGAAAATCCTGTCAATCATGGCAGCCATTCGCCCAGACAAGAAGCAAGCTAATATCGAGAAAGTTCTTTCCTCGCTCATGGGTGAAACTGTCTCTGTTCTATCTTCCAGAGATGGAAGCAATGAGGCTGCTAGAGACCCCCTTGCCTCAAGCAAATGGGAAGAGGTAAGATGTTTCTAACCATGTTGTTATAGCTTACATATGTGCTTATATCTCTATCAACTTTCTAAACTGATTTTCACATGATTTCACACAATATCAAATATGACGTAGATCTCTCCAAATGATACACTGCTGAAACCAGTGCAGTGCAAGTCATTATGGGAGCAGTTTGAAACAGAGACCAAGAATGTAGTGGACCAAGCTATTTCCTCCCAGGTTCCTTATTATATAGCTTCGTAGCATTTTTATGGCGTATCCTCATGCAAAATGTATATTCATATGGATTTTGGTTGCGTTCACACTATTTAAACGAATGTTTTATTTATAAAATCAACTAATTTTGATAATTTGGCAGAATATTTCCTGAATAACATTCTATGCTTCTAACCTTCGTCTCTGAAAATCAACAAAGGATATTTTATGCACTGTTCAAAGTTTCTAATGCCCTGGAATCTATTCAACACTCTTACATGTAATGCTGCTTGGTGTTTCGTCAGGCGGCTAACTTCCGGTGGAGGAACTTCACCTGGGTTCCAGTGGCAGTGGACATTGCGCTGGAAGTAGCTGGAATTGCGGGGGTGGTGTTCTTTGGAGTCAATTTCAATAATTGAAGGCCTGCGCTCTGTCATCACTTGTATTAATTTGCAATGCCCTCACCATACAAATGTGAAACTTATTCTATACTTAAGTTACCATTAAAGATTATATTAGATTTTTTTTTTCTTTCCACAATCCTTGTTCAAAATTTGATAACATATTTTAATGGAGAATGAAATATAGTGTATATAGATATGATATGCTGATGAAAGAGAAGTGGCTGATGATGTTGATTAAAATTCTTTTTTTAATCATAATTGTTTTATTGAAGAAAATATCTTTATTAAATATATATTTTTTAATTTTAGTTTGTTCATTAATCTTAATTAATTTTTATTGTATTGAGATATTTCATAAACATGTTTATTGGGTATCTCAAATCCCAATAACTCGAGATCCTGGAATGAATCTCTGTTGAATTAAATGTTTTCGGAAGCAAATATGTTCAGTTTGATTATTCCATCGAGTTCTTTCCATCGTCACTCAAGAGGTTTAGTATGATTATTAAGTATTTTTATTTTTGAATAAATTGCCAACAAAAGATTTTCTATATTGGAAAGATATATTAAAAGATAATGATTTAACCAGTCTATTTTACAAAATAAGATTGAAACTACAAAACATATTTTACTATACTATGATATGTTTTGGAAGTTATGGTCTTGGCTGATAGATTGATTGGGCAACAATGGATCTTGCTTCAATTTCTAGATATATATATATATATATTTATTATGGAATGACATGGTAGTAGGATCTATGCAAAAATAAAATAAAAAATATGGTGTTTTTTTTTCTTTGGTATAGTTTAATATGTTTTAAATGCTCAAAATAATCTAATTTTTAGTAAGAGAAAAATAAGATAAAAATAAGAAATGATTCATCTTGGATATCTTCTTCTTAGGTATGCTGAAATTGAATGTTGACTTGTTTGGCAATTCAAGACCTTAAGAATTTGTGGAGTTCTAAGAGATCATGAAGGGAGATTTATTTGTATTTTTTCTTGTTCTACAATTAATATAGACTCTAATGAAGCTGTGGTCTTGATAATTTAAAAAAGCATTGCTTTTGAGTATTAACTGCAACTATGCTTTTCAAATCAATGAGTTGTGGAGTTTGATTTGATAAGATAATACCAGGATTCTAATCAAGCATCATGTGGTTATGATGTTTGAAGGTGAATTCAATGATATTCAACTACATGAGTATATATGCTTTCTTATTTGTGTTTTTTAACATGTTCATAGAAAGAAAAAAAATCATGTTACGAACGAATTATGTGATCAAGTAAAAAGTTATTAGATAAACTGATTTAGTTTCATGATTATATCTTTTTTACCCATACACCTTTTAAGTATAATTATTCTCGCACGTACTTGAGCGGCGTCCATAGCGATTTTCATTCGTTTGTTTTATTTGGGAGTCGCTACCTAGTATTTGATAGAAGGTTGCTAGAAAACTCAAGTATACTGGTCGTTGTTAAAGCTAGGCACGAGACTGATTATGACTAGAAAATATATTAATACCCCTAATACACCCTACCTGAGGTAAATTGCTTCGTGACTTAATGTGATTTAAAAAATTAACATATTAGCCAAATTCTTAGGCTTTAATAAATCAGTTATTAAATCCCAGAACATATGCATAAACATGTTCTTGCATTTTCACGAGAATTACAACATAATTTTATTTGTCCTCCTTAAGATATTTAACCGTATACAAATTAAAATATTTATTTATTTTTATTTTTCTTTTGATTTTATAATTAAGAAATATACATAAAAAAAGTACAATCACACACACATATCCATTCTCATTATGTTTTTCTCACACCCACATTTAATTGTACTAGATCATCAAAATTCAAAATAAAACAAATAATACATTAAATAATTTGAAATTTACAAAATAAATTCAAAACAATCTAGGGGTATTGCAGGGAAGGCCTTTGCAACTGCAGGAACAGTGACACGCGCCGCAGCCACTTCTGGACACTGGAATAGTGGCGGCGTGTCGTCTCCACGTTGTACATATGTTTGCTTATTTACTCTGCTTTGTCTTTCACATCCTATATCTGGTATGGTTTCTGATTTTATGGTTTCATCACAGACAGCATGCTCCATCAATCATTTTCCTGGATGAAATTGACAGTATCGGATCTGCTCGAATGGAATCTGGGAGCGGCAATGGTGACAGTGAGGTGCAGCGAACTATGCTGGAGCTTCTAAATCAGCTGGATGGATTTGAA
>Ga0307507_10011491_pt1 | contig 11153 bp, 10 predicted proteins | sample 7_EM_MG_FD_207223 | JGI IMG/M metagenome (GOLD analysis project Ga0307507, IMG submission 207223) | Populus trichocarpa ectomycorrhiza microbial communities from riparian zone in the Pacific Northwest, United States - 7_EM | ecosystem: Host-associated > Plants > Roots > Unclassified | place... | reverse complement strand
ACTACCAAGGCATCCGCGCCGCCTACGAGTTCGACCCGAAGGCCGAGCGGTACATCGCCGTCGACCCGATGGAGAAGGCCCGCTGGTACCCGACCCTCGTCGGCCTCGACGACGGCCGCGTCCTCGCAGTCTCCGGGCTCGACGACGTCGGCGTCATCGACCAGGGCGACAACGAGATCTACGACCCGAAGACCAAGAAGTGGACCCCGGGCCCCAAGCGCTACTTCCCCACCTACCCGGCCCTCTTCCTCACCAAGGGCGGCAAGCTCTTCTACCCGGCCTCGAACGCCGGCTACGGACCCGCCAACAAGGGCCGTGAGCCCGGCCTTTGGGACCTGAAGACCAACAAGTTCACCAAGGTCGCCGGACTGCGCGACCCCGACGAGACCGAAACTTCGTCCTCGCTCCTGCTGCCGCCCGCACAGGACCAGAAGGTGATGATCCTCGGCGGCGGAGGCGTCGGTGAGTCCAAGAAGTCGACCCCGCGCACCGCCGTGGTCGACCTCAAGCAGGACAGCCCCGCCTTCAAGGACGGCCCCAACCTCCCCCAGGGCACCCGGTACTTGAACAGCGTGATCATGCCGGACGACTCGGTCTTCACCACCAACGGCTCCTCGGACTACCGCGGTCGCAGCGCCAGCAACATCTTCAAGGCGCAGTTCTACGACCCGAAGGGCAACGCCTTCCACGAGGCAGCCGCCCCGATGGTCGGCCGCAACTACCACTCCGAGGCGCTGCTGTTGCCCGACGGCAGAGTCGTCACCTTCGGCTCCGACCCGCTCTTCGACGACCAGGCCAACACCAAACTGGGCCACTTCGAGCAGCGCATGGAGATCTTCACCCCGCCCGCGCTGCACAAGAACGGCAGCAACAGGCCCGTACTGCAGGACGGGCCGGAGGCCCTGGACCGCCACCACCGGGCGACCTTCCGTACCGACCACCCCGAGCGGGTCGTCAAGGCCCGTCTGATGCGGCCGAGTTCGGTCACGCACACGACGGACGTCGAGCAGCGCTCCATCGAGCTGGGCCTCGTCAAGGACGGCAGGTCGGTGACCGTGGACGTCCCGAAGGACCAGGCGCTGGTGCCGCCCGGCTGGTACATGCTGTTCGTGACGGACGCGCAGGGCACGCCGTCGGAGGCCAAGTGGATCAAGGTGCAGTGAAGTGGGGGGAGTTGGTGAACTGCCCTGCTACGCCTTGGAGTTGCGTGCCAGCTCCAAGGCGTACTCGGGCCACCACTGGCCGGCGTCCGGACCGCCCTCGCAGGTTCCGTCCGACGCCCCCGGCCGCTTGATCCACAGGTAGGCGTCCAGGGCGGGTTCGCCGGTGTCGGTGGTCGGCCGGGTGCCCAGACCCCGGCCCGGCGGATTGCACCAGGCGCCGGCCAGCGGCCCGTTGCCGTTGCGGCTGGTGTCGACGACGAAGTGCTTGCCGCCGAGGTCCCGCGACAGATGCAGGCCGTACTTCTTGGTCACGGCGTCCGTCTGGAAGTTGGAGACGTTGAGGGAGAACCCGTCGGCCTCCTGGACACCGGCCCGCTTCAACGGTTCCACGAGCTTCCAAGGGTCCCGGATCCAGGCCGGGTTGCCCGCGTCGAGGTACACCTTCGTACCCGACTGCTGCTTCAGCCGGATGACCGCCTCGCTCAGCAACTGCTCCCGCTCGCCCTGGTATTCGCCGGGAGTGCACCCGTCCACCATGTGCGCGACGGCGTCGGGCTCCAGCACGACCAGCGCCTCGGAGTTGCCCAGCGCCTCGGCGAACTTCCCGATCCACGCCCGGTACGCGTCCGCGTCCGCGGCCCCGCCGGCCGAGTGCTGACCGCAGTCCCGGTGCGGAATGTCGTACGCCACGAAGAGCGCCGTACGCCCCTCCTGACGCGCGGACGCGGTCGCCGCCCGCACCACCGGGCCGGGGTCGATCTCACCGGCCGGCCACAGCGCGGCCGGCTCGTCGGCGATCCGCTTGAGGAGGGCGGCGTCCTGCTTGCGCCCCTCCCGCTCCCACATCTGGATCTGCTCGGCCGCCGGACTCGCCGGGTCGACCCAGAAGGTCATGTCGGCCACCGGCCCCTTGGACCGGGCACCGGCGACGGAGGCCTCGTCGACGTCGGACGCGGACGAACAGCCCACCGCGAGCCCGAACACCGTGAGCACCGCGAACGTGTGGATCAGCCGGGACATGCTGCTCCCTTGCGCGAGGGTGACGTTCAGTGACGATTCATCAGTAATTGTGGATGATTCGTCACCGTGCCGGGCCCTGGCGCGCCGGTCAGCCGCCCCCGGACGCCAGCGCGATCCCCAGCGGTGTCCGCTCGTAGAGCACCTGGTGGCCGTAGCGCCGCGCGGTGAGCAGGCCCGCGTCGCGCAGCACCGTCAGATGCGCGGACACCGACGAGGGCGCGAGGCGGAGGCGGTGGGCGAGGGCCGTCGTCGTGGCGGGTTCGTCGAGTGCGACCAGCACTGCGGCCCGGCCGCGCCCCAGCAGTCGTAGGAGCGCGTCGGGTGTGTGGTCGGCGGGTTCGGTCCACAGGCCGCCGATGCCGCGGGCCGGGTAGGCGAGCGTCGGCTGCCAGGGGTGCTCGAAGGTGCTGACCACGTCGGGCCAGATGAAGACACTCGGCAGCAGCACCAGGCCCTGGCCGCCGAGACGGCGCTCGTGCTCGCCCCGGAACCGGACGGTCAGCGTCCCCGCGTCCCAGCCGCACTGCCGGTTGATCTCCGGCAGGAGTCCGCCCAGGCCGACCTCGGCGAGCCGGCGCGAGTGGAAGGCGATGTCCGCCTCCAGCAGGGCGCGCAGCCGTGGCCAGTCCGGTGCGACGAGGGCGTGCCAGACGGCCTCCATCGCGTCCGCGAGTTCCTCGATCATGCGGGCGGGGTCGCGGAGCCAGGCCCGGCCGCGCGCCGACTCCAGGGCTCCCGGGGTGTCCGCCAGCGACTTGGCCGTGTCCTCCCGGGCCGCCGCCGGATCGGTCGCACGGACGGCGGCGATCTCCTCCTCGAAGCCGGCAGCGGGACCGATCGGCGGCGGGCACAGCCAGTCGGGACAGTGGCCGGACCGCGGCATCAGCAGCCACAGCGGCGCCAGGTCCAGGCCGGCCGCAGCCGCGCCGGTCCGCCGCAGCCAGGGCGTGTGATAGCCGTGCCGTTCGGGCCGCTTGAGCGTGCGCACCACCTCCTGCGTCTCCCAGAGCGGAGACACGGCGAACCGGCACCTGAGAAAGTCGTCCTCCCCGAAATGCAATCGCGACGGCATGCCCCACCTCCGGAAGATTCGGCCGTACCCGAAACTCTAGGGCGCGGGCGCGCGGACGGGCACGCTGCCGGTCATGCTCCAAGCCCCGCCTGCGCCTCCCACCGGCTACCGCCGCGTCTTCGCCGTCCCCGAGTTCCGCATCGTCTTCCTTGCCCACGCGCTGTCGCTGCTCGGCGTGATCGTCACCGAGATCGCGCTCTCCGTGCTCGTCTACGACCTCACCGGCTCGCCCCTGATGAGCGCGCTCACCTTCGCGCTGGGCTTCCTGCCGTACCTGATCGGCGGGACGCTCCTCGCCGGGGTCGCCGACCGGTTTCCGGCCCGGCGGGTGCTGGTGCTGTGCGACCTGGTGTGTGCGGGATGCGTCGCGGCGATGGTGGCGCCGGGCACGGACATCGCCGTACTGCTGCTGCTCCGCTGCGCTCTCGCCGTCGTCTCGCCGGTGTTCGCGGGCACCCGGATGGCGACACTCGCCGACATCCTTGGCGACGGCGAGCTCTTCGTCCTCGGCCGCTCCCTGCTGCGGATCGTGTCGCAGAGCGCGCAGCTCGTCGGGTTCGGGTTCGGCGGGCTGCTGCTCACCGTCGTCTCCTCGCGCCACGCGCTGCTGATCACCGTGGGCACCTTCCTCACCTCGGCCGCACTGCTGCGCTTCGGCACCCGGCACCGGGCCGCCCGGACCGGTGCCGGGGGCGCGCTGCTGACGGACTCCCTCAGGGGTGCCCGGCAGGTGCTCGCCGACCGGCGGACCCGGGCACTGCTCCTTCTCTTCTGGCTGCCGTCGATGTTCTCCGTCGCCCCGGAGGCCCTGGCCGCCCCGTACGCCGCCGGGCTCGGCGCCGGCTCGACCGGGCTCGGGCTGCTGATGTGCGCGCTGCCCGTCGGCACGGTCGTCGGCGAGGTGTACGCGGGTTCCCGGCTGCGCCCCGCCACCCGGGAGCGGATCGCCCTCCCGCTCGTCTGCTGCACGCTGCTGCCGTACGTCGGCTACGCCCTGCGCCCGGGCCTGGCCGTCTCCTTGCTGCTGCTCGTCGTCTCCGGCGCCGGGGCCGCGTACGCGCTCGGCGTGGACCAGTGGTTCGTCCGGGCCGTGCCGCACGAACTGCGCGGACGGGCCATGACGTTGCTCTCCGCCGGACTGATGACGATCCAGGGCGTGGGCATGGCCCTGGCGGGCGTCGCCGCCGAGTTCGTCGGGGTGCGCGGGGCGGTCGTGGGGGCCGGGGTGCTCGGCACGGTGTGCTGCGGGCTGCTGGCCGCGGAGGCCCGCAGGACCGAAAGGCGAGACGGGGCTGACCACGATGTGACCGGCCGGTAAGGTCTGGTGCCGTGCCAAAGCCCCTCAGTCTCCCTTTCGACCCCATCGCCCGCGCCGACGAACACTGGAAACAGCGCTGGGGAAACGTGCCGTCGATGGCCGCCATCACCTCGATCATGCGGGCACAGCAGATCCTGCTCGCCGAGGTCGACGCGGTCGTCAAGCCGTACGGACTGACCTTCGCGCGGTACGAGGCGCTGGTGCTGCTCACCTTCTCCAAGGCGGGCGAGCTGCCGATGTCCAAGATCGGCGAGCGGCTCATGGTGCATCCCACGTCCGTGACGAACACCGTGGACCGGCTGGCGAAGTCCGGTCTCGTCGCCAGGCGCCCCAACCCCAACGACGGCCGCGGCACCCTCGCCTCCATCACCGACAAGGGCCGCGAGGTCTGCGACGCGGCCACCCGCGACCTCATGGAGATGGACTTCGGGCTGAGTGCCTACGACGCCGAGGAGTGCGGGGAGATCTTCGCGATGCTGCGCCCGCTGAGGGTCGCCGCCGCGGACTTCGACGAGGACTGACCCCGGGGCTGACCCGGGGAAAGATCGCCCGGAACCGGTCGTTACGCTCGTCCTCATGAAAAAGAGCGTGCTGACCCGCTACCGCGTCATGGCCTACGTCACGGGTGTCCTGCTGGTCCTGCTGTGCCTCAGCATGATCGCCAAGTACCTGCTCAAGATCGACGGCGCCGGGAGCTTCACCGAGGTCGTCGCCATCGCGCACGGCTGGCTGTACGTCGTCTACCTGCTCTTCGCGTTCGACCTGGGCTCCAAGGCGAAGTGGCCGGTCGGCAAGCAGCTCTGGGTGCTGCTCGCGGGGACGATCCCGACGGCCGCCTTCTTCGTGGAGCGGAAGATCAGCCACGAGCTGGAGTCGAAGATCGTCGAGCCGACTCCGGTCGCCGCCAAGGCCTGAACCTCACCGCCGTGCGGGTCGCGTACGGCGGTTGCCCATCGACATTTACTAGGACGTCCTAGTAAATTCGAAGGTATGGACGCTGACGCCATCGCAGAGGGCCGCCGACGCTGGCAGGCCCGGTTCGACGCCGCACGCACGCGTGAGGCCGACTTCACTACGCTCTCGGGGGATGCCGTAGAGCCGGTGTACGGGCCTCGCCCAGGGGACAGGTACGACGGCTTCGAGCGGATCGGGTGGCCCGGCGAGTACCCCTACACGCGCGGGCTGCATGCCACGGGCTACCGGGGGCGGACGTGGACGATCCGGCAGTTCGCCGGGTTCGGCAACGCCGAGCAGACCAACGAGCGGTACAAGAAGATCCTCGCCAACGGCGGCGGCGGACTGTCCGTGGCCTTCGACATGCCGACCCTCATGGGCCGCGACTCCGACGACCCGCGCTCGCTCGGCGAGGTCGGGCACTGCGGGGTCGCCATCGACTCCGCCGCCGACATGGAGGTCCTCTTCAAGGACATCCCGCTCGGCGACGTCACCACGTCGATGACCATCAGTGGGCCCGCCGTCCCCGTCTTCTGCATGTACCTGGTGGCGGCCGAGCGGCAGGGCGTGGACCCCGCCGTCCTCAACGGCACGCTCCAGACGGACATCTTCAAGGAGTACATCGCCCAGAAGGAGTGGCTCTTCCAGCCCGAGCCGCACCTCCGCCTCATCGGCGACCTCATGGAGTACTGCGCGACCGGCATCCCCGCCTACAAGCCGCTGTCCGTCTCCGGCTACCACATCCGCGAGGCCGGCTCCACGGCCGCGCAGGAGCTGGCGTACACCCTCGCGGACGGCTTCGGGTACGTCGAACTCGGCCTGTCCCGCGGCCTCGACGTGGACGTCTTCGCGCCCGGCCTGTCCTTCTTCTTCGACGCGCACGTCGACTTCTTCGAGGAGATCGCCAAGTTCCGCGCGGCGCGCCGCATTTGGGCCCGCTGGATGCGGGACGTCTACGGCGCGCAGTCCGAGAAGGCACAGTGGCTGCGCTTCCACACCCAGACCGCCGGCGTCTCGTTGACCGCGCAGCAGCCGTACAACAACGTGGTCCGTACGGCAGTCGAGGCGCTCGCGGCCGTGCTCGGCGGGACCAACTCGCTGCACACCAACGCCCTGGACGAGACCCTCGCGCTGCCCAGCGAGCAGGCCGCGGAGATCGCGCTGCGCACGCAGCAGGTGCTGATGGAGGAGACCGGGGTCGCCAACGTGGCGGATCCGCTGGGCGGTTCGTGGTACGTCGAGCAGCTCACCGACCGGATCGAGGCGGACGCCGAGAAGATCTTCGAGCAGATCAGGGAGCGGGGGCTGCGGGCCCACCCGGACGGGCAGCACCCGATCGGGCCGATCACCTCCGGCATCCTGCGCGGCATCGAGGACGGCTGGTTCACCGGCGAGATCGCCGAGGCCGCGTTCCAGTACCAGCGGTCCGTGGAGAAGGGCGACAAGCGGGTCGTGGGCGTGAATGTGCACCACGGGTCGGTCACCGGAGACCTGGAGATCCTGCGGGTCAGCCACGAGGTGGAGCGGGACCAGGTACGGGAGTTGGGCGCGCGCAAGGGCGCCCGGGACGAGGTGGCCGTGACGGCGGCTCTGGGCGCGATGCTCGCCGCCGCGCGGGACGGGTCGAACATGATCGGGCCGATGCTGGACGCGACCCGGGCCGAGGCGACGCTGGGCGAGATCTGCGGAGTGCTGCGGGACGAGTGGGGGGTGTACACCGAGCCCGCGGGCTTCTAGCCCCGGCTTCTACGTGCCGCTGATCGACGTCAGGCCGAGCAGCAGCACCTTGGTGAAGCTGCGGACCCACTGTTCGTCGGCCGGTTCCGCGCTCACCAGGGTGCGGTGCACCACCGCGCCCGCCACCACGTCGAAGATCAGGTCGGCCGTGCGCGCGGCCTCCTCCGGGTCGGCCTCCGGGGGCAGTTCGCCGCGCGCCTGGGCCCGCTCCCGGCCCTCCACGACCAGGCACTTCTGCCGGTCGACGATCGACTCGCGGATGCGTTCCCGGAGGGCTTCGTCACGGGTCGACTCGGCGACCACCGCCATCAGTCCGCTCTTGGCCTCCGGGCGGGCCAGGATCGCCGCGAACTGCAGGACGACGCCCTCGATGTCGGCGGCCAGGGTGCCACGGTCGGGGAGGTGGAGTTCGTCGAAGAGTTCGGCGACCGCGTCGACGACGAGTTCGTTCTTGCCGGCCCAGCGGCGGTAGAGGGTCGTTTTCGCAACCCCCGCGCGCGTGGCGACGTCTCCCAACGTGAGCTTGGACCAGCCGAGTTCGACCAGGGCCTCCCGGGTGGCCGCGAGGATCGCGGTGTCCGCGGTGGTGCTGCGGGGGCGTCCCGCGGCGCGTGGGACGGGAGTGCTGCTCTGCATCCCTTGACCATAACCGGCGGTTCCTGTGGTGCAGTGAGGGAGATCACTGGGTACCTGTATCCGGGAGGCACCCGACACCATTACGCTACGACTCGTAGCGAAACCACGGGCGCGGGGTGGGGACCCGGCGCCGAACAGCTCGTAGCAGACCGGCTTTCACAACGCTTTTCCTTCACACGGGCGGACGGGGGAGGATAGACGCATGCAGCCACGGAACATGTCCATGAGCGGAGTCGTCGACCTCGCCGCGGTGAAGGCGGCCCAGGAGGCCAAGGCCAAGGCGGAGCAGGCGCGCGCCGAAACCGCCAGGCAGGGCGGCGGCGGTGCCGTCTCGCCGGCCGATCTTGTCATCGACGTAGATGAGGCGGGGTTCGAGAGCGAGGTCCTGCAGCGGTCCACCGAGGTCCCGGTCGTCATCGACTTCTGGGCCGAGTGGTGCGAGCCGTGCAAGCAGCTGAGCCCGATCCTTGAGCGGCTCGCCCTTGACTACAACGGGCGCTTCGTCCTTGCCAGGATCGACGTTGACGCCAATCAGATGCTGATGCAGCAGTTCGGGGTCCAGGGGATCCCGGCCGTCTTCGCGGTGGTCGCCGGTCAGGCGCTGCCGCTCTTCCAGGGTGCCGCCGCCGAGTCGCAGATCCGCGAGACCCTCGACCAGTTGATCCAGGTCGCCGAGCAGCGCTTCGGCCTCACCGGCCTGGACGTCGACCCGGACGCCCGGCCCGGCGACCGGCCCGAGGCCGTCGCCGAGGTGCCGGCCGGACCGTACGACGGACTGCTCGAAGCCGCTGTGCAAGCCCTGGACGCGGGGGACTTCGGCGGGGCCGTGCAGGCCTACAAGAACGTGCTGAGCGACGACCCTGCCAACACCGAGGCCAAACTGGGGCTCGCCCAGGCCGAGTTGCTGCAGCGCGTGTCGACGCTCGACCCGCAGCAGGTGCGCACGGAGGCGGCCGGCAAGCCGGGCGACGTGACGGCGCAGATCGCCGCCGCCGACCTGGATCTGGTGGGCGGCCATGTCGAGGACGCGTTCGGCCGGCTGATCGACACCGTGCGACGCACGGTGGGTGACGACCGGGACACCGTACGGCTGCGGCTGCTGGAGCTGTTCGAGGTCGTCGGGGGCGACGACCCGCGGGTGACGGCGGCCCGGCGGGCACTGGCGCGGGCGCTGTTCTGAGCGGGGTGCGAGGCCGGTTCTGACCAGTCGGTAAACCTCGTGACCTGTGTTGCCGGAGTGAAAGATTTGCCGACGGAGTGTCACTGCGGCCGCGCTTTACCAAATCTTGGTAATCGCGGCCGCTGTTACTTGGAGTAAGTCGGGGGCGCTCTTCTGTCGGATCCCGTCCGAATATCGCCGGTTTTGTCCTGGCCCACGATGACACCCAGCGTCGTCGACCGATACCGGCGGGTCGTTGTTCGGTTATCCGGCCGTTACTACCCAGTAACGAAGCCCCTTGTGCGGGCGGCGAGAATGCACCACGATCGGCGACGCTCGGTCCATTTCCGTACGCCCCGACAGCCGGTCGGGTCCACGGAGTCTCCTGGGTCCCCACCGAGTAGAGCCGGAAACAATGGAGCCGGCTCTTGGGCAGGGGGGTCTTCGCCGCACGGCGGAGCCTGTCCAGCAAGGTTGTGCGTGATGTGCGTCAGGCGCGACCAGTGGTTGTCGCTCGGGGGTGATCGCCGGTGATCGGTGCGCGGTTCGCGCCTCCGAAGACGGGCGCTCCCCTTCCCGAGGACGTAGCACTTCTCCCATCCCTGCCCGGCTGAGCCGCCAATTGGGGGCAGTCAGGGCCGGAGATGTACGTCCGAGAAGGAGGAAATATGGAGTCCCAGGTGCGTGGCGGGACGAGATGGAAGCGCTTCGCTGTGGTCATGGTGCCCAGCGTCGCCGCCACGGCGTGTATAGGTGTCGCCCTCGCGCAGGGTGCTCTCGCCGCGTCGTTCAGTGTGTCGGGTCAGTCGTTCAAGGTGACGGCGGACGAGCTCGACGGCACGGGCTTCTCTCAGTACGGAGCCATTGACTCGGGGTACAACCTCGACGGCAGCAAGACGGCTCACCCCGTCGCTGTCTCGGCGTTCAAGTCCGCGTCGATCACCAACATGTGCCAGTCGGTGGTCACCCCGAACATCCCGCTGCTCGGATCGGTCAGCCTCGTGCTGAAGGCGGGCGGCAGCGGTACGCCGGTCGAGGCCGACAACCTGTACATCGACGTCCAGGACCTCAGCGCCGATGCCGTGTTCCACAACATCGACATCGGTGTTGCGGCCGGCAACGCCACCAAGGGTCCGGGCATGAAGGGCGGCAGCGAGGCTGCCAACCCCTACGGGTTCGCCCAGCAGGCCGAGTCGGTCACGCTGACCGGCGTGAAGCAGACGGCGTGGGCCACCACTGCCGGAACCTTCAAGCTCAGCGGGCTCAAGATGTCGGTGTCGGCGGGCACCCACGAGTGCTACTAGGCACTTGATGGCGGGCGGGGGAGCCGGTGGCGCCCCCGCCCGTCCACCTTCCACCCGCACCTTCACACGAGGTGCAACTCTCCACCACAGTTACGCCGTACCAGGGAGCTGTTTTCCATGAGCGCCGAGACTCCTGCCGCACCCGGCCAGTTCACCCGCCGGAGGCTGCAGTTCCGCGCCTGGCGTGGCACGAGGCCGTTCTGGGCCGGTCTGTTCGTCATGCTCGGCGGAATCCCGATCGCCTACTTCCCGTACGCACATCTCCAGGTGGGTCATCTGACCCTGGCGATGGCCACCACCGCGGGCGCCGGGTCCCTGATCATCGGCGTGCTGCTTGTCGTCCTGGGCTTCAGCCTCTGGTTCCAGAAGCACGTGCGCACCTTCGCGGGTGTCGCGGCGATTCTGCTGGCGCTGGTGTCCATCCCCGTGTCCAACCTCGGCGGCTTCCTCGTCGGCTTCCTCCTCGCCCTGGTCGGCGGGGCGCTGGCCGTGTCGTGGGTGCCGGGCACACCGCCGGAGCCGCAGGCGGTACAGGAGGACACGAAGGGAGAGGGCGGCGCACCCGCGGCCGCACCGTACGAGGCCGCACCGCACGAGTCCGCCTCGTACTACGAGGCCGCGCCGCACGAGGCCGCGCCGTACCGGACCGCCGACGAGGCGGGCGAGCCGAACGATCTGTCAGGAACGAGCCCGGTGAACAACGGGGCGAACGGGAGGCACAGTGCCGGCTGACGAGGTGACCCACGGGACTGATGTGGACGAGTCCCGTGTGAGAACCGGGCCGCGGCAT
>Ga0307507_10011490_pt1 | contig 11155 bp, 12 predicted proteins | sample 7_EM_MG_FD_207223 | JGI IMG/M metagenome (GOLD analysis project Ga0307507, IMG submission 207223) | Populus trichocarpa ectomycorrhiza microbial communities from riparian zone in the Pacific Northwest, United States - 7_EM | ecosystem: Host-associated > Plants > Roots > Unclassified | place... | reverse complement strand
TTGCCCTTCGCAGCCCATGTCAAGAACAAAGACTAGCAAAACCCTGAACATCCACTCCCATAAAAAAAAAAGTTGCAAAACTTGCTAAATAAAACCTACAAAACTCAAAATTCCAAGATTTTAATTCCTACAAGAACAATGAAATTCCTTAAAACACTAAAACATCAATAAAAAAAAAAAACTTTCTTTAACTATATAAATGAAAGTGATAATGATTTCCAGTATTACCTTGCAAGGCCAATTATCGCGATAGAAATGGCAAACGACACGATCACTAGCTTTGACAACAGAGAAGAAATCCTTCTCTGATGGAATCTCAGTGTACTCGCTATGACCTAAAGAGATCCAACGGCTACGCTTCTCCGCCATTTTCTTCATTTGTTGCAAGCGTCTCTCCCTCAATGCCTCTATATCGTCGAGATCGAGACGATCTAAGGCTGCGATCTCTTCGTCGATCTTGTCTTCCACTGCCTTCGCTACAGTAAGTACTTGCTTCTCTATAATCTCTTGAACGTTAGGGTTTGCCATTGTTGGATGATTTCGGGAGATCTCTCTCGCTTGCACGAAACGAATTTTTAAAAATGGGAAATCGAAAGAAATGCAAGGAGATTTTTTGCTTGGACAGTTGCACTTCGGCAAGAAAATGGCTTAATGCATACCGTTTTGATCGAGTGTTGGGCTTGGGCCGGGTCTTGCACGTCAAGGTGAGGTCCATTTAACAAGTTCAGAACCCACATAATAGCCTCCGTTTTAGAATTTTGGGCTGATCTGAAAGCTTAGCTTTTCTATAATGTTTATTTATTTATTAATGGGATTTTGTGTACGAAGGGCATGTCCAGCAAGGACCCAACATTAATTCACTGTTCTTCATTACACGATCACACCCATGCTAATCAAACCCCATAAGTAATGCGAAGAAGAAGAAGAAGCGTCCTCTTATCATATCTAATTATTCGAGTCTCGAGAACTGTTACAGTACTGCTAGCTCATATACATGATATCTTTCTCAACACATGCACATCTTGACTGTCTAAGAGGTTGATTTAAGGACACTTGGGCTTGCCCTTGGAGTTCCTCTTGTCCCTGTAACAAGGGCACTCATGCTTGTTCCCATAAGTTCCAGAGGGCACACACTTGCACTGTTCGCAGCATATTCCACAGTACTTCAAGCACCTATCCTGTATGCCAGCGTTTGCGCACCTCGTATCGCACTTCTTGGCACAGAAAGCTACACCAATAGACAATATCGCCAACATCAGTGTATATTCAGAAAATTACTAAATAATTAACACAAAATGCATGGGATGGAGTCTACTCTATGTGCTTTTGAGGGTCTAACAAACACTACAATAATATTTCAACTTCAAATAAACGAAGCCCTTTGATTAGTTACATGACTTAGCCATGACAGGTTCCAAGAAAGACGAGCTGAAGAGGAGTGAACACAACAGCAAAGTAGCAAAGAAGAGCTTCTTCATCTTTTGTTTTGCCTCAAGCAAGGATGATAATTAATGGAAGTATCTAGAGATCAGGGTAGTGAAGTGAAGAGAGCAGTGAGAGATTACGTGGGAATATATAGCAGCAAAGCTATTAATAAAGATAGTGATACGGGTGTGGGCAATAGATTGAACAGCTGGAGCTTTGCTTGGCACTTTATGAGGGAGCGATGGATTCAGCCATGCATACAGACCATCTGTTGCAAGGTTTCAGCTAGCAGCCTTGTCCTTTTGTGAAGGGATTGCACTGCTGATTTCCTTTGATCCTTTGTCCTTTTGTGCCCACGAGTACTCAGCGCCATAACTAGGTGTTTGTTTCACCAACCCAAATGATACAACGTAAGCTTCAGGGCACAGACGCTATTGAGGCTCATAGCATCTAGGTGGTTGAGCCTTTTATTTCCCAGTTTTATGACCCATGACTGAAAATATAAAAAAGTCCGATGCATTTTTTAATTAGTAATGTTGTCCATCCCAAATGGGATTCACATTCATTGATATTATTTGCATAGTTGTAAAGGGGTGATAAAGGGCAAGTTTCGGGTTACGAATTAATAAAATCAACTCTAAAAAAACCAATACAATACCTTTTTGAAAGAAAAAAATCAACAATTTGAAGATTGTGTTCTTACAAAATTAAATCCAGGTAGATTGAGTTAAAAGATTAGTCTAGATTTTAAACTATGCTAGCCAGATATTTTTTTAAAAAAAAAATTCAACTCCGACGATTCTAGAATATCGTAGATTAGTCGGGATGAGTAAACCCTAACTTATTTATAATTACGATTATTTATTATAATTTTTTCCACCCGCTACAGCGAGCAAATTAAGTTTTTGAACCCTTGTAACGAAAATTTATACTTGTTTTTATATGCAAATACTTCAAAAATATCACAAAAAAACACCATCTAATTATTAAAAAAAAAAAAAAAACCTTAACAGTAGTCTTGTCTACTTTCATGGTTAAAGAGAAAAGCCACCTCCACTCCAGGACGAATCCATCATACCAAGATGAACCTATTATGATTGAACACGTACGTGAAGAGAACTTAAACATTGAAATAAAAAACCACAAGGATTAAACATGAAAACTTCAATGATCACATCAAACTTTTTCATACCTCATGAAGAACAATGTGGATTGCAGTGCAAGGGAGCGGTGCAATCCACATTAATTCATCTCTTGCTTTACAGTAACTTTCATCATAGTAAAGTAGTAGATGTTTTAGTTTACATGTAAAAAATGAAAATTTCAGGATCTCACTGTACTTTTCGGCACCTCATGAATAGTGGATTGCATTGTGAAGGAATACTGCAATCGAAAGTAACTTTTGTCTAGCCATATGGTAGAGCATACTTTATGTTAAAAATAGCAGATGTTTTAATAATTTACAGTAAAATTTAGCATCTAAACTCTCCTTGATGTGCTGCCTCCCATCCTACGTACAGTGTATACATAGCATCTCTTGTGTTGATGCCTTTGCTCATTGCATGATGAGCAAAAGCTTCAAATATTCCTTGTCACTAATATGATCCTTCTATCTAAATCTTAATATATATTGTCGAGCTGTCCGGATTCCTTCCGTTAAATTAATGGTTTTATGCTGCCGTAAGAGAGTTTTTTTTGGCGTGTGAGGGTGAAAGTTTTTTTAAAAAAGAATTTATATAGGATCCATTAAAATAATTATAATAGTATTTGGGATATTATTTCATTGAATGCTTTTCGGTTTCAAATTTATTTTCAAATAAGGTTGTAATAAATTCTTTAATATTATTAAATGCTTTTTCCATTTATTAATTAGTATAATTAAATAGACATATCCAAGATGTCATTGATTTCATTAGAAATCATTCACTATTCAATTGTCATATAATAAAGTAAAAAAATAAATAAATCTACATCTCCCAATTTTATGATTGAATCTTAGAATAACTTTGACAACTATTTTTTACATTTATTAACTGATATAATTCTTATTTTATTTTAGTAGAAGAATACATGCATTGACTATGCTTACACATTTATTTTTCAACGGTGAAAAGAATTTGTTATTCGGCTGGCCCGCAAGCAGCCGAGCTCTAGTTTACTCTATTTTCTAACATCAAAATACTTCCAGTTTTTTATAGTTGTGTAAGAAACAATTAAGATGCTGAGATCCCAAATGCTCGAATCAAAATCACAAACGCTATAGTGCCTCGGGTTCTTTTGTTAAAAATCATAACCTCGATTATTAATGCTAGAATTGTTTAATTACACTGAGAAAAGCATATCAAAGATACAGATTTTATAAGCGACGATTAATATACATTTTCAACCATGGAAAGAATATAAAAGGTGTACATTTTCTGTGTACCAAAAATATATATATATATACATACACACAACACACACATCAACCTCCCATGCTATTGGATGGGCAGGAATCCTGGCTTTTAGAGTATCCTTTGGCATTGTCACAAGATGCTAGCAAATTGACCTGCAAATTTTACCCTAAAATTATAAAATCTTAAAAGGAAAAGGGAAACAGGCAACAAACTTCAAATTACAAAGAATGAAGAGCAAGGAATGATCATACCTTAACAATTTCATACTTCGAGTTTGGACGCATATGAGCTGCCAATATACTCATGTTGAAATCCTGTGTACAGGGGCGTAAAAAACACAATTGAGATTCACTTAATAATTCCACAATGCACAAGCCTCAGCTTAGTAGTTTAACAATATACCAAGTACAAGAGTGGGGTAGAGACCAAGTAGAGAAAGTAAAAATTGGCAGCTAAAAAAGAAGTTTCAGCAACAAGTAAAATAATACTAAATAAAAAAGAACATAGATGTTTAATGAGGTAAAATTCCCACAACAATATTTTTCTTAAAATCCAAAAACTGAAAGGGTTATGGAAAAAAAAATTTCAAATCTACAATTCAATAACCAGAATCAAGTTAAGAATTAGTAGCAAAAGTAAACTCACCCTAAAAGGATCACCCCTCAAAGACTGCACATACATTGAAGTCCCTGAGCCTTTCCCCTGCAAGAAAACAACAAATGCTCATTTTACAAGTTCCAGGAAAATGCGACCCTCCCTAGGCATATACACTCCGATATCAATAACTCCATAGCATTTCTGTCATTATATATGCTTCCACATCCCAATCAAAAACTGTGTTTAACATTTAAGAGTTTAATATAAAGCATTAAATGAAAATATGGATGTACCTCCAAGGATATGTCTCTCAGACGCCTTCCAGTTTGAGCACAGCAAACACGGACCACATGTTCATCACAACTCCCACTTATAATATAATCTCTTCCATTCATGTAGTAGGAACGGGTGTAATTCTGGTCACTTCCTGTAGGCTTTATGTCAAAACTCAAGTGAAGTCTCCCATCAACAGCCAAAAGTTGTCGAACCTGATACATTTCAACTTGTTAATCTCAAGACTCCACTAATTTCCTTAAAAGGAGTGACCAGAATTCTATTAAATATCAGAAATAATAATAATAATAATAAAGTCAGTGCACGAGTTATAATTGGAGGGGAAATGAATATTTAGCAAGTCACCAGGCCCAAATTGCAAAAGGAGCATAAATTAAGCACCAAGAAGTTAGCTGTTAGAATTGCTTGAAATAAAAGAAACATGTCCATAAGTTTGAAACCCCGATGAATCACATCTGCGCCCTAATAAATAAATTCTACTCCTCTTATATCAAACATAGTATAATAGACAAGTCATGTCATCATAGGCAGTAAGCACTAATTAGATCCCCAGGTAATTAGGGCTCAACCCAAATGTTGATCACCAAAAAACATGGGCTAGCATTACAAGAAAGAGAGGCTTTAGCAAATGGTGTTGTGGAGAAAAAATTTAATTTGTATGTACACCATCACTCAGTTTCATTAAGGGTAGATTCTGCGCAAGGGAAAACAATTGATGGGGCCCTAGTTTAACATTCAACTTGATGGAAATGCATCGAGACCACTCAAAATGCAGTAAATTAATTCAAATAATACCTCATTATCAACAGCAGATGCAAGAAGATAGTGATCATCAGGAGAAAAGCACACCATCACATTTCCTCTAGAGCTTGAAGTAGTGTAGCAAGGTCGTATTGGTTTCAGTCTCAAGTCCCACAGTTTGACATCCTGATCAAATGAAGAAGTTGCAAAAATTGATGGGGAATGGTTTGAGAACTTGACAACATTGATATGCTCTCTGTGCATATCAGTGAACACCTGTATGCGCCTTCCATAGTTGATGTCATACAAAGCAACATTTTTTGAGTATCCGCTTGCAAGAAATAGTTCGTCGGTGGAGTTAATGTGAACAGATGTCAATTGGTCAAAGTCATCAAAGGTGATTGAACCAGCACCTAAATACCTGCCTGTAACTGTAGGGGGCAGGTGCTCAATGTCATACAATTTTAGCGAACCATTATCTGAACCTGCTATGAGCTGACAATTAAAGGGAGAGGAACCAAAACAGAATCAGAAGGGGGCATATGATTAGGAACTTCATAAGCACATGATCAAACGCTCTAACAAAAAGTTGATAGATAGAGAACATTAAATGATCATGTTGCCAAAAGTAATTTCATTATCACGGTAAACTGCTACCTCTAGGAAGCAGTTTGGTCTTGTGAAGCCGCATGCACATTGTTTTAGAATTTGATGTTCCTAAGTTGACATGCATGAGCATCATACTGTGCAAATCACCTCAAAAAACTCAACTGAATGCTCTAGAAGTACAGATCAAATTAACTTCATTTCAAAATGGATAATACTTTAAATTAACTATTAACCATTTCTGAAACCAGTTAGCCGTATACAATTACCAAACTTATTTCAAATTACAAACGATAAGCATCATGGAATGATAAGACACCGTACGTATTCACCGCACTCAATGCAGTATGACATACCTTGGATGGATACTTCTTGAGCCAGCAGAGTCCCAACACACTGTTCATGGCACCAAGTGATGGAACATACCTAACCACTTTCCCATTCTCATGGTTGACCACAACAACTTCACCATCTAGAGTTCCAAACACCATTAGACTAGAAAGAGACGGATGGTACTCAAATTGTCTGGGGCGAAAGCTCCTACTTCCATCACCCAAATCACAGCCTGATACAGAAAGTGAATGCAAGAACGGCCAGGCAGAAGATCCCACCTTGGCAGCACCAAGAGACCGGGTATAAAAGTATTGTGAGTTTCCATGAGAATAAGAAATCTTTTGATTTTTTGACTGTATATGAGAACGAGTTTCTTTTATTTCACGCTTATGCAAGATACTAACAACACTCTCTTTATGCTTCCGATTGTATGGTAAGTACTCAAAGTATTGTGAAAATGTAACAGCAGCCCTTTCTCTGTCAATCTTTCTGACAGGTAAGTTGTCCAAAACTTTCAAATTGGGTAATGAAGCTATCATGTACTCTCTATAATGTTTCTCAAAGCATATTGGTGAGGCATGTCGAGGGATATACTTCAAAGGAACATCTGCAATATGTCTCCCAAATGAACCAGTAAGGGACTCCTCTTTTTGATTCAATGATGCACCAGAAGAAACCTACCAAAGTAAATTTGAAATTTGATTATTGAGGATTTTAAAAAGAAGAGAGTTGGATGGACACAAGAAAATAGTATAAATTCAATCTATAGTAGACATTTAATAATCCAGCATTATAAAGGAAGGTGGGATCATGCACTACAGGAAGTCTGCACATATAAGCATAAATGACCAGACCCTTTCCCCTTTAAAAAGAAAAGGACAAGAAAAACAAGATATATAATCCATGAAACCTTTACAGTCAAATGTAACCAGGAGAAAAGCCAAAAATTAAAAAGAATTACAGGTGAAAAGATACAACAATCATACTTTGCTAGACTTCCTAAATAGGACTTCATTTGTAATTCAAATGACTCGTTCTGAATGCCATCAATTGAAAATGAACAAAAAGACACCACTTTCTTAAGCGATGAGATGCATCTGCCTCCTCCTGCTGAAATTACTAGAGACCAGTACATAAGGAAAGTGCACATGTGGATTACCTCATTTTGCAGATTGACCTGCCTGTTCCAACCAGAAGAAAAATTGGCCAACAAATCCGTATAACCAAATTCCCGCCAATTACTTGAAAAATCAACTTCACTGTCATCAGATGAATCCTCCATCATACTTTGAACTGGTTGATTTATAGCTATATTATTGAATGAAAACAAATTCCTAAATGCCTCGTCTGTGCCTGGGTTAAGATATGTTTCTTCCTCAATATCAGTCAACTGTTCTCCAATGTCAGTACAGCTGATTGGCAGACCAACATCAGGTTGGTCCTCCAAATTTCCACCTGAAGATGCTGACGGTGAGGCACTATCATTGCATAGCCACTTCTGAAACCGAAGTTCTACCAAACAAGAGAGTTTAGAAAGTGCTGAAATAGTTGTCCATAGATTTGCAACTCTTGTCTCACACATTGAGAGGCAAATTAGATTGGGCATGCAAGTAAAACAATCCTCCAGGAAGCTTGTTAGTGAAGTACTAAAATCAAGGTTGAGAGTATGTATTTGCATGAATTTCCCTGCCATGTTCAGCTTCCGGAAATGAGAAGACCTCAAATTCAAAATTTGGCATGCCAAACCTCTCTGCGAGAGCTCCCTAGGTATGAAACTGAAGTTAGTGATAAAAAAAATAAATCGTATCTGCAAAACTATAGTGAAATTCCCAGCTCGTTTAAGAGAAAGAATTCAGGACTCAAGACAATTCTAACAAGAGAATATTTGGTTAGATTCCGAGGTGATGGTAGGGTTTAAGGAAGGATCTGTTCTTATCCAGGCCTTTCTCTCAACTTCTGGCTGCTTTAAAACCTTCAGCGGCTACAGACTTCGCATTTCTGGTATGCAGGGATTTTCTTTTTTTGGTAAATGAGGGCATTTTAGAGTTTTTTGATTCATTATATTGATGTGGCTTTCCTGATCATTTCAAACAGATGGTGTCCCCTCGGTGCGTTATCAAAGAACTAGTTTTTACTCATCAAAACCATAACACAAATAATAAAAATAAGCACAACTATATACCGCAAGAAGTCCTTTCCAAATGGTGAATCCTGAAGATCAACTGCTCGAAGCTTTTGATTGAAAGCACGCATCAAAGATAAAGCACATTCTCCATTCAAAGAGCATGATGGTCCATTGCGTATGTCAACTGCTTCAATCTCGGAGGTTTCTATGGTTGCACATACATCAAGAAGCGGAGGAACGTCAATATCTTTAAGATGGTCCAAGATGATCTCCAAACTGCATAACTCATTGCAGGACTTTTTAACCTCAGCCTGAACAGTAAAACAATGATCAGGTTCAACTTCTTGTTTCCATCAATAACTAAACTAATCCCTAACTTAACGCAGATAACACTGTGCTAGATCAAACATGACAAATTTAACACATCAATTAATATTATTTTATTTCAGGTTTTGTTGAATACACAGGTAAGGTGCAACTCTAACCCACACTGACCTTAAAGAAACCAGATAGAATTTCCGTATTAGGTAGGACATCACGCCTCTTGCAAGAATCAATGTACCTAAAACCAGAATCAAAATATAAAAGAAATCGGTGTAAATCAAGTGCTTACATTTATAGACAATAAAAATGGCAATGACTAATTCGATAAGTCGTGACGAGTAATCATTGAAATTTGACTATGCATTCCAGCATCCTTTCTTTTTTCAATGCAAGCAACTTTTCTCCAAATTTCCACATAACCCCACATGAAAATATTACCAAATTTCAATTCTTTCACCACCAATCCTTACGTCTCACTCTGTAACTTATAAAATACAAGGAAGAAACAAAAGGGCAAAAAAACATTTAATGGGTCGAAATTGATTTCTCAATTCAACTAAAAACAGAGTCCTCATTTATAATCTCCCTCAATTCAGTTCAAAAGAAACAAAAGGTAAAATTTCGTAGCTGAACTCTTTGTATAATCAAATTGGGTTCGAGGAATTTCCTTGTTAACATAGAATTCAATCTCTAAAGAAAAAAGGCGTTCAAATTGTAGAGATGAAAAGAAAAATTAAAAAAAAAACTTACATTTGTTCGAGGGTTGGGATATTAAAGGATGGGATATCAGTGGCCATGATTTAGATTCGGAGTCTCCGGTTATCAGCAAAGAAAAGAAAAGAAAAGAAAAGAAATAAACGGAAAAAGAAAAGGAAAAAAGTAACTCAATGGTAGCAGAGGTGATGGTGTTTCTTTATAGCTTTACACAGTTGAGCAATTATGCATAAGCACGGAGACACGTACGTATAGGTTTTATTGAACATTTATTTTGTTCTTTATTTCGGATATGGCCTTTTGTGTTTAGAAAAGTTAGAAATCTACACACACAGCGCGCGTATATTTGTTTTTTTTTACTGTAATTAGATTTTTATTTTTTATATCTTTTTCTCGTCAGTTTAGATGAAGTGTATCTTAGAAATGATAATAAATAATTTACATTTTATTTTTATTTTTATTTTTTATATTCTTTTGTTGCTTTATATCTTGCACATGTATAATATAATTTAGGTTTAGTTCATATTTGGTATTGCAATCTAATTATATTTTTGAAAAAAAAATTAATTTTTTTAAATTTTTAATTAATTTTTGTTATTAATTTTTTATCGTTTTAATTTGTTTATATTAAAACTAAATTTTAATATATATATAATTGCGATGGTAGCTTTAGGTGCATTATGCGTCGAATTAGTCAAAGTTTTGGAGGGGGTTGGTGGATCAATCAAACTCTCTCGGAGAAAAGAAAGGAGTTGGTGCGTGACCAGTAATAAATAAAGCTTGAAACGTATAATTAATGGCTTTTTTAGAATATGTTACCAAATAATGATCTAGACGGTCTATCCTTTTCCTAGCGATGAATTCCCAAAACATTCAACTGACTAAAACAATAATTTCTTGATTGTAGAATCTTATTAATTTTTTCTAGGTAGAATAATTAGTTGGTACATCAAACTGACTAAAACATGTAAGAGATCATTTCTTAGAGATTTAAAAACTCTCAAATATTTAAGTAAATATATTTTTTGAGAGAAAGTACAATGATATAATAGAAATATATATTATAAAAATATATATATACAATAAAAAATGAAAATTATAAACTTGTAGTTTTATGAATTCATTAGATATTTATAGTCAATGAGCCTTGATTTTTTTGTAAAGAAAGGGGTTGAAGTGTTATTTTACTTTTTTCACCTTAAATGAGAGATAAATATATGTTATATGTGTATTAATAATGGTTAAACATGACAAGCCATTATGAGATTCTTACACGCCTAAAAATATAGGAATAGTAAGATACGAAATGTAAATGCGTTTATGGAGATTGAGCTCTTCCTTTTAGCTGAACCAAAGGAAATTGAGCTTTTTTTCGTTTAGAGGGTGTTTGAATGGGAGGTAGCTTATGCTTTTTTGAGTAAAAAGCATGTTTTTATAGTTTTTAGAGGTGTTGTTTATGCTTAAAATGTATTGTACCTTTGACAAAAAGCCACCACATTTCCAAGCCAAACACACCCTTAGTCATGCTCAGTAGAGTCGGGCTCGTCTCTTGTCTTTGCTTAAGGGAGCTAGGCTCGTCTCTTTGCTGAACCTAACTATA
>Ga0307507_10011489_pt1 | contig 11156 bp, 6 predicted proteins | sample 7_EM_MG_FD_207223 | JGI IMG/M metagenome (GOLD analysis project Ga0307507, IMG submission 207223) | Populus trichocarpa ectomycorrhiza microbial communities from riparian zone in the Pacific Northwest, United States - 7_EM | ecosystem: Host-associated > Plants > Roots > Unclassified | place... | reverse complement strand
GCACCTACGGCACCGGCGGCGAGGGGCTGCCGGCGGCGTTTCTCGACCAGGTGCTGCGCGTGCTGCGCCATCAGGGCGTCGAGAAACTGACGCCCTCGGCCGAGACCGCGGATGCGCTGCTGCGCCTATACCGGGCACAGCACCGGCTCGAGCGGGCGCTGCCCGCGATCACCGCCATTCTCGACCGCTGGCTCGCGCACGGCCGGGATCCGGCCGCACACGCCGACGAGCACCTGCGCAGCCGCCTCGACCACCTCGTCGCGGCGACCGACCGGCGTTTCCCTGCGGTCATGGATCTGGCCCGCGACGTCAGGTTCCGTTGCTTCGAACAACCTCTGCTCGCTCACGCCAGGGCCGAGCTGTATGCGGAGATGGATCGGCACGTCGAGGCGCTGGCGGCCGGCGCCGAGCCGCTGGAGCGGGCCCGGCGGATGGACGCGCTCATCGCCTGCCCGCAGCCCCTGCGTCCGGCGTTGCTGAGCTGGTTCCGGCGCGGCGACGCAGTGGCCAGAGACGTGGTGCTCGAGGTGGCGGCCCGCCGGTACTACCGCATCCGCGAGCTCACGGATGTCGCGCTGGCCGACGTCGGCGGGATCCGGCTCGCGGTGGCGGGGTACCGCCACCGCGGCGAAGCGTTCCACCTCGTCGTCGTCTTCTGCGCCGCCGACGACGTGCCCGCGGTCGGCGCGGCCGTCGCCCGGTATCTCACCGGGGTGCCGGCGCCGGTGCGTCCGGTGCTCGACCTGCACGTGTGGGACGACGAGGCGGTGGGTGACGGGGACGCCGTCCGCGACCGGCTGGTGGCGATGCTGACCGCCGTCCGGTTCGGCCGGCTGATGCACCGCGTCGACGTTACCTGCACCGCGCCGCGCGATACCTGGCACTACACCTTCCGGTCCACAGTGGATGGTCTGACCGAAGACCCGCTGTACCGGAACCTGCATCCGATGCTGGCCAAGCGGCTCAACGTGGACCGGCTCTCCCGCTTCGCGATCAACCGCCTCGACTCCGCCGAGGACGTGTACCTGTTCCATGGTGTCGCTCGCGACAATCCGGCGGACGAGCGGATCTTCGCGCTCGCCGAAGTGCGTGACCTCACACCGGTGTACGACGAAACCGGGCGGATGAGCGGATTTCCGGCGCTGGAATGGATGCTCGCGGAGGTCCTGTCCGGCCTGCGGCGGTTCCAGTCCCACCAGCCGCCGGGAAAACGGCTGCTGAACAACCTGGTGCTGCTGCACGTCCGTCCACCGTGGACGGCCGCGGCCGAGCTGTGGCGCGACCTCACCCACCGGCTGGCGCCGGTGTTCAGCGGGCTGGGCGTCGAGCACGTCGTCGTCCGGGTGCGGGCCGTGGCGGACGACGGCGTACTGCGGGAAGTCGCCCTCGACATCTCCCACCCCGGCGCGCGCGGCGTGGTCGTGCGCACCACCACGCCCAGCGACGAGCCGGTCGAACCGCTCGGCGAGTACGACCTCAGGGCGTCGCGCACCCAGCGCCGCGGCGACGTCTACCCGTACGAGCTGATCCGGCTGCTCACGCCGCCGGAGGAGGCGGCGTCGGACTTCCCCGCCGGGGACTTCGCCGAGCACGACCTGGACGAGGCGGGCCGGCTCGTGCCGGTCGACCGGGCGCCGGGCGGCAACACCGCCAACCTGGTGGTGGGTCTGATCCGCAACTTCACCGCCACGGTGCCCGAAGGCATGCGCCGGATCCTGATTGCGGGCGATCCCAGCCGTAGCCTGGGTTCCCTGGCCGAGGGGGAGTGCCGGCGGATCGTCGCGGCGATCGACCTCGCGGAGCGGCTGCGCCTGCCGGTCGAGTGGTTCGCGGTGTCGTCGGGGGCGCGCATCTCGATGACCAGCGGTACCGAGAACATGGACTGGATCGGCGCGGTCCTGCGGCGGATCGTCACCTTCACTCAGGGCGGCGGTGAGATCAACATCGTGGTCACCGGGATCAACGTCGGCGCCCAGCCGTACTGGAACGCCGAGGCGACGATGCTGATGCATACCCGCGGGGTGCTGGTCATGCTGCCGGAGAGCGCCATGGTGCTCACCGGCAAGCAGGCACTGGACTTCTCCGGTGGCGTCTCGGCCGAGGACAACCTGGGCATCGGCGGATTCGAACGCATCATGGGGCCTAACGGCCAGGCGCAGTACCGCGCGGTTGACCTGGAAGACGCCTGCGAAATCCTCTTCGCCCACTACGGGCACACCTATGTCGTGCCGGGGGAGCGGTTCCCCCGGCGGGCCAGGACGGCCGACCCCCTCGACCGGGACGTCCGCCGCTCGCCGCATCCCGCCTTTGCCGGCGCAGACTTCACGACCGTGGGCGACATCTTCTCGCCGGAAGCCAATCCCGAGCGCAAGAAGCCGTTCGACATCCGGTCGGTGATGCGGGCGGTCAGCGACAGCGACCACCGTCCGCTGGAGCGGTGGGCCCGCTGGAAGCACGCCGACACGGCGGTGGTCTGGGACGCGCGGCTCGGTGGGATCCCGGTGTGTCTCATCGGGTTCGAGTCACGGCCGGTGCCCAGAGAGGATCCGGTGCCCAGCGACGGACCGGCGGTCTGGACGGCGGGCACGCTGTTCCCGCAGTCGTCGAAGAAGGTGGCCCGGGCAGTCAACGCGGCCAGTGGCAACCGCCCGGTCGTGGTGCTGGCGAACCTGTCGGGTTTCGACGGCTCACCGGAGTCGATGCGGAGCCGGCAATTGGAGTACGGCGCCGAGATCGGGCGGGCCGTGACCAACTTCGACGGCCCGATCGTGTTCGCGGTCGTGTCGCGCTACCACGGGGGCGCGTTCGTGGTGTTCTCCAAGCAGCTCAACGACAATCTCGAGGTCGCCGCGGTCGAAGGGTCTTACGCCTCGGTGATCGGCGGGGCGCCCGCCGCGGCCGTGGTGTTCGCCCGCGAAGTCCGGGCCCGGACGAAGGCCGACCCGCGCGTGGTCGCGGCCGAGTCGGCCGCGGGGCACGACCTGCGGTTGCTCGTCGAGGGGGTTCGCGCGGAGAAGCTCGGCGAGGTCGCCCGGGAGTTCGACGGGATCCACGACATCGCCCGCGCGCTCGAGGTCGGTTCGGTGGACCGCATCATCCCGCCCGAACTGCTCCGGCCGTACCTCATCGCCGCGGCGGAGCGGGGGATGGCCCGCTGCGCGTTCACAGCTCGGTGAACCAGGTGTGGGAAGGAACCGCCGTGGCCAGTGACGGCGGTTCCTCCACGCACTCCGGCGGCCGGTGCCCGGCGTCGGCGACGCACGTCAGCAGGAAGTCGCCGTAGCGCCGCCACCAGCCGGGGAACACGGTGCCCTCCTGCACCCGGACCCTCAGCCCGGCCCAGCCCGCGGTGCCTGCGGAGCCCCCGAGTTCGACCTCGACCGAGCGGGTGTCGCGGCGTAGCCCGGTCTGCAGCACCTTCAGCGCGCTCTCCTTCGCCGACCAGATCAAGTTGGCGAGCACGTGCCGTGCTTCTCCGGGCTCGGCGCCGAAGACCACGTCCCGTTCGCGGGCGGTGAACCAGTCCCGCACGAACGCGTCGGTGCGCGGTTCGACGAGTTCGAGATCGCACCCGAGGGCGAGACCCGCTGGGCCGGCGGCGCACACCGCCCAGTCGGCCCGGTCGGTCATCGACACCGCGAGCGCAGCCGGTGCGCCGGCATGGAACGCTCGTGGCGCGCCGGTCGGGGCCGGCCGGATCTCGATCAGCGCCAGTGCCTCGCGGTCGGTTCCGAGCGCGAGCGTCCGGGCGATCAGGTGTTTGGCGGTCCATCGCGCAAGGCGCAGCTCCGAGCGGCGCTTCGCGAAACGCAGTGTCGACAGGCGCGCCACCTCGGCCGGCGACAGCCAGTCGTCGGCTTCGGGAACTTCGCGCATCCCGCGTGCGAGCCAGCGCACGACGGTCATCTCAGCCGACGTACGTTGCGATGGCCGGTTCCCCGGGTGCCGATGGTGGTCGCAGGGTCGAGAGCCATGACTCGACGGTAGCCAAGTGTCCATCACCGAAGAATCCGGGACCAAGGAGCCGCCAGGAATAGCCGGACCTTCCGGTCCTGCCGACGAGTGCGGGCGTGCTTCTACCGGCCGAAAGGGCATCCATCCCCTGATCGTCCACGTCCGAAATGGTTGTGTGAGAGCTGACCAGGTGGTGCCTGGCATCGACCCACTGGTCGCGCAGGTCACCACCGGCGAGCCGGCCATCGTCACCGACCTCTGTGTGGAGCCGCGAAAATGGAGACGGAGCCGGTAGGCCTGGCCTCATCGCTGCTGGACGAATGGTCCCTGGGCATCGCCCGACCCCGACCGGGTGGCGACAGAACCCCAGGTGAAAGGGCCGTGGTACCGGTTCAAGTCTTCGTTGGGGCGGGCGTGGACGGGCAGCACGATCGGAGACCAGGATGACTCCATCCGCACTCTGGCGAAAGCTGACCCGTCCGCACCCGGCGGAGCGCCAAGTGGTCGCAGAGTCGGCAGTCGCCGGGAGCGCGTTGCATCGGGTCCCGACGGTGCCCGTAGGCCGGCATCGACGAGCTCCTCATCCAGCCGGTGATCGACCCGCCCACCGAAATGGCCCAGCTCGCGAAACTCCTCACCTGAAGGTGACCGAACAGGGTTCAGCTCGCGAGAAATGCCGGGTCGACGTCCGGCACGGCGAACCGGGGGTTCACCCCGGCAGCGACCAGGCGCATCACGAATCCCGCAGCTTCCTCGGCCTGCCTGGCGGCGTCGAGCCCGCCCAGGACGGCCGTCCGCCCGCCCAGGTCGGTGATCAGCGTCTCGGTCAGGCTCAGGGCGCTGGCGTCGTCACCGCAGATCGCGACGACGGGTTCGCCGTCGGCCGGCCACGACGTGCCCGCGTACAGGTGCAGTGCCTTCACCACGTGGGCGCCGGTCGCGACCCGGGCGACGAGCTCGGCCGCGGATCCGGTCTCCGGGATCAGGCGCCCGGTCGCAAAATCGATCGCATTGGTGCAGTCGATGACGGTCTTCCCCGCCAGCGCCCCGCTCGCGCCGCCGACAGTGGTGAGGGCGTGCTCCAAGCCGTCCCACACGATCGCGACCACGACGACGTCGGCCCGGGCGGCCAGCTCGCCCGGATGGACCGGCGTAGCCCCGATTTGCGTCGCGGCGGCGGCCACGTGGCCGCGGTCGCGCCCGGTGACCAGGATCGTGTGGCCCGCGGCGGCCCACGCCTTGCCGAGGGCCACGGCCAGGTTTCCGGTGCCCAGAAGTCCGATCTTCACTGCGGTTCTCCTTCGTCGTCGCGAATGTGTCACCGACGTTAGGAACCGCGTTCCTACCGATTGGTAGGCGCGAAGGTGCGAGACTGGTTCCGTGCTGGAAGAGAACTGCGTGCCGTTCATCTCGGACTGCCACGTGCGCGCGGCGGTCGAACTCGTCAGCCACTCCTGGGACGCGGTCGTGCTGTCCGCGCTGCGCCTGGGAGCGACCCGCCGCAGTGTCCTGCTGCAGCGGATCGCCGGCGTCAGCGACAAGGTCCTGACCGAGTCCCTGCGGCGCTTGACGGCACGCGGCCTGGTCACGAAGGCGACGGAAGACTCGGCCGCCGTCTACGAACTCACGCCGTTGGGAGCCTCGTTCGCGCACGGGCCGCTGCTGCAGCTCGCCCGGTGGGCGGCCGAGAACCAGGGCGCACTGGCCTGACCGCGGGCCTCACGTGCCGAACACCTGGAACTCCCACAGCGAATAGCCGTACTGCGTAGCCCGGGCTGTCCCGTACATCCGGACATAGCGCGCGGAACCGGAGATCGGCACGGTCTGCGTACCGGGGGCACCGGCCGCGGTGGCCTGGGTGCTCCAGTTCGTGCCGTCGGCCGAGGTCTGGATCTGGAACGCGCTGCCGTATGCGGCTTCCCAGTTGAGAGTCACCTGGCTCAGTGTGTGCGCCGCACCGAGGTCGACCTGCAGCCACTGCGGGTCGGCGAAGGCGCTCGACCACCGGGTGCCCGGGTTGCCGTCGACGGCGTTGGCCGCGGTGAAGCTGGTGTTCTCGACCGACGACGCCGTGGCGGTTCGTCCCTGCGAGAGGAGGGTGCCATCACCCGGTTGGGACGACGAGCTGAACACAGCTATCTCGTAGAGCGAGTCACCCCACTGCGAAGCCCTGCTGGTGGCGTACACCCGTACATAGCGCGCGGTCACGTTGGTGGCGAAATCGTGGATGCCGCTCGTACCGGTGTTGTTGGTGGCGACCGTCGTCCAGTTCGCGCCGTCGCTGGAGGTCTGCAGCTGATATGCCTTCGCGCACGCTGCTTCCCAGGTGAGCGTCACATGGTTGACCGGGTAGGCCTGGCCGAGATCGACCTGCAGCCATTGCGGGTCGGAGAACCCGCTCGACCAGCGGGTGGTGATGTCACCGTCGGTGGCGTTGCTCGCCGGGAAGGCAGCGCTTTCGGCCGAGGACGCCGTGGCACTCTTGCCCCGCGCGATATTCGTCCCGGCGGCCGCGGCCGGCGGCTTGGAGTAGACCGCGACGTAGTCGACGTTCAGCTGGCCGCCGGAGACGGTCGAGGCGTTGGGGCCACCACCGTATGCGGCGGGGAAAGCCCCGCCGATGGCGAGGTCGTAGATGATGAAGAAGGTGTGGTCGACGGCGTTGGCCCAGCTTGTCGCGTCGATCTGGTTCGATCGGAGGGTGAAGTAGTTCGCGCCGTCGAGGTACCAGCGGATCTGCTCGGGCGAGGTCGAACGGTCGATTTCGACGGCGTAGGTGTGATAGCCGGTCTGGCACCCGCCGCACGCACGTTCGCCGCTGCCGATCCCGGTCGACTCGTTGCAAGCGCCGCCTGGGCTGACGCCGCAGTGGAGCGTGCCGAACGTGGAACTCCGCCCGTTGATGTCCTCCATGGCGTCGATTTCGCCCGAACCGGGCCACGGAACGCCGATGCGAAGCGGGGCGCCGAGCATCCAGAACGCGGGCCAGTACCCTGCGCCGTTGCCGGTGGAAACGTTCGGCTGCTGGATCGAGGACTCGATCCGCACGACCCCGCCTGCCTGCGCCCCGAAGCCGTCTCCCTGCGTCTCGACGCGACCGGACGTCCAGCCGCTGTTCGGGTCCCCGCCGCTGTGCAGTGCCTTGAGGACCAGGTGGCCGTTCCCATCGTGGAAGACGTTCGCCGTGCTGGTTGTCGTGGTCTCGATTTCACCGGTGCCGAAGCTGCTTCCCGGACCGGCGTCGTAGCGCCAGATCCCGGTGTCGAGCGGGGTACCGGCCGCGCCGGTGAAGTCGTCGCTCCAGGTTGTGGTGAACCCGGCGGGCGGCGCCGGGACGGCTTGTGGCGCGGCGACAGCGGGCGCGACGGGTGCGGGCTGAACCGACGCGGACGCCGGGACCGCCGCCGGGGTCAGGACGGCGAAGGCGAAGGTGAACAGGCCGATCGCGAACCGCGCGCGGCGGGACGACCTCGTACGAATGGCGCCGCTGAACATGGGTTACTCCAGATGAGGAATCCCTGAGCGGGTGGCGGCGCCACGCAGGAGGGCGGGGAACTGGATCGAATATCGCCCTCCGGCGGGAAACTTGTCAAGGTTGAGCTTCGTGCTCGGCAGGCGATCTGCACCGAGACTCATGAATTTGGACAAACCGCATAAATCTGACGCGATTGACGCTCCACCGTGTCCTTTGTGGACGGTCATTGCCTACGCATGTTGTTGGCCTGTATTAATGTCGGTTCTGAATGACGCGTTCAGGCCGGTCCGGTGGCGGCCGGGCGCATCTGACTGCCTCCCGCTGTTATTGAGGGGTAGGGCAAAGGTGGCGTTGCCCTCCGAAGGTCCCGAATGACGCGTTCGGGACGCCCAACGTCCCGAACGCGTCATTCGGGACATCGAGCAGTGCCGACCAACCACGCCAACCGCCGGTGCGATCGTTCTTCCCTGCAAGCTGGATTGTGACCTGGGTCACAGTTGACGGGCGAGGGTGCTCGTGTCACGCTTTCGGCACCTCCGGCATGCCCGCGAAACGTTTTCGTGACGGACCTCCGGATTCCGGCGCCGCGCTGACTCCTCCCCGCTGATTCAGGCCCTTTTCCGGGCCTGGTGAACGCTGCGCGCACGCCTCGCCCTCCCGACGCCGAGCGAGGACCGAACCGCATGAACACACCGTCCACTGTGCCGCGCGCGAAAACCCGTGCCACGGTCAAGAAAGTCATTCTCGCCGAGCCTCGCGGCTTCTGCGCGGGGGTGCGGCGCGCCATCGCCATGGTCGAGCGCGCCCTCGATCTCTACGGCGCACCCGTCTACGTGCGCAAGGAGATCGTCCACAACCGCTATGTCGTCGACTCGCTGGCCGAGCGCGGCGCCGTCTTCGTCGACTCCGAGGAGGAGGTCCCGCCGGGCAGCGTCTGCCTGTTCTCCGCGCACGGAGTGTCCCCGGCGGTCCGGGACAACGCCGCCGGGCGTGAGCTGCGGGTGATCGACGCGACCTGCCCGCTGGTGTCCAAAGTGCACCAGCAGGCCCGCCGCGACGTCCGCGACGGCAGGCTCCTGCTGCTGATCGGGCACAACGGCCACGAGGAAACCGAAGGCACGCGCGGGGAATCGCCGGACCGGACGCTCGTCGTCGAGTCCGTCGAGGACGTTGCGCGGCTCGACCTGCCCGACGACACCCCGGTCGCCTACCTGACCCAGACCACGCTTTCGGTCGACGACACCGCCGACATCGTGGTGGCGCTGCGCGAACGGTTCACCGACCTGTCCGGCCCGCCGAGTTCCACGATCTGCTACGCCAGCCAGAACCGGCAGACCGGGATCAAGTCGATGGCCCTGCGCAGCGATCTGGTGCTGGTCGTCGGCTCGGAGAACTCCAGCAACTCGCTCCGCATGGTCGACGTCGCCGTCCAGGCGGGCGTCCGCGCGCACCTGGTGCCCGAGGTGTCCCGGTTGGACGAAGCCTGGCTCGAGGACGTGGCCACGGTCGGGGTCAGCTCCGGAGCGAGCGTGCCCGACGTGCTGGTCCAGCAAGTTCTCGAACGCCTGGCCGACGCCGGGTTCACCGACGTCGAGATCGAGTCGACCGCCGAAGAGGACGTCGTCTTCGCGATGCCGTCCGCGCTCCGATGAAGGAGGCCGTGCCCGTGCTCGAATCCATCCGCCCCGCGGACGTCCGCGCGATGCCCGCCGAGCGCCTGCCCGCACTCGCCGCCGAGATCCGCCGGTTCCTGATCGAGAAGATCACCCGCTCCGGCGGGCACCTCGGGCCCAACCTCGGGGTGGTCGAGCTGACCATCGCACTGCACCGGGTGTTCGATTCGCCGCGGGACCGGATCGTGTGGGACACCGGGCACCAGGCCTACGTCCACAAGATCCTCACCGGTCGCGCGGGCGGGTTCGACGGCATGCGCAAGCGCGGCGGGCTGTCCGGCTACCCCTCGCGCGCGGAGTCCGACCACGACATCGTGGAGAACTCGCACGCCTCGACCGCACTGTCCTATGCGGACGGTCTGGCCAAGGGTCACAGGCTGCGCGGAGACGACCGCGCCGTGGTGGCGGTGATCGGCGACGGCGCGCTCACCGGCGGGATGGCCTGGGAGGCGCTGAACAACATCGCCGCCGCCAAGGACACCCCGATGGTCATCGTGGTCAACGACAACGGCCGGTCGTACGCGCCGACCGTCGGCGGGCTGGCCGGGCACCTCGCGGCCGTGCGGACCTCGCGGGGCTACGAACGTTTCCTGGAGATGGGTAAGCGCCTTCTCACGACCTCGCCGATGGTCTACGAAGCCCTGCACGGCATCAAGAAGGGCGTCAAGGACATCGTGGCGCCGCAGGTCATGTTCGAGGATCTCGGGCTGAAGTACCTCGGCCCGGTCGACGGGCACGACGTCGAAGCCGTGGAAGCCGCGCTGCGCCAGGCCGCCGGGTTCGGCGGTCCGGTGATCGTGCACTGCCTGACCCGCAAGGGGAACGGCTATCACCTCGCGGAGAACGACGAGGCCGACCGGTTCCACGCGGTGCGCGTGATCGATCCGGAGACGGGCCGGCCGCTCAAGGCCTCCCCGCCGTCGTGGACGTCGGCGTTCGGGTCTGAAATGGTGCGGCTGGGCGAAAGCCGGCCGGACGTCGTCGCGATCACCGCCGCGATGCTGCAGCCGACCGGGCTCGGCGCGTTCGCCGAGCGCTTCCCGGAGCGCGTCTTCGACGTCGGCATCGCCGAGCAGCACGCGGTCACTTCGGCTGCCGGGCTGGCGATGGCGGGCCTGCGGCCGGTGGTCGCGGTGTACGCGACCTTCCTCAACCGCGCCTTCGACCAGGTCCTGATGGACGTGGCGCTGCACCGCTGCCCGGTCGTGTTCGTGCTGGACCGGGCCGGCGTGACCGGTGACGACGGCGCGTCGCACAACGGCATGTGGGACGTGTCCCTGCTGAACCTGGTGCCCGGCCTGCAAATCGCCGCGCCCCGCGACCACGCCACGCTGCGGCGGGCACTCGACGAAGCCGTGGCGCAGACCGATGCACCCTGCGTGATCCGGTTCCCGAAGGGTGCCGTCGGCGAAAACATCGAGCCCGTCGGCGAACGCGAGGGCATGGATGTGTTGCGGTTCAGCCCCACCGCGGACGTGCTGATCGTGTCGGCCGGCGCACTCGCCGGGCTGTGTCTGGAGGTCGCGGACCGGCTCGACGCCCAAGGTCTCGGCGTCACCGTGGTCGACCCTCGCTGGCTCAAACCGGTGCACCCCGGCGTCGTCGCGCTGGCGGCCGAGCACCGGTTGGTCGTCACGGTCGAAGACGGCCTGCGCGCCGGCGGCTTCGGTTCGGCGGTCGCGGCGCGGCTGAGCGAGGAGACCGTGCCGACCCCGGTGCTGCCCTTCGGCATCCCGAGCCGGTTCCTGGACCACGGCAGCCGCGCCGAAGTACTGGCGGACTGCGGCCTCACCCCGGCGGAGATCGCCCGCACCGTCGTCGAACGCACGTCGGAACTGCTGCCCTGGCCGGGCGGCACGAGCATCGAAATGAGCGCCTCGTGAACGTCGACCTCGGAATTCCCGTTTTCGCCCCGCCCGTGCTGGGGGAGCGCCGCAAGACCCGTCAGCTTCAGGTGGGTTCGGTCGGTGTCGGCAGTGATTCCCCGATCTCTGTCCAGTCGATGACGACGACGCTCACCTCCGATGTGAACGCGACTTTGCAGCAGATCGCCG
>Ga0307507_10011488_pt1 | contig 11157 bp, 8 predicted proteins | sample 7_EM_MG_FD_207223 | JGI IMG/M metagenome (GOLD analysis project Ga0307507, IMG submission 207223) | Populus trichocarpa ectomycorrhiza microbial communities from riparian zone in the Pacific Northwest, United States - 7_EM | ecosystem: Host-associated > Plants > Roots > Unclassified | place... | reverse complement strand
GACGGCTTCGATCTCAATGCTCGTCCATCGCGAGAGGTCTGTTCCCTTCGGGAAATACTGGCGCAGCAACCCGTTCGTGTTCTCATTCGTACCGCGCTGCCAGGGACTGTGCGGGTCGGCGAAGTAGACGCGCAGGCCGGTGTCGATCGTCAGCTGGGCGTGCTGCGAGAGTTCTTTGCCGCGGTCCCACGTCAAGGACCGGCGCAGCTGGTCGGGCAGGGTCGTGATGCGGGAGGCGATCGCGTTCCTCATGGCTTCGGCGCCGTAGCCGGCCAGCGCGGGCCCGTTGTGCACCCTGGGCTCGAGGCCGTAGCCGGCCATGCGCGGCAGGTGTAGCAGCATGGTGAATCGTGTGGTGCGCTCCACCAGCGTGCCGATCGCCGACCGATTGGTCCCGATGATCAGATCGCCCTCCCGGTGTCCCGGGATCGCGCGGTCCTCGACCTGCGCGGGCCGCTGGCTGATCACGACCTCGATGGTGACGTGACCGCTGGCCCGCTGCCGGGCGCGGGCACGCGGGATGCGCAGGGCGCGGCCGGTGCGCAGGCAGGCCACCACCTCCCGCTGCAAAGCGCCGCGGCCCTGGATATAGAGGGCCTGGTAGATCGCTTCGTGCGAGATGCGCATGGACTCATCATCCGGGAAGTCGATCGGCAACCGGTGCGCGATCTGCGCCGGGCTCCACGCGCTGGCCCAGCGCCGGTCCACCCGGCGCGGCTTGTTGCGCCCCGTCCAGCGCGGCGCGCTCGGGCCGGCCACGAGCGTCCCGTCCGGCCTGCGCAACTGTCCGGCGAGCCGGTCCTGGACGTACCGGTGCAGGGGCTCGTTCGCGGCCAGTTTCGTCGTCTTCGCTCGCCGAGAGCGACGCTCGGCATGCCACTGCGCCGTCGATGCCCGGTACTCCAGGTAATAGGAACGCGTCGAGGCGTTACGCCGCACCTCGCGTGAGACTGTAGAGGGCGAACGGCCCAGCCGCCTGGCGATCTCTCGAATACCCACGCCCCGGGCGCGCCAGAGCGCGATGTCCTCGCGCTGCGCGAAGGACAGGTAGCGTCCCGACGTGGATACCGGCAGTTGCGGATTCACGCCGCCAGCGTGACGAAACCATCGAAAACCCACCGCCTGGGATACGCCAACCGTGGCGGCCGCATCCTCGGAACCCACCCCACAAGCGATCGCCGCCCAGAACCGGACCCGATCCGCCCGCCACGCCACCGTCACACGCACCGCGCCGCACCCGCTTCCATACCGATCGGCGTGACGTACACGACCGCGGCTCAGCACGGCCACCGCACTGCGGTGACGGCGGTGGCCACCGTGACTGCCGCGAGGCCCCGGTAGTCGACGATGCCGGGTTCGTCCGAGGGCCGGTGGTAGTGCGGATTGCGGAAGTTCGCCGTGCCCGTCACCATCAGGGCCGGAATACGCCGGTTCCAGAACGGGGAGTGGTCGCTGCGATCCAGGTGGCCCATCGGTGGGATCGCGAGCCCGATGAGCTGGCCGAGCAGGCCGTCCGGGCGCGGATCGCGCAGCAGTATCCCGCGAAGCCCCGGATCGGTGCCCGCGGCCGCGTGTTTCCATGCGGCGGCGGCGGGCGCGGAGGATCCGCGGTGGACAACGGCGGCGAAGTCGCCGCGGTACTGCGTGGCGCGGACAGCTGCGGTCGCCGCTGGAAAGAGCAGCCCGAACCCGGCCGGCAGCCGCTGGCTGTCCGGCTGAGCCGCGAAGTAGCCGACCGCCTCCAGGCTGATCACGCCTGAGATCCGCCGGGCGCCACCCAGCTCCCGGGCCGCGACGCGCGCACCGATCAGTCCGAGCTCCTCCAGGTCGGTGAGCAGCAGGGTCACGGCCGGCGGATCGGGCAACGCGGCGAGCAGGCGGGCCGTTTCGAGGACGGCCGCCACACCGGAGGCGTTGTCGTCGGCCCCGGGGCTTGCGTCGACGGTGTCCAGGTGCGCGCAGAGCACGACGGCAGGGCGTTGTTCGTCGGCTCCCGGCAGGCGTGCGACCAGGTTCGCCCCGGTCAGCCGCCGGCTCAGCCGAATCTTGACCAGCGGGGCCTTGCCGTGATGCCGGTCGGTGCTGCTCAGCCGCCAGGCCAGGTCGAAGGGCCGGGATTCGGCGGACCAGCCGGCCGCGCGCAGCTCGGCCGCCGCGTACGCCTCCGCCTGTCGCATGGCCTGCGGAGCATGCCGCCGGCTGCGCGGCCCGACGGCGAGCGCCTCGACATCGGCGCGCAGGCGCTCGGCGCTGACGGACTGTTCGAAGACGTGCACGAGCGCGACGATTCCGTCCGGATCCGCAGGCACCGGTGCGTCCCGTCCCGGGCGTCTCCCCCACCAACTCATCGTGGCCTCTCCATCATTTCCCGGGCGACGACGAATAGCGCCGACGGCCTGGCACTCGTCCCACGACCGGCGAACAGGATAGGCCCGGACTCACCGCGGGGTGCGAGCGCCTTCGGCAACCGTAGCCGGAGCATAGTGCGCGAAGACTGATCACGAAGTGCGAGACCGGAGACCCGGCACCGGACCGGCGTCCATTTCCTAAGCACTCTTTGCGCACTGGGTGCTGCCCATGCTGCAACAGCGCCGGGTCGACGCCCGGACACAGTGGGTTGATAATTATGAGCACAGCAGTGGCATACACCGTGTCGGACGGCAATCCGGTCTTCTACACCGACGAGGGAGAGGGCGACGAGACGATCCTGCTGATCCACGGCGGCGCCTGCGATTCGCACGACTGGTCGGCGCAGATCGCCCCGTTCACCGCCAAGTACCGGGTGATCGCTCCCGACCTGCGCGGCCGCGGCCGATCGCCGTCGTCCTCGGCCGGCGGGCACAGCCCCGCGGACTTCACCTCCGACCTGGCCCGGCTGATCGACGAGCTCGACGCCGGACCGGTCGTCGCGATGGGCCACTCGCTCGGCGGCCTTGTCGCCTCGATGCTCGCCGTCGAGCACCCCGAGAGCGTCCGGGCCGTGGTCGCGGTCGATCCCGGATACGGGTTCGAGACCGAGTTCGCCGCGGCGGTGGCCGCCGCTTTCCGCAGCCCGGACCCGGTGGGCGTCGCGGTGGCCACGTTCGCCACCATGGAGAGTTCCGCCGACGACGCTCCGGCCTGGCTGCCCGCCTGGCACCGCCGCGGCTGCCCCGTGCTGACCGTCTCCGCCGAGGCCTCACTCAAGAGCAAGGGCATCACCGGCGAGTGGGACCTCAAGCAGAGCCAGCACTCGTACAGCGAGTCGGTGATCATGGAACGGGTCGGGCACTGGCTGCATCAGGAAGCGGCCGCCGAGTTCAACGAGACGGTGCTCACCTGGATCGACGGGCTACCGGCCCGCTAGTCGAAGAGCCGTCGAACCGCGGCCGCACCAGGCCACCATGCGGTTCGTCTGCCACCCAGCCGTGGCCGACGAACCGCCGCCACGCCGTCCCCGGGAGTCTCCTGTCGACGAGGTCGACACAGCCGGCCACGACCGTCACGCGCACGTGACCGCGAACACGAGCCTCGGAGAAGCACCCTGCGAGACCGTGCGATCCTGCTGGTTAATTCGCCTGGGGCTCTTGTGGCTGGGGGATCAGGACCCTGGTCATCCGAATGGCCACCGACAACCCGGCCTGGGGCCATCGGCGCGTGCAGGGTGAACTGGCCCGGCCCGGCCATCAGATCTCGGCCTCGACCGTGTGGCGCATCCTGCACGACGCCGGGATCGAGCCGGCGCCGCGTCGAAGCGGCCCAACCTGGGGCCGGTTCCTGACCACGCAGGCGCACGGCATCCTGGCGGTCGACTTCGTCCACATCGACACTGCCCTACTCAAGCGCATCTATGCCCTGATCCTTATCGAGCACGGCTCTCGGCGCGTTCGCATGCTCGGCGTCACAGCGAGTCCCGACGGGGTCTACCAATGCGGGCCGTCTGTAACCTACAGATGGATCTCGGGGAACGCGCCCATGGTGGATGGTTTCGAGTTCATGATCCGTGACCGGGGCGGCCAATTTACCGCTGCCTTCGACGCCGTTTTGGCCGACGCCGGCATTCGTGTGATCAAGAGCCCGCCACAGGTGCCGCGGGCGAATGCGATCTGCGAGCGGATGATCGGCACCCTGCGCCGGGAACTGTTCGACCGCACTCTGATCCTGGGTGGGAGCCATCTGCGCCTTGTTCTGACCGAGTTCCTCGCGCACTGCAACGGTGCCCGACCGCACCGCAGTCCGGGCCAGCTCAGCCCTGGCCAAGCCGAGACTGCGCCACCACCGCTGATCGATCTGAGCGACTACCGGTTTCGGCGCGAGGCCATCGTCGGCCGCTTGCCCAGCGAGTATCACGTCGCAGCCTGACCGAACAGCTTCTCCCGAAGCAACCAGCCACCCGGCGAATTCCTGATTCCGAGCCCCGCAAGGGACAACCCCCGGGAGCGCGCCGCTCGTGTAAACCTCAGGTATGGCACCCCGGTCGGGCAGGGGGTTAGCGTGGAGGCATGTCAGACTTCAGAGAAAGTCGCTCCGGGGGTGTGCGCCCGCGTGCGCGGTGGCGGCGGGCAGTCGCCACGGCGGCGGCCTTGACGGCCGTGGCCGGCGTCACGGGCTGGACATCGACGCAGGTCATCGGGCCCGCCGCTTCCACGAACCCGAACACGCAGCCGGTCAGGCAGGCGCAGGCGCTCGGCGTCCCGCGCACGTATCAGGCCACGATCGTGCGCACCGCGTACGGCGTCCCGCACGTGACCGCCCAGAACTACACCTCGCTCGGCTACGGGTTCGCATACGCCTTCGCCTCCGACGACATCTGCACGATGGCGGACGCCTACGTCACGGTGGAGGGTCTGCGCTCGCGCTACTTCGGCCCCGACGCGACCTATGACGTCGTCGGCAGCACGGTCGACAACCTCGACAGCGATCTGTACTGGCAGTCGGTGATCGACGCGCGCACCGTCGAGCGGCAGCTGGCAGTCAAGACCGGACCGGGCGCGGTACTCCCCCAGGTGCGCCAACTCGTCGCCGGATACGTCGCCGGCTACAACCGCTACCTCGCCTCCGTCGGCGGATCGGCCGGGGTGCCCGACTCCGCGTGCCGCGGCAAGCCGTGGGTGACACCGATCACCCTCGACGACGCCTACCTGCGGCTCTACCAGCTCGTCGACCTGATGACCGCGGCCGACCCGGCCGCGATCACCGGGGCGCAGCCGCCGTCCACAGCATCCGCGGCATCCCCGGCGGCCGTGCTGCCCACGGCCGCGCAGATCAAGTCGTTCACCGCCGCGTTCGGCCGCGCCGACGCCGCGGGCAGCAACGCCGTCGCCATCGGCTCGGCCGGCACCCGCAACGGCGGCGCCGGCATCCTGCTGGGCAACCCGCACTTCCCGTGGGACGGGCCCGAGCGCTTCTACCAGGTCCAGATGACCATCCCGGGCGTGCTGAACGTCGAAGGGGCCACGCTCTTCGGCGTGCCGCTGGTGCTCATCGGCTTCAACTCCTCGGTGGCGTGGAGCCACACCGTCACCCCGTCGCTGCCGTTGACGCTCTATCAGCTCACGCTCGTGCCGGGCCGGCCGACCGAGTACGTCTACGACGGCCGCCCGCAGGCGATGGCCCGGCGCACGGTCACCGTCACGAAACGCACCCCGGCCGGCGCTCTGGCCCGCGTCTCGCGCACGCTCTGGACGACCCGCTGGGGCCCGGTGGTCCAGGAATTCGGCGGACTGCCGCTGGCCTGGAGCGGCGGCACTGCCTTCGCGCTGGGCGACCCGCAGGCCGCCAACACCCGCTTCCTCAACGACGCCTTCGCCACCGACCGGGCCACGTCCACCGCGGACGTCCTAGCCGGCCAGAGCACATACGAGGGCATGCCGTGGGTGGACACCGTCGCCGCGGACTCCACGGGCCACGCCCTGTACTCGGACGTCGGCGACTTCCCCCACGTCACCGACGCCGAAGCCGCGGCATGCGACACCCCTCTCGGCGCGGCCACGTTCGCACGGGCCGGCCTGCCGGTGCTGGACGGCTCCCGGTCCGCCTGCGCGCTGGGCACCGATCCGGATTCGGCGGTCCCGGGGATCTTCGGCGCCGCCGAGGAGCCGAGCCTGACCCGCGCCGACTACGTCGAGAACTCCAACGACAGCTTCTGGCTGACCAACCCCTCCGCCCCGATCACGGGCTACCCGCGGATCCTCGGCAACACGGACAGCGATCGGGGCCTGCGCACCCGCAGCGCCCTGACGATGATCGCCGGGCGGATCTCCGGCGCCGACGGGCTCGGCCCGGCCGGCTTCACCCTGGCGGACATGGAGCGCCTGTTGTTCGCCGACATCCAGTACGGGGCGAGCCTGGTCAAGTCGCAACTGGTGCCCCTGTGCCGGGCCCTGCCCGGCGGCCTGGCGCCGACCAGCGCGGGCACGACGGTCGCCGTGGCGGACTCGTGCGACGTGCTGGCCTCCTGGAACGGCCGGGAGGACCCCGGCTCGCGCGGCGCCGTGCTGTTCCGCGCCTTCTGGGAGAACGCACTGTCCCTGCCTGAAGGCCCGTGGGCCACGTCGTTCAGCGCCGCCGACCCGGTGAACACCCCGCGCGGGCTGAACGTCGCGGACAGCGGCGTGACGATGGCGTTCGGCGACGCGCTGGCCGACCTGACGGCCGCGCACGTCCCCTATGACGCGCCGCTCGGCAGCGTCCAGTACGTCGTGCGAAACGGCCGGCAGATACCGCTGCCCGGCGGCCCCGGCGATCCGGACGGCGAATTCAACGCGATCGACCAGGCCGACCCGCTGCACCAGCCCGGACAGGATCCGCAGATCGGCAGCAGTTACATCCAGGCGGTGACCTGGACGCCCGGCAACCCGTGCCCCGTCGCCGACACCCTGCTGACCTACTCCGAGTCCACGAACTCCACCTCGCCGCATTCGGCCGACCAGACCGAGCTGTTCTCGCAGCGCAGGATGGTCCCGGCAGACTTCTGTGCCGCGAAGATCGCCGCGGACGCGGTGTCCACCACCGTGATACGCGGAACCTGACCACGGCGTCCGAGCCGACCGCGGCGCGCAGCGCGGCGGCTGACGTGAGAACATCAGCCGCCGCCGCAGGCTCACCGACGGGCGCAAGCCCATGGTCGCCCTCCGTCGCGTGATGGCCGGTTCGAGCCGTGCCCGATCCTGCTGGTTAGTTCGTCAGGTGCTCTTGTGGCTGGTCGTGGCGTTGCGGGAGGCTGTGACCCGGTGCTGCGATGGTCGCGGCGGGGTTGGGGCGAGTGAGATGTCGATGCGGCCGGTGTCGTGGCCGGAGGTTCCCGAGCAGACGGCGTTGGTCGCGAGGCGGGCATTGCCGAAGGGGAGCCTGGCGATCTGGTTGCGGGACGAGCTCGGACCCGTATTCCAGGACGCTGATTTCATCGGCACGTTCGGGACACGGGGCAGGCCGGGGATCGCTCCATCGCTGTTGATGCTGGTCACGGTCTTGCAGTTCGTGGAGCAGCTGACGGATCGGCAGGCCGTGGAAGCGGTGGCCGGGCGGATCGACTGGAAATACGCCCTTTGCCTTGAATTAGATGATATACGCACCGCTCACCGTGGGCGAGATCAGACGGCTGCTGGCAGCTCTGAGCCGAGGGTTTTGATAACAGTGTTCTGGCGGAGTTCCAAGCTCGGCTGGTCGGCAGCGACTTGGCCCGGCTGCTCCGGACCTCGCACAACACCACCGACACCGCCACATCATGCACTGGTCCTCCTGGCGAAGACGCCACCAAGCCATCTCACGACGATGCCACTACCAGCGATATCTCAGATCAGGACAAGAAATACAACTGGAGTACCAGGGGTGCATTTCCGTCGGATGCGTGATGCTGTGGCCATTTCATGTAGGTCCGCGGGTGGGAGTTCTCGTGACGGGTCGGGCTGGGTTGGGCGATGGCGTTGGCGGGCGCCGCCCGGCGCTGACGGAAGCGCAAGGACGTGCGCTAGCGACTCGGGCCGCGCAGGGGAGAGTGTCTCGGCCCTGGCTCGCGAGTTGGGTATCTTACGCGAGACCTCCTACACCTATATCCGTCGGCACCCAGTGGAGGAGATGGCTCTGCTTCGCCGTTGCGGTGGTCCTACGGCAGCAGGGCCAGTTCATCTCGGTAGACCTTGCAGTCCCGGTCAGAATCCGAACGATCTCGGCCTGCACGGTCACGTCGAGGGCGGTGGTGGGTCATCGCCGAGAAGCGGCCGGGGATGCGGACGGACTTCCGGCCTGCCGCCTATGGGGTGTAATCGTGTCAGGCGACGCGCAAGGCCCTGCCTGCGGTCCGTGCTTCGTCCAGTGCCAGCTTGTGCATCTCGGCCGCGGCGTCGGTGAACTCGTCCAGCGCGGGGTTGACCCCGACGAGGGTGAACTCACGCTCGACGACTGTGAGGTCGGCGCCCCAGACGTCGGCGAGGATGCGACGCAGGTAAGCCGTCGAGTGGTCCCAGCCCTCGCGGGGGGTGCCTGCGCCGTAGGCCCCGCCGCGCACGGTGGCGAGCACCACCGGCTTGTCGGCCATGAGCCGCGTGTCGGGGTCGGCGACGGTGACGATCAGGTCGATCCACGTCTTGATGTGCTGCGACACGCCGAAGTTGTACAGCGGCACGGCGAGCAGGATCGCGTCGGCCGAGGCCACCTCATCGGCGAGGGCGGTGGCGAGCTCCCGAGCTGCACGCTGCTGATCGGTCCAGGTGGCCTGGGGCGAGAACGCCGCCGAGACCGACAGTCCCCAGGCGTCGGCCGGCAGGACGTCCACGCCGATGTGCCGCCGGACGACGGTGTCGCCGGGGTGACTATCCAGCCACTCGTTCTCGACGATGTCAGCGATTTCGCGGCTGGCCGATCCATCGGTGCGGATGCTTGCGTCGAGCCGGAACAGGGTCATCTCTTTGCCTTCCATTGACTTCATGCGTGAAGTCAAACTAGCACGTTCCGACTTCACGTGTAAAGTAAAGGCTGTAACGGTGACGGGAGGCAGGCGTGACACAGCGCGCGGGTGATGCGGGCGAGGTGCAGTGGCTGAGCTGGGAGGAGCAGGAGGCGTGGCGAGCCGTAGCAATGTTGATGCTCGCCCTGCCGTCGCGGCTCGACGCTCAGCTCGAAAGCGACTCCGGGCTCACGGTCTTCGAGTACATCGTCCTGAGCTTCCTATCGATGTCGCCCGAGGACACCACACGGATGAGTGAACTCGCGAGGGTGTCGAGCAGTTCGCTCTCACGCCTGTCCAACGTGGCGAAGCGGATGGAAGGCCGGGGGTGGCTCACCCGATTCCCCGACCCGGAGGACGGCCGCTTCACCCTGGCCCGGCTGACGGTCCAGGGTCGCCACATCGTTGAGGCGGCCGCACCCGGCCATGTGGCCACCGTCCGCAAGCTCGTCATTGATCCGCTGACGACCGGGCAGGTGCGCGCCCTCGCCGAGGTGGGCCGCAGGCTTCGACCCGGGCTCGACCTGGAACCAGTCCCAGGTCCCACCGATGACGTCTCCTGATCGAGGCGGACGCCCTGCGACGTCGAGAAAAGGCCCGTCAGACGACGCCGAACCGCTCCCGCCCGTGTCCCTGAAGCGAGATCTGCTCGAGCAGGACGGGTGGGTTGGGCGAGGTGGCGAGAAGTGCCGCGCGCCGCGGCACCTGCGGGCCCATCCACGCTGCATGTGCCTGAAAGGCCTGCGGTGACGATTGCGCCTGGATGGTCGCCACCGGCCCACTCTCGTCACCGACCGAGGCGTACACCGAGAAGAGTGCAGGCCCTCAGGCTCCTGGTGGCTGGCGACCGCGATCTCGCGAGGAGCTCGACCAGTTCGCGCGGCGACCGTCCGCAGGATGTAGGTGATTGATGAAGACGTATCGCGAAACAGTGTTCTCCAAGCGACATTTGGGCCGACTTCTGCTCGTCGGGCGTCGTTCTCCGATGCAGTCAACCACCGACGAGGGCGTCCAAGACCGATCAGTTCCGGATCGATAGCTCGTGGGCACGAACGATCTCGAGACGCGCGAACTGCGGTACTCCATCGCGGTTGCAGAAGAGTTGCACTGCGGCCGGGCGGCCGAGCGCCTGTTGATCGCACAGCCCGCGCTGTCGAAGCTGATCCGTCGACTGGAGGACCGGCCGGGTGTCGACCTGCGCATCCGTAGCAGCAGAGGAGCATCGCTGACTCCTGCGGGCTCCGCCTCGCTCGTCCACGGCAAGTACGCCCTCGACGCCGTCGCGGCGGCAGCGCGCAGCGCCCGTGACACCGGCGGCCCGACCCAGCGACCTCGACTGGTCGTCGAATCAGGCGGAGCCAGCGCGCCGTTGACGACGGTCCTCGGGGCCCACTCCAGAGAGCCCGACACCCAGCCGGTAGAAATCGTGTTCAGTACGCACTTCGACACCATCGACTACCTGCAGGACGGTCGCGCGGACCTCGGCCGGCTCTACGTGCCGTTCGACGACGCCCACGGACTCGAGGACCTGACGCTGCAGACCGAGGGTCGCGTCGCGGTGATGTCGTCTCGACACCGGCCGGCCGGACGCACGACCGTGGTCCTGGACGACCTCGTCGGCGAGCCGGTCCTGCAGTGGAAGCGCCAGGCCGCCGCCGGCTCCGGGCCGCAGATCGAGGACCTGGCCCAGCTCATCCACGTGGTCCGGCTCGAGCGTGTGGTCGCGCCGCTCGCGCTGTCGTTGATCGCGCCCGTGCCCGAGGGCGTGACGTGCGTGCCCGTCTTTGATGCCCCGACGAACGACCCCGTCCTGGCCCGGCCACCCGCCCGCACATCGAATGCGCCGCGGTCCTTCGTTCACGCAGCACTGTCCGCCGTCGACACCACACAGGTGCCCACCTCCAAGATCAAGAAGGAAGATCGACCATGAGCACAGACGTCGCGATCATCGGTACCGGGAACGTCGGGGCCGCGCTCGCCCGCACCTTCGCCCACCATGGCCGGCCCGCGGTCATCGCCAACACCCGTGGCCCCGACTCGTTCCGCGATCTGGCCCAAGAAGTCGAACCGTGGGTCCGGGCGACCACACTCGGCGACGCCCTCGATGCCGATGTGCTGGTGTTGGCAATCCCGTTCCTCGCCACCGAGACACTCGGTGCCCTCAAGCCGTCGTGGCGCGGGCACATCGTCGTCGACGCGACCAACGCCTTCCTGGTGCCCGATTCCGAGGCCAT
>Ga0307507_10011487_pt1 | contig 11158 bp, 14 predicted proteins | sample 7_EM_MG_FD_207223 | JGI IMG/M metagenome (GOLD analysis project Ga0307507, IMG submission 207223) | Populus trichocarpa ectomycorrhiza microbial communities from riparian zone in the Pacific Northwest, United States - 7_EM | ecosystem: Host-associated > Plants > Roots > Unclassified | place... | reverse complement strand
TTTTTTTTTGCTGATGTCGATTGATTGTTGGGATTGTGGTGAAAGGGGGGGTGGAGGGGTGGAGGGGTGGGTTAGAGGATTAAATAATGGTTATAGGTAGATTTACGTAGACTGTACGCTATGGTGGGGTATGTAGTTGTTATGGGTATGATACTGATACTGTACGAGTACTTTAGCTTAAGTTATGATAATATTATTATATGCTTAAGTTGGCTTGTCGTTCTTACTCAGCTCTGGCGTTGATCTGAACTTCCTGCCCCGTATAAATTTAAGTGCGGCTTGGGGAAACGGCGAAGGGACAAAACGTTAATTGATCGTGAGGCATTATTGAATAAATACCCAAGCCTCTTGGAAGGGGATGTACTCGTACGGTAACTCATTATAATATCATATAAGAGTTATTGTGCGTTCCATGTTTTGCCGTGTGGGTTAGCACAGTATAATAACTAGGGGATTTCATCAGTAATAACTGGAGAGATCTGCTGTGGCGAAAGATAGCCGCTGACGAGACTGTGTACTCGAGTAGATGCGGGAATGATGAATCATAAGTTAATTAACAATGGTCGCGGTCTGAATGATTACCCAGGGACAAGTAACTGGTAGGTGGATATTCACCGTGTATCACTCGGTTATGACTGGGGCTGGAAAGATATGTTTAGATAAGGCACAATTCAACACGGAATGATAAATACGCTACAGTATGGTAATGCGCAGTAAACTTACCAAACCCCATCGGACGGACCAGTGCAAAAAAAAAAACTGGGGACCTCAACGGATTTTACAAGTAGAGAGTGGAGCTTAGACTTAGAGAAAAGGGATTTGGAATCCTTGCCTCTTCACAATTACTAAAGATCGCTAGTATTTATAACTTATCTATCACTTCACTGGTATCATAAGTTAAACGAAAAAAGCGGCCTCGCGCCATTTACTACTTGACCCAAACCCATCATCAGCAGGTAGTTAGTTCTTAATCTCTCAACAACGGAGTACCACGGGTCAAACACACCGATTGTGTATCCTGTCTCTTGCACTGACGTTAATATGAGCCCGGATTTAGGTAATGCCCACAGCTGGAAAACGCAAAACAAGGGCTTTCCGAAAGTGTGCCGGAGGTGTGGTGGGGGGTGCAGGGTCGGATCTTGTTGCCATTTCTGGGCACAAAATTGGTGCACGCTGTTGTGACTCTGTGTTTGACGGAATACTTACCTTGTCGATTTAGCTTTGGTGAATACTACCATTGCGCTGTCTAGCACAGCATGGTGTGTATGTCTGCCATATGTCCCAAACTAGACCAGAAAACTGAATCCCAAAGTGATGGAAGGGCGAAAGAGGGACCTCTAAATATGATATTATACGATACTGAGAGTCTGGAATTGTATTTCCTGCAGGGGAAGACAAAAAGCAAACTGGAAACCTGCTGTATCAAGCCAACCACCCGTGCACTATAAGCTAGAAATCTCCCACAGCCCTCGAAGGTTACCATAATATTAATGGACAAACACTGCCTGGGTGATTAAATATGTGCCCAATACCCCCACAAACTGCATTTGCCGCTAAATATTCAGGATCGGATGAAGATCTAAGAAGAATTGCATAATCGTGTACTTTGATTGAAGTGTCTATTCATTTAAGGCAGAAGCCTCCCTCTGATTCGAGCAACCAGCCCCACATTACCCTTAACCCACCTACCCCCATAAAAATAAAAATAAAACGAGGCCCTCGAGTATGAAAAACAGACCATTTCCTTCGAAGGAGCAACCGATAGAACTCCGTCCGCCCCCGGGCCAACCTGTGAATTTGTTCAAAAGTCCTCCGCACCGTCCAGTGATTCCCTCCTCATCTGACTCCTCTCCTCGGGAGACCTCGTCCAATCCCAGATCCTCCTCTAGTTCCTCTTCCACCCCTAGTCCCCCTTCCCGTTCCGCTACCAGATGATGAGGAAGAGGAGGGAAGTGGAGCCCCGATCCTAGACCCACCAGAACTCCCACTCCTACCAGTCCCCGATCCACCGGTTCTCCTCGCCCCTCTAGTAGGCTTTCTCTCAGCTGCCGCTCTCCTAGCTTCTGCAGCCACAGCTTCTCTTTCCCTCGCAGCAGCACGCTCCCTCTCTTCCTCCCGCCTCCTTTCAGCTTCTTGAACCTTAGCCGCTGCCTCCGCTTCGATATCATTCAGGTCCTGTGTGGCACCCTCCCAATGCCCGGAAAGCAGTAACCGTTGTGTATGCTCCGTCTGGCTCAAGATACGAATCCATAAGTCAAGGAGAGTATTCGCGGATGCAACGGTGTTGGAGACAGTCTACCGCACCAACCAACCACAACAGTTACCCTAGCTCACAGAGATTCAAGAATTCAAACTCACCTCCATATTCTCCTTTGCTTTTTCTAAGGACGACATCACTCCTTCGATGACAGAATTGATTTGTTGCACACCGGCTAGCTCTGCACGGAGAGCTTCTTCGCGCGCGTCTTGCTCTACGGCCGCAGATCGGACGGGTTTTTCTTTCTCTCCATCATCAATTTGTAGGTCTGAGAGATGGAGAGGTGGCTCTTCGTTGGACATTGTGGGGAGATTGGCGATGGTGGTAGGGGCGGACCGGACGTTTTGTTGTTGATGCTGAAAATTGAACTTTGTCGAGAATTGACGTTTAACTTATGGTGCATCAGCCACGACAGGGGTTGCCCCACTATCAACCCCACTGCTCGTACGACACTAGTTTCGCGATTGCTCACACGCCCTCACCAATATGAAGTTGACTAAGCCCTGCTCCGAGCGTCCCACGATAACTCCCTATCGCCACGGTCTCTATGGTACCTGTAGAGGTTCCGCCCCTTCTGGCCTATTTCGAGTATGCCCGGTATTATATCGCTATCATTTCATATGGATAACCAGAGTACGGTATCAACCTAGCGAATCTAGTCTCGGTCGACGCCTGTATCTCGAAAGCTTCAGTGGAACTGCCATAGCCTGTATTAATTGCTAGTGAATCCTTTCCCAGTGACGCGTTATATCACTAGCCACTGATATAGACTTATGGGTAATTGTACTTTACGATTAGTAGGCTGCTAAGAGACAGGCTTTCGATACACTTCATACGAAACTCTAGACCCACCCTTAGAGCCTCCCATAATCGTGATCACAATAATCTCAAGACCCTCGCATATCTCTGTTGAACTAGCCACCCCTATTTCTCGAAGCGAGCAACAGTAGATTAATCAGCTAGTAGACGGTGCCTAAGTGTAGTCAATGACTTTACTGGCGGTTGATCATTCAGTCACCAGGTCCAACACGCGTGTGCGCCCGGCCCCCGGTCTTAAAGTCCCCCCCAAAAAAGACATTGTACCCTGAACTGCTGAAAAAGCACAGTATTGCGGATCTCATTTTCCAAGCATCAGGACGGAATCGGATTAATAGTTAGTGAAGAGCATACCGGTAGTCTTATTAGCTACCTTTCGACTAAACGGCCGATTTCTTGATCAAATGGGCCCTTTCGTTGGCCAGTGGTGAAAGTAACGCGAACGCGAACGCGAACGCGTCAACTTCTCCGTCACGGAAAATCACTCGGTAAAGCAAACCATTCTTGTCACGTTTTTTTCTCAGCAAGACTCCGGGATATGTCAACAGAATTGGCATATCCCAAAAGACGGCGCTCAAACAAACCTTTTAATCCACTTTCGAATTGTCGACTGGTTGCGGCCAGCGAACATCTCAGGTCAAAGGGCAAACTCGTCACGAGCGACCGAACCCGGGAGCGCGTTGCCCGAAACACGCGAGCCGCTGTGGCTAGAGCAACGGCCGTTGCTGTGGTCTCGGGGCAAGAGCCAGCGCCCTCTTTCTCCCAGCCCCTTGTTTTTCCCATTCCCACGCACACTCTCTCCGCTTCCCCCCAAGAAAACATTCTACCGAAAGAAAGAGGGAACACTTGCTCGTGCTCGCATCATTTTATCATTACGCCGCATTGTTTCTTTGTTCTGCCTCAAACTGCTACGCTCTTTATTGAGTTTATTTTTTTTTTTCTTTTTTTTCTTCTGGCATTACCATTGCTGTTCCATATCCCAGATAAGGGGCTGCAGTTCTTCGCTCGTTCTCGATTCCATTCGGCTCCCAACGTCAAGTGTTACTACGACAACAACAATAACAAACAATCACAATAATCTCACAACTTCATCCTCATCATGAACACTCCTCCAAGACTTCGTTCTCGTGGACGGCCCAAGACTCCTCCTACCCCTCGTCATGGTCCTATGTTTTCCTCACCTGAGCCTGAGCGTACCGGTAAGCGAAAGGGGGCTTCTCCAACATCCAGCTATTCTACTGCGACACTTTCCCCACCTCCTTCCTCACCTCTAGCACCTCGCTCGCCCGAGCAAACACGTACCGTCAAGGGAAAGAAGCGGGCTACATTTGCAATCGAAGGGCCGGTAGAAGCATCGTCATCTGAAGTTGATAGTGATGGAGACAAAGAGGGGAAAGCGGGAAAGGGGGAACAGGATGATGGAATTGAGAAGATTCTGGGGAAGAATAGAAAGACCTTGTTGAATCCGGGAGGATTTGGATTGCCTACACCTGCAAAGACTCCTTCCCGCAAACGAAAACACCTCGATTTGGAAGAGATTGTTGGTTCAGCGAGGGTTCTATTCCCTTCGTCATCTAAGTCTAAGGCTTCTTCCTCAGCCTCGTTGTCCTGTACTCGGAGAACGCTTTTCAAAAAGTCTTCCCCTAGGCAGAGAAAAGGTGGAATGGGGTTATTGGATCTGTTGGGTGATGAACAGCCTGCTTCAGACTCAATAAGTATATTTACAGACTCTAATGCTCGCATCCCGAAACGTGATGATAATCCAGACAACCCATTTATTACTAGGCCGGGAGAAGAATCTGTCACCTCTAAGAGACAAAGGATCAAAAAGAAGAAGGCAGAGTCCTTAGGAGCAGACGAAGACAGAGAGGATGGTATGGTATACGTTTTGTAAGACTCACCATTCTGTATTTTGTGTGATTAGCTCTTTACTAACTCGCCTATAGTCGAGGCAAGAAGATCTTCAAAAAATTCACCGAAATGGAAGATCCAAATGAACGTCTTCCAAGTGATCTGGATGATGGAGAAGATGATGAGATTAGTCTTGAACGATCTGCTATCAAGCCACGCCTGCTGTTTCCACCAAAGTCCCCCAAGGAGCTCAAGATCCCTGTTGAAGAGGAGGCGGAGACGGATATTGAAGAGTCTGCTTCCTCACAGCCGGCTAGCTCGTTCACCGAAGCTCTTGCTACAAAGGGCAAGCAGAAAGATCTTGCCAGGAAGCGTGATATCTCACGTCTGACACCCGACTCCGAGGATGACAGCGGACGCAGCAGCGTCTTTAATCTGGGGGACAAGACTGCGTCTAGGCGAAAGTCTATCTTCGATGCTGGCGAGGATGGAGATGAACCTGCCATCGCGACGGCCAGGGGGAATCTACGAAGAAAGCGGGGTCTGGAGGATGAATCTACTACGCTTGGGAGCCCAAGGAGAGTAAGGGGAAAGAGAGCACGAGTCTAATTCCCAATGTTCTCCCCGTGTACTAATAGGTAAAAAAATCTTTGTATCGTTATCAGTATCACCATTTCATTTGATTGTCTTCATTTATCACATTGTTTTCATGACTTGATGTATTTTTTTTCCCTTGAGCATTCTTTAGCGTGGGCCACGATTTTGGTAAGGATAGAAGGATGCGAAGATTAACTTCGTATCCCACCAACTTTTCCTTCTCGTTTTTTTTTATGTTTTTTTATACCTTTTCTCCTTTTTTCTTCTTCTCCGCTAGCATCCTGTAAGTTCCTTGATTATCTTGCCTGTCAAGCTGGCTCTTTCATACCATTCCTTTTTATCCTGCCTCCTTTAATCATGCATGTGGCTTTGATATCTTTCCTTATTTATGTCTGCAGATCATGGAAACGAAGTGAGCACGAGCTTTGCATTTTATTTTTATTTTTATATTTTTGTATTTTCTTATATTTTTGTATTTTTTATTCCGTTTTTCGAAAAGGGTCAATGGCAAGGTGGGACTTGTTGGTTTTTTTTAATTTTTTTTACCAAAGGCGAAATACTTGGGCATTGGTCATCGGTAGCCTGTTTGTGTATTTGATATTTGTATCTCCTGCCTCTCGGATAGGATAGGTTGGACGGCAGCCACAGATGAGAGTTTTTCTGGAAGAGGAGCTCAGAGTAGTTAAACAATTTAATAATTCTTTGGTAGTTGCCTTGCGCGAGATAGTTTTTGTGAATCATGAGCCCTGGGAGTTTGTACTATGCTACCATATCGTACTTGTACTTCCGAATATTAATTGGAAATAGTTGATAAAATCCTACCATAATATTATCAATGGGGCAAAATATCACATTTCTTGAGCTTGTGATGATCTGCTGTGAACCACGGGACGGTGTTTTTCTTGGGAACGAACCGTTGCATGAAGTTATCGATGTCTGCAGGGAGATCATGTACCGGTACGTTAGGATTGGGTTGATCCATTGGAGACTTAGGAGTCTGTATGGAAGCTTTCAATGTCTTTCTCGACTGCGGCTCACCGATTTCCAGATGTGGGCAGGCGGTAAGCCAAGTTCCGGACACCCCCTTTGATTACGAATTTATGGCCTGGGAAGGCGATTGCAACTCAGAAGTGTGTCCCTGATAACTATCTCGAGAATCGCCCCCCTCTATCCCCCCCTCCCCAGGCAGAGCTGTATGTAGCGAGGGGCTGAAGTCTGTCTATCCTTCAGAGCTCTTCCCATTTCTTCGGAGCTACAACCCACTCGCTTTTACGAAGCTTATCGTCTCCATCCAGTTCGGCAGATCCACTACTGCAGCCGCTAACGTTGCCGCTACCATAATCCTTCTCCTTCTCTCCTTTTGTACTCGAGTACTTACTATACGCACTATAGTTCCTTGCTTTGCCCGTTGAATGGGTTGTCTGTGACAACATTTATCTTCACCCCTTCATTTCTTCAGTAAAAACGGGAGAACCATTTGAGCCTCGCTTTCCACTCATTAGGCAGCCTAAAAGGTTATACCGCTTGCATGAGCGACGAAAAACGCTCCATGCTCGGGAGCTCTCTTCCAATCCCAACTTACGAAGAGGCGACATCCTCCCGGGCCCATAGCGATGTCGGCGACAATCCACATACCAACGAAGAGGCGTCACACCTCTTGGCCTCCTCGCATGGCCGGTATCGACAGCCGACTGTCGAAACTGCGAGGAGTTCTCTAGAGAGCTCGTTTCTGGAGGAGTTCGGAGATTCCGCGCGGTCAAGTAGGGAGAGTCTTGAGCGAGTGATGGTGGAGATGGAGATTCTGGAACCTGGGGAGGGTGAGGAGGGCCAACAAAGCCGTGGGGGAGGAGGGAGACTTCGGATGCATATATCAAAACGCATATCTTCAATAACAGACTCGCTCTCTGCTATATCAATACCTCACCACTGGAGGATTAATCCCTTCCGGTGGTTCTCTTGTATTCGAATACCGGATTTGCCATGTTTCGGTGAAGGTTTCGTTCCATTGTATAGATTTATAGGTGTTATTGTCGGCCTGATCGTGGTTTATGCGTTGCTTGCGTCGGATTCAGTTACCTTGAATCCACCACCGGGGGCTGGCGGGGCGGTCGAGTTCGACATAAACGTCGTTAAGGACTTCATAAGGGATTCGATTGAAAAGGATAATATCGAACATTACTTGGAGTACCTGAGCCGTTTTGACCATACTGCAGGGACCGAGGGGGATTTTGTGCTAGCCAAGTATATTGAAGCGAAGTTCAGGAGCTTTGGGCTTGAGAGTGTAGGGCTCGACGAGTATGTTATTCAGCCCTCATATTTTGAATCGGCAGCGGAATGTCCTAACAAATTTGCCTTTCCCGAATTTACAGATATAATGTTTACCTTAATTTCCCCAAACCCGGTGGGAGAAAGCTTGCGATCATCGACCCACCGTGGGAAGCGGCCCTTGAAGAGCCAAAGGCAAATGGCGATCATGAAAATACACTTGTCTTCCATGGCCATTCCAAAACTGGTAGTGCCACAGGTCCCTTGATTTACGCCAATTACGGAGCCCGTGCCGATTTTGACAAACTCGAGTCACAAGGGTTCAACTTGACAGGCTCGATAATCTTGGTTAGATACGGTGGGACACAGATGGATAGGGCTCTCAAGATAAAAGCTGCTGAAGAACGAGGCGCGGCAGCCGTGATTGAATTTTCTGATCCAAAGACTGAGGGGTGGGATCTACCTGAGGGCTTTGTGCAGAGGGGTTCTGTGAGCTTGATGAGTTTCATGGTGGGGGATGTATTAACCCCGGGAATACCGAGCAAGCCGGGTTATGAGAGGATTCCGCTAGAGCACAATCCTGGGCTTGTCGGGATCCCTTCGTTACCTTTGGCAAGTCCTTCTTGTCCCTGTTATTTGGCGCGTTGAACAATTTTGCTGACTCCTCTCACTCGCTTCATAGTCTTGGGATAATGCGAAGCATCTTCTGCAATCGCTGAAGGGTAAAGGGACCAAAGCTGAGGAATCATGGACGGGAGACACGCGAGGTGTCGAAGAATGGTGGACGGGCTCAATCAATGACTCGCCTGTTGTAGTCAAACTGGAAAATGATCAAGTCGAAGATGAACGGCATCGCATCTGGAATGTCCTTGGATACGTCCTGGGCACCGACGACCGCACAAAGCGCATTGTGGTTGGAAATCATAGGGATGCATGGTGCTTTGGTGCTAGTGATCCTAATTCCGGAACTGCAGTGATGTTGGAGGTTGCCAGGTTGTTTGGGAAACTGTTGGAAACGGGCTGGAGACCTCAAAGGAGTATAATATTCGCTAATTGGGATGCGGAAGAGTATAATCTAATTGGGTCAACGTGAGTCGCTGTCCATGGGCCATGGTCTCTATACCTACTAACGAGCACCTCATAGTGAATATGTGGAAGAAAATATCGACGATCTTCGCCTACATGGCATGGCATACATCAACCTCGATATTGCAGTATCAGGTAGAGAATTCTATGCAGCCGGATCACCTCTCACCCAACAACCGCTGCTCAATGTCCTCGAAAGAATACAAAGCCCTTCAGGAAACGGCACGTTGCGAGACGACTGGGGTGATAAATTCCTTCCTGGCTTAGGTGCTGGAAGTGATTATGTTGCTTTCCAGGACTATGCAGGAGTCTCTTCGATAGATATCGGTTTCACAGGTGACCCGTTTCCGTATCATAGTTGCTACGACACCTTTGAGTGGATGAAAAATACTGGGGACCCAGGATTCAACCACCACCTTGCCATCGCCCAAGTTCTAGGTCTTTTGATTATAGAGCTAGCTGGTACGCCTGTTTTGCCCTTTAATATGGTTGACTACGCCCATGCCCTTGGGCGATATACAGACGATTTAGAAGAGCACGCCAGGGAGATCATGCAGGCACAATCGCCTGACACTAAACCATTAGATTTCAAAGACCTGAGGCGCGCAGTCGAGTCTGCTGAGAAGAGGCTGAAAGAATTCGATGAAAGGCACGAAAATTGGATGGATTATGTTGGGACAGGACTGGATACGGGTGGAAAAATTGCTCGACAAGGCCGAAATATTCGGATGAGTAATTTTGAAGAACATCTGCTAGATCTATCCAAAGGAGGTGGATTGCCTGGAAGAGAGTGGTTCAAGCATGTTGTATTTGCACCTGAGGTAAGTTCATTTTCTGCCATAATGATTCATTTTACAGGTTCGATGGCTGACTAGTGTATAGGCATGGAGTGGATATGACGCGGGATATTTCCCAGGCGTTAGAGATGCGTTGGCCGGTGGGGACTGGGAGCTAGCTCAAAAGCAATTGGAAAAGATTGCAAAGGTCATCGACTCGGCATCTTACAAGCTCCTCAATTAGGAGTCTATATAAAAAAGGTTTCGAACACGAATGACTTCGCTCTTTTATATCTCCTTTGTATGAAATGCGCTTGGTGTGGCTTTCTTTTTTGTTGTTTTGAAAGCATTAGCGGGAGTATGTATGCCATCTTTTACACCTCTTTCCTTTTTCTTTTGGTTCTCGCCGCCGCTTTTCCTCTCTTTTTTTCTTGTTGTTTTATCTTCACACCTTTTAGTGGGTTAATGTCTGGGCCTTTTCCTTTCTTCGTCTTCATCGTATTTTGAATTGTATAGTTGACCTTCTTTCCTCAAGAACTGCATCTGTGGGTAGGATGCTTGTGGTCGACGGGGCGTTAGATGTTCTTTTGGGTACCCTCAAAGGTCTTCGGTCTTCTGGTGTAGCGTGGTGGTGGGTTGTATATAATTGGATTTTCGGGTTGATTATGGGTGGGGTTTTTAGATAGATGAGATAATAAGTTTGGTACTTTATGTGCTGAGGGCTTACTTTCTGGCGACGACGGTGTGATAGCTCAGCTTCACGGACGAGTACACAGCTTAAGAGAGGCATTATAGAGACCAGAGACGTATTCTGGGAGTATAAAGAAAGCAGAAAATGACCACCTACTTTCACCCCCGGATGACTTGATGGGATACGAAGCAGAAATCCATCGAAAAGCAAGAGCTATCCAATCCACAAACCGTAGATACCGGCATCTGTTGAACGAAGGGGAAGAAGGAAAGAAAAAAAAACTCCAATCCCTCCTACTCCTCCTTTTCCGCCTCCTTAGCCTCCTTAGCCTCCTCACTCCCCTCCTCAACCAACCTCCCAACTAGCAAGTACTTGCCCTCAAAGTGCTCAGCCCACCCATTCAATGCAACGCGCTCCTCCTCCTTCAGGTCCTCCAGCGAGTCGATGGGCGCGCTAATCTCCGTGAGCACCTCCTCGTCGAAGCTATTGAGCGCCAGGCCCCTCGACGCATCCCGCCCCGCAAAGTTACTGTAGGGCCCACCAGGTCCGTAGAAGCCCTTGCCGGCGGTGACGTCGAAAACCTTACGATTGACGGCGAGGTAGACTCTAGCGTCGTCGGTGCCGTTGAAGGGCTGTAGGGTTTTCGGGGTGAAGGTTTTGAAGACTATGGCTTGGTCGGAGGAGGATTGGTGGAGGGGCGGGGTTGGAGAAGGGTTTGGGCGGAGACGCGTGTAGATGAGGTAGAGTGCCAAGGTTAGGAGAATGAGGTTTACCGGTGTGAAGATTGAGATTCTGGAGGGGTGGGTTGATGTTAGCTTT
>Ga0307507_10011486_pt1 | contig 11158 bp, 2 predicted proteins | sample 7_EM_MG_FD_207223 | JGI IMG/M metagenome (GOLD analysis project Ga0307507, IMG submission 207223) | Populus trichocarpa ectomycorrhiza microbial communities from riparian zone in the Pacific Northwest, United States - 7_EM | ecosystem: Host-associated > Plants > Roots > Unclassified | place... | reverse complement strand
TGAAAGCAAAGGATCATAAGGATCGCAGTGCCTAAGTAGGGGGCTGATTAGTCACCATAAGGATGACTAATCAAAGACACGACGACGACACGTAACCACGTAACTGCTGTCCTTATATTCCGACACTAGCCGTTCCTGATATTTAAGTAATCCATTTTTAAGGGACTATAGGCTGGTAACGTCCTTTGCCTTTTTATAGTACTCCTGTAAAGAAGGGGCTGTATGGTTTGCTTATAGTAGCTTATTAATAAGGTTAAGTTCCGTAGTATTAACAGGGTACATCTTAACCTTTATAGGGTCCGTATTTATTCCTGTCTATATTCTAAGGTTAAGGTGCTCTAGTTATAGCAGCGTCTAGGTCTATAATATAATCTTTATAGCTATCTGGTTATCTAGGTCTTGCTTATATTTTATAAGGGCATCTGCACAGTTAGTTGCGCCTAGCTTATACATAATTAGGAAGTTAAATTGGGATAGGATATCCGCCTAGCGTGCCTGCCAGGCTATAAGGGCTTTAGTTATTATAAAGTATTCCAAGGCCTTATAATCTAAGACTACCCAAATAGGTTTAGGGGTCCCCTTTAGCTGTGCACGCCAGTGCTGAAGGCTAGAAATAATAGCCAGCATCTCTTTATTATAGATATGGTAATTTAGCTCCGCATCTATTATAGTCTTTAAATAGTATACAATAGGGTGCTATTCTCTATCTAGCTATTTCTAGGAATAGACGGCAGCTATTATACTATCTAAAGCATCCGTTTCTAATATTAAGGGCCGTTCTGGGTAAAAATAGGCTAGTAGCGGAGTAGAGACTAGCCGCTTTTTAAGTTTATTAAAGGCCTTTTTACATACATTATTAAAATAGAAAGGTTAGTTCTTTCTAGTAAGGCAGTTAAGAGGCCAAGCAATTCTACTATAGTCTTTAATAAAGCGTTAGTAGAAGTTACAGAAACCTAGAAATAACTATACCCCCTTTACAGTCCTTAGGGGTCCCTATTAATTAATTACAGCCGTTTTTTCCGGGTCTGCCTTAATTCCGTCCGTACTAATAATAAACCCTAGGTACTTAGTGCATTTAACACTAAATTCTAACTTCCTAATATTAGCCTAGAGACCAGCCTCGCGGAGCTGTTGTAGGACTTTATAGACATGCTCCTTATATTCTAGTTTATTCTTAGAGTAAATTATAATATTATCTAGGTAGGCTGTGCAGAAGTTATCAAGGTAGTTAAAGAGTACGTTATTTATATACCGTTAGTATATAGCCGGTCCGTTAGTTAGTCTAAAAGGTAGTACTTTATATTTATATAATCCGTAGCGGATCTAAAATATAGTAAGATCTTTAGATCTAGGGTCCATTCTGATTTAGTAGAAGGCCTGGCGGATATTAAACTTTATAAAAATCTTAGCCTTACTTATATAGGCTAATGTTTCTTTAAGTAAGGGCAGCGGATATCGGTCTTTGCGGGTTATATAGTTTAGTTTATAGTAGTTAATACAGAAACAAAGTCCGCTGTTTGGCTTTTTTGTAAAGAGAATGGGTAAGGCAAAGGGGACTTAGCTAGGCTTAATAAAGCCCTTATTAAGGTTATTAATAAAGTACTACTTAGTAGCCCATAGCTTGTTAGTAGATTGCTGGCGGAGGGAGCTATAGCTAAGGGTGCTTTTTTTGTCTGGCTTAATCTTAATCTTATAGTTATACGGTTGGTGAGGCGGGAGCATATTAGATACTGCCTTAGAGAATATGTTTTTGAATTCCTAGTATTGGTAGGGTAGTTTCTATTCTACTAGCTTTTTATCTATAAGCTTACTTTCCCTACTAAGCTGGTTATAGACTAGGGTTTCTTTATCTTTAATTATCTGGTTAATTTTATATAAGCTAGTTATAAAGGCAACAGTATTAAGCCGTTTTAAGTTCTAGTAGAAACCTATAGCGCCAATATAGCAGATATTAACTAGTAGGAGGTTTATAGGTTTCTTTACGGACGTTTTATAAACCATATTTTACGGTTAAGGGTTTATAGCCCTCCTTAGCTCCTATTCTATCTTCTATAAGTTATCTTTCTGGTTTATTTATTTAGTACGGCGTTTAATATTCCTTGCTGTTCTTTGTGGCTATATAGGGCCTAGTTTATCTAGCTTACTACTAGCTTCCTAGGTCCCTAGTGTTGGCAGTATAACATTAGTAGTCTAGGAGCGTTATAGTATACGGATTTGTTGCCGATTAAGCTGTATATCTTTCTTAAACGCCTAGTCCCTACGCATAGTATTGGCCTAATAAACAGTATCTATCTGTGGCCGCATAAGGTTTTTTATTGTAATGCTGATTTCCTTTATAAAAGACGGTGTTAGGGGTAGAGTCTTAGGCCAGATAAGCTGTCTACTCCGTACTTTAAGCTGTAAGCCTAAATAGGCTAGCTATTTTCTTTCTAAGATTATATTATGGCTTCCTAAGTCTGTAATAAGAAAGGGGACGTTATACTATCTTTGTCCGTTAACGTGGAGGTAGATCTATAAGATAGTTATAATAGGTGGCCCTATCCGTCCGTTATACCTAACGTAGGTGACAGGGTTTTGACGGTTTAATGGGTTTTGACGGTTTCCAACATCAAAACTCTAAGCGAGGGACACGGACAAAGTTTGTATGGGAAAACCTTAAAACTGTCAAAACCCATCAAACGTCAAAACCCTGTCACCCACGTTATAGATAGGAATTGGTTTAGGCAGTTCTTTAAGGGGTACATTTAAAAGGTTAGCCAGCTTTATAGCATACTAGGTATCTATTAAGGCAAAGGTATTTGCTTTAGAGTTAGCTAAAGTAAAGGTTAAAACTTAATATCTATTACAGAATAAAGTATAAGGGATAGTGCAGCTTTTTCCATTAACTAGCCGACCTAGATTAATATATAATATATTAATCCCTTTTAACCCTAGAGGGGAGTTTTTCTCTAGGGTTCCTCTTTTTCTAACTTTGCCTCTATGCTATCCTTTTAGATTAGTAGGACCTTATCCTTTTTTATATTTATTAGGCATTTAACTGCACAGTAGCCCTTTTAACCGTATATAAAGCAAGCTCCTTAGTCTCTAAGGGCCTATCTATAGGGGTTGCTATATAAAGGCCAAGTATACGCTAGAGTCATGGCAGGACTAGCTGCATGGCTAGCTACTAGGTTAACGGCAGGCGGTGTAGTCAGTACTATAGGGGTTGTAGATCTTACTAGGGCATTGCGGCCCGTTCTTATAGTACTTGTGTTCTGGCTAGTAGGGCCTCTAGCCTTGTACTATTTAGTATATACCTTAATTTAATAGAGGCCCTGGTTAATAGCTAGGCACTAGTCCATAAGTTCCTTTAGCATCTATACGGTAGTATAAACCAGCAGTACGGCGCGCTGTAGGTTTAGGGTAAGCTTATTAAAGAGGTCTAGCATTAGATTCTCCTAGGGGATTTAGGCCTATCTAGCTAGGTATAGAAAGCGGGTCTAGAAAACTAAGAAGGTTTCCATTGTTTTTATTATTAGGCTTTTATAATTAAGACAGGTATTTTATACTTTAAAGGGGTCCTTATAAATAGAAGATAGGTAATTAATTATCTCTTCCTTAGAGAGGAAGGGGTCTGCTAAGTCCTAGGCGTATTACGGACGTAGGTGCGTCTATGCGTTACCGCCAATGCGGCCGAAGACATATGCCATTTTAGCTTAGGTATTAGGAAAGTAGTCTATATTAACTTTAAGCTTATCCTGCAATTAAAGCTTCCAGTTATTAAATATAGGGTTGGTGTAAGGGCGCGAAGAGGCTTTAAGGAAGATTTAAAGGAACAATATAAATTCTATCTAAATTTAAGGGTATATAGCTCTTGCAGAGAACAAGACGTTGCGTAAAGAAGAGAAAGGAATTACAGGAGAGCCCTGTAATTAAATAGTCAGGGGTCTTGGTGGTTAATACATGCGCACATGCGCGCGCGGTCTTTAACGGACTTTGGTAATTTGATTAATCTATTAGAACTTAGTAGAAGTTAATCAAGCTAGCAGAATTTGGCAGAGTTTGGTTAAAGCGTTGGACTTTATCTATTAAGTGTTTTACCAAGACATTCCTACTGTAATTGGGCTAGTCCCGTTATAGTACCCTCCCCTTTAGCCAAAGGTCCAAAAACAATTTAATTTGGTTAAGAATTCATTTTTATCGTGTTATATATTTTTTTTTTACATTAGGTGGCGGTGTAGAGTTTTACCAGTTTTAATTGTTAAATAGACCAATTAGGATTTTCCATGCCCGGTATAGAAAATCGCTATTGGCTCGGTCTAGGGCGGTAAGCCAAACTAATATCTTTGTAGTAGGTCTTGGCAAGGCGAATCTGACTAATTAGATAACTTTAACCGCCGGTTAAAGTTCTTTAACATCTTGTGTGTTATATGACCGTATTACAAACGTCGTAATGTTTTTTAAGTTCTTTTTGAGTTTAAGCTTCCTGCTGTTGTATTTCATATATTTGTATTAGGTGGCAGTTGTTTGCCTTTATATTGTGTCCATCCAGCCAGAGTAGGCCGCGAAGGATGGTCTTCGTGGAATTCTTTTACCAGGGAAGGCGCATTAATTTTAATTTGCTTATAGAGTTCCTAGGTTTATATTTTATATCCTTCCCACTTAACAAGAAGTTTAAATCTTTTAGATTATGTTTTCTATTACATATTATTAATTAAGTTAATAAAGTAAGAACTATTACCGTTATCAACAATTACGGGAGGTGGCGGCGGCACTTTGTGGGTTATAGGTTCGTCTTTTAAGGGTTATAGTAAGCTTATGTAGAACGTTGGATGTATTTTTATCTCAGTTGGTAGTTTAAGCTTATAAGTATACGGGCTTAATTTCTTCTTAATTTGGTATAGGCCTATAAATTTCCAATTAAGTTTCTTTAAGGGCCGTTAAGTCTTTAGGTTTTGTATATTTAGGTAAACTATATTATCTTCCTTAAAGTCCCATGCGGGAGCTTGTCCTTTGTTCGCATACTATTCCTATACTATTTAAGCGTATGTTAATTTACTTTATAATAGTTCTGTTAACTGCTTTATTTAATTAGCGAAGTTATGCGCGTTAATTAACTGAATCCGTTTAATTGTGGGTCCTGTTGTGTTAATTTTGGGTTGTGGTTTAAATCCAAGTTAGGGGTCTTATCCGTAGGTTGCGTAGAACGGCGTCACGCCTATTAATACGTTTATTGTATTATTTGCAGTAAACTCAGCTAAAGGCAGCCACTTTTCCCAGTTATCTTGTAGGTAGGAGCAGTATATTTATAGGTATTATTCTATAATCGCGTTTGTAATTTCGGTTTAACCATCTGTCTCTAGATAAAATGCAGTTAAGAGTTATGTTTAAATACTTAATTATTTGCATAGAGCTTGCTAGAAGTCTGAAACGAACTGGCTTTTATAGTTGGATATTATTAAGTTAGAAAGTCTGTGTAGCTTAAAGACGTGCTTAACAAAACATTCGGCTACTGATATTATATTAATTGAGTCCATAGGGATTATATATCGCATTTTTATAAGACGGTTAATAACTACTATGATATTCGTAAACCTATTACTGTTAGGCAAGTTAACTATAAAGTCAATTAAGATGTCGCGCTATCTTTGCATTGGAATTGGTAGCGGTTAAAGTACTCCTTACTTCTTTATATAAGAGGTCTTTCCACGCACGCATATCCTGTATGCTTGAACGTATTTTCGTATGTAGTCGTGCATTATAGGCCAGTAGTATGCTTGTTAAACAATCTTATAAGTCTTCGCACGGCCAGGATGCCCTGCTATAGGGGAGTTATATATGAATCCGAGTATCTTAAATCGTAAAGGTTTGGAATTTGGAACTACCATCTTCTGTTAATAGTATAATCGATCTTTTCAAATTTCGTATTTAGTGAGTGTAATATTCTTATACTATTATTTTCCCGTTTAAATCGCTTTTATTACATCTATTATCTATATATTGTTCTTATATTTGTATTCCATTAGCTTATTAATTTCTATTTTCTATTTATTAACTTCTAATTTATTTCTGTTAAGTTCCGTATCTAGGAATATAGGACGTAGTTTTTTAAAATATTTAGGGGGTAATAAGATCCGTAATTAATTTGTAATCCGTTCATCTAAAGCATTTGCAGGTAGGTCTTATAATTATTATATTAATGTATTAGGCTTCTAATTGAGTTTGCCCAGTCAGTATGTAATCTTAAAGTTGAATTATAAAAGGTATTCGGCCTAACGAATTTGGCGCTGCGTTAGCTGCTTTATAGTTATAAAATACTGCAGGTTTTTGTGGTCCATTAATACGCGTATTAGAAACAATAATCCTTTAAGTTCTGGGTGCCATTGTTTAAAGCATCTAACAATTGCAAGCAATTCCTTATTGTATATCTCGTAGTTCAATTCGGTAGGGGCGAGCTTTTAGGAGAGAAAGGCTACTAGGCACAGTTCACCGTTCTTATCATATTACAATAACACTCCCCCTAGGGCATGATTAGACGAGTCTGTTTCAACGACATATTTAAGGTTAGGGTCAAAGTGGGCAAGAATCAGAGTGGTTATAAAACGTTGTTTTAAGTTGTTAAAAGCTTGTTCGCATCTAGCAGTCTATTTAAATTTCACATTTTTCCTTATTAGGTTTACCAACGGTTAGGCAATTTTCGAGAACTAATTAATAAATTAATAATAGAAATTTGCGAATCCTAGAAATCCTTAAATATCTTATATATTACTAGGGCTTTCCTAGTTCACAACCACAGCGACCTTCTTAGGGTCCATTTTAATTCTGTTGCGGGATATAATCAGGCCTAGGTACGTGACTTTAGACGCGTAGAACTTGCATTTCTTGATATTGTATTATAAACCCGCATCTCGTAGGCGTTTAAGGACTATTTAGACATGCTTCTAGTGTTCAGAAAGCGAAGACGAGTAGATTAAGATATCATTAATATACGCGGTAACAAATACATTAAGGAATTCACGAAGCGTATTATTAATATATTGCTAGAACGTACTAGGACTATTCTTTATACCAAATGGCATTACTAGGTATTCGAAGAGTCCCCATTATATATAGAAAGCTATGTACTTCTTATCTCCTTTACGGACACGGATTTGGTTAAAGGCAGCGACTGTATTAAGCTTTGTAAAGTACCGTGCCTTTAATAAGCGGTCGAGCGTTTCTTGAATTAGGGGAATAGGATATCGGTTTCGAATTATAATTGCGTTTAGAGCTTGATAGTTAACATAGAATCTTAAGCCTCCTTCTAGCTTTTTAACAAATAGTATGGGTAAGGCAAATAGAGATCAACTAGGGCGAATAAATCCTTTTTCTAGATGCTCATTAAGGTACTATTGTATCACAAGCAGTTCTTCTTATAATATACCGTATAGCGGACCAAACTTTGGTGTTATACTAGGTTTAAGTTCTATTTTAAAATCGTATGCATCCCGATACGGGGGTAGTTAGTTTATGAATCTTCTCTTAAACTCGTTAATTAGATTGTGGTACTCTTTAGGCATAAGAGGTTAAGGGTTGATATATTGCTTCGGTTCTAGTGCTTTCTTAATATCTTCTATAGTTATAGCAAAGATTTCGTGGTCTTGTTTTCGTGCTAACGAAACAAAAGGTGCGGCTTATATTATACAAATTTCAAGAGGTTTCGGTGTAACGTCTTCGCATTTTTTATTACAATTAGTAGTTATAGCCTTATCATTTTGGTTCAGGGTCCGTGGTAGGGGTAGTTTATATTATGTTAAATTTAAATAATCTTGTATATATTCGTAGGGCAGGTGGTGTTTCAAGCAATAACTTCGGCAGTAGGTCGTGCGGAACTTTAGTATTTCTTTAAATTTAGGCGTTGGGTTTTTGCGTAGTTCGTATCAATAAAGCCCATACTAGTGGCTCCGCTGTCTATAAGGATTCGTACTTCCTTCCATTTTCTAAGTATTTGAATTTCGCCAAGTACATTGAGGGAGTCATGTTGTGTATTAGCGCTGGAAGAGCCTAGACACTTATACTCTTCCACTTCTTATCCTAAGGCGTAACTTGGCCCTAGGACGATTCGTTTTCCGAGTTAACCAAAGGTAAGGTGCTTTGTGGTAATTAGGCATGATTCGTGGAATAAGTATAAGTTAAGGAGTGAGTATGGCTTAAAGAATAAGTGCGATTCAAAGACCGGGAGGAACTACGGTAGACTTTTTTAAAAGGGTGAGTTTGGCAATTCCTTTAGATATGTCCTTTTCTACTATATCCGAAGCATTCTTCATTTGTGGCTCGAGTTCTTCGTTTGTTAGTTCCTAAGGGTGCGTAGAATTGAGTGGCGTCGAGGTCCATAGGGTTATGCGTAGGTTTTGGAAAAGGGTCGCGTTTTAGGGTATATATTGGTTTCGTAAAGTCTTAAACATAAGGTATAGTTAGCTTTAGGAAATAAGTCTATTTGTTATATTAAAGGTCTTTATTAATTCGTTAACATATTATAGTAAATTTGGGTAGGTCCTTTAGCAGTTCCCTACCTACTAACTATACTCTAATTTTATCCGAAATAGCTTGTTAAAGAGCAGCAACTTTAGCGGCTTTATTCCAATCTAGTTCGCTAATAAGGCCTAAAAATTCCGAAAAGAAGCTAGTAAATTCTCGGTTTCATTATTATAGGTTTTTAAGTTTGGTAACAGCGGTGTGTTTATAGCTGGCGTTATCATATGTTTGTTTTAACAGAGAGATAAAGGTTTCAAAATTAACGAAGGTGCTGTTATGGAAGAATAGGTCTATAGTTTGTGCAGCGTCTTTGTTTAAATAAGATATTCCATAGCTAATCTTGCTAGCTTCGGTAGGGTATTGGTTATAGTTTATTAAAAGTTTAAGACGGAGCTTAGTTATAAAGGGGCGTAGGTTATTTTAATTTCTATTAAATATTGGAGGGTTAGGAAGCTTTTCTGATTTTATGGTAGGTACTAGGTTTGTTATAGGTATGGGTTAAGCTATTGTTACTGGTTTAGGGTTCGCATTTAACGGGCTAGGTTTATATACAGTTATCTTAATCTCGTTTGCAGGTGTTGCTGTTGGGGTTTCCAATACGAATACTTTGGCGTTGTAGAGTTCTTTATATATTGCTTTGATTGATTACTAATGCTGGGCTTCTAGTATAGCTTGTTGCTGGGCCAAGGCATCCGTAAAGGACTGTTATATTATAGTCATTTATTCCCTAACTAGGGCCATAATAGTTAATGTGGCGGATTCGAGTTCGTTTGCCATTTTGAGGATAGTGGTATTAACGCAACGTAATATAAGGGCGCGAAGAGGCTTTAAGGAAGATTTAAAGGAACAATATAAATTCTATCTAAATTTAAGGGTATATAGCTCTTGTAGAGAACAAGACGTTGCGTAAAGAAGAGAAAGGAATTACGGGAGAGCCCTATAATTAAATAGTTAGGGGTCTTGGTGGTCGATACATACGTACGTGCGCGCGCGGTCTTCGACGGACTTCGGTAATTCGATTGATCTGTCAGAACTTGGCAGAAGTTAATCAAGCTGGCAGAATTTGGCAGAGTTTGGTTAAAGCGTCGGACTTCATCTGTCGAGTGTTTTACCGAGACATTCCTACTGTAACTGGGCTAGTCCCGTTACAGTTGGCTCCATTTGTAAGCAACGGGGGGTCTGCGACCTTTGCGGACCATAACGATGCTAATGCTGTGCATTAGGCTAGGGCCTTGAGGACCGTAGCAAGTCTGTCTAATAAGTTAATACTAGATGCAGGGGTGTCCCTAGCTTTAAGCAGCTCTTAAAGCCATTTAATTTTAGCATTAGCTACCACAAGCTCCGCCTAGGGGTTTAAGATAGTAACTGTTTCTTTATTTAAGGTATTTAAGGGTCCTGCAGCTACTTTACCGGCTGCTGTGTTTTTTAGCATAGTGGTAGGGGTATTAGGTAATTTCCGGTATTTATTTATTTTCTAGGGTTCTGGTCCATGCGTATCCTATTCTTAGGTTTCGCGTTCTATTCGTGTTCTTTTGGTTCTGGTAATGGTCTTTAGGTTAAATTCTAAGGTTCTATTCTAATTCTGTTTGTGGTTTGTAGATATATTTAAGTTCCTTCTTAGAAAGAAAGGTAGAGACGAGCTTTAGATAATGTTAGCGACTTAGTTAATTAAGGCACGAGCATGGCAAGAGGGACGCGCTAGCCTATACAATTGGTAGTCTATAAACGAGGATCCAAAGCTAGAGAAAGGAAAAGAGAAAAAGGGTAGCGCCGCTTGAGGTTTTATATGATCGTCTAGTTACGTAACTGCGACTATCTGGAACAGTAAGAAACTATCTGCGATTGTCTGCCACAATCCACCGTTTTCCACCAGCGCCGTAACAAAAGAGATACTATAAGTATAGTAAGAAGTTATTAGGGTATATAGTACAGGACTATAAAATAGAATTGGAACTAGGGATAAGTTTAAAGTTCTTTCTAATTTATAAGCTAACTAAAGATAAGTTAAGAGTACTTAAGGAGTTTATCTAGGAAAACTTATAAAAGGGATATATTAGACCGTTATAGTTATTAGCGGGATATCCAGTACTGTTCGTACTAAAGAAGAACGGAAAACTTAGGCTATATATTAATTATAAATAGTTAAATAGCATTATATAAAAGGATAGGTATCTTTTACCCTTAATTAGCGAAATCTAAAATAAGATTAGTAATACGCAAATCTTTATAAAGATAGATCTAAAATAGGTATACTATTAGATTAGGATTAAGGAAGGCGATAAATAAAATGCAGCCTTTAGGTTAAAGGATAGACTATATAAGCTATTAGTTATGCAATTTAGACTTATAAATATACTAGTAATATTCTAAAAATAAATTAATAGTGTATTAGGAGAACACCTTAATAAATTTATTATAATATACTTTAATATTATTATTAACGTATTTCACGGGTGAGCTGGTCAAACGGGTGAGCTAATTACTTCAAAAACACACCAAAAAATGGAAAAATCACACTTTAATATCTTAACAACCACTTAATAATAAATTTTAATAATTTAAATTTGGACTTTTATATATACTCTCTAGCTCCTATTAAAGTTATATAATAAATAGTCGGGTGGTTTTTAAAATAGTAAAATTTAGGGGCCAAAATGAGGCAAAT
>Ga0307507_10011485_pt1 | contig 11159 bp, 17 predicted proteins | sample 7_EM_MG_FD_207223 | JGI IMG/M metagenome (GOLD analysis project Ga0307507, IMG submission 207223) | Populus trichocarpa ectomycorrhiza microbial communities from riparian zone in the Pacific Northwest, United States - 7_EM | ecosystem: Host-associated > Plants > Roots > Unclassified | place... | reverse complement strand
ATGACGCACGATTGTGGTCAGGTGGCTTTGACATGACGCACGATTGTGGTCATGTGGTTTATGTATTTCGCACATGACTCATAGTTATGAGTCATGGGTTTCGTGCATGTGACCCCATTAGGGCACATGACTTGTTTTATGAGTTTTGATTGATTGCGAGATAGGGCGCAGCTGACTCGGACGAGTCAGCTGATGAATTTCACACAATGACTCACTATGAGTCATGAGTCGCGTGACGCGAGGGAATAAGTCACGCAGGGTTAGGGTTGAGGGAAGAACACCTATATAAGGGCACCCTCGGGGCAGGAGATTTGGGTTCTTCACGCAACCATCTAAGTTCTTTCATACTATTTACTTTCAATACAAAGATCTTTATCTATCACGCTTTCGGGAATCAAGACACGACTGTCTTATAGGAGCCTAGCGATCGACGTGGCTAGATAGGAGTCAACGGACTTAGCTATCGCAACAGCTATTGGGCCAAGAGGAGTGATCGTTAGAAGACTATCGGTTACCTGCTGCAAGTATCACCCGGAGAAGACAGGATTGTAACACCATCCCTCGAGAGCCAACTCCAGGAATAGGTAGTCCACCTCCTCCAAAGACCCCCTCCCCCAACCAACCTGACCAATGCTTCTCATCCTCTCTTACTACATTCAAGACAATAATCAAAGGCTCCATACCAGGCTCCCCCCCCTCCCCTAGGTCCAAAGCCTGGTGGACGCCCCTCTTCACCACCCTCAGACAGGAATTCACGAAGGCCACCTGAAAGGCCAAAAGATTCCAAACTCACGTGCCTTCCACACCGTAAGACAATCCAAGCTCGGCAGCTTCAAAGCCATACAAAGAGCAAAGTCCGCCTCCTGGGCCGACTTCCTCATCAAAAGCTCACCAAACAACATATGGACGGCTTAACAACTCGTCGCCCTAAGAAAAACCGCCAGGTTGGCACCCCCGCCCTGGTACCTCTAACCTAGTCACGATCAACAAAGTGCTGCTAGACCACTTCTTCCCCCCCAAGGACCCACTACCCAGTAGGGGCTACCTTCGCTAGAACCCCTCCCTCTGAAGACGAAATCAGACCCGCGCTGTCTAAGTCCTCCCCTTACTCGGCACTCGGCCCTGACAGATTCCGATACTCCGTATGAACAAACGTTAACCTCATCAACACCACGATTATCCTAGAACTACTCTCCCCCATAGTTGTCGTTGGTTACCACCCCCCTTCACTAAAAACTGCCAATCGTGTGGTATTGGACAAGCCGGGCAAGGCCTCCTACGATTCTCCCTCCTCATTCCACATCATGGTCCTTCTCAAAACCATTTCAAAAATCCTTGAACAGGTAATGACGGTCAGACTGTTAACCATCGGCCGATGTGAAGGCCTACTCAACCCCAACCAGTGCGGCTCCCTCCCCGGACTCAGCTCTTCTGATACATGCCTCGCCCTCACCCATGAGATAAGGACCATCCAGAAACCCAGAGTCAAGGTTTCTACCCTCTGCCTGGAAATCAAGGGAGGCTTCGACAACGTCGACGCCTCCGCACTCAGAGCCAGACTCCTAGCCTCCAATATCTCTAGCGATATGGTCGACTGGGTCTCCTCCCCCCTGTCGGAAAGAAGCTACAGCCTAGTCTTCCAGGGCACCCCCCATCTCCCCTCCCCGGTCTCCGTCGTCACCCCTCAAGGATGGCTTATCTCCCCCCTGCTCTTCCTCTTATCTGTCGCCCCCCTACACATCTCAATTCCCAGAGGACTCATGGTCTTCTAGGTTGACGACTTCTGAATCCCCATGGCCCCCCCTCACATATGGGCAACATACGCCATGTCTATTGGCACTTCTTCACACTCGCTGCAAGGGGCCGCGACATTGGTGTGTCTTGCTCGGTCCCAAAACCGATCTCATGCACTGCCGAACCCCTAGGCAGAGCTGCCCCCCCTCGACGGCCCCCATTGAGTTGGAGGGTCACCTCTTCCACCCATCTCGCTTTGTCAGATGGTTGGGATACTGGGTCACCCCCTGCCCTCACTACCACCCACCACTTCAGCCACAGGCTCTCGCTGGCCCAAGCCATCTTCTCCTTCGTCAAGCGCCTTCCGTGCCCAGGGGCAGGCTGAATACCCGCCCTATGCCACCATATCAGACACGGCCTCCTCCTCCATATACTGACCAGTGGGGCCGACCTACTTACCTCGAACACCCGGGCTCTCAGGAGCATGAACAACCTCTGGGACATAGTCCAAAGATGGACTACAAACAACCTCATCTGAACTGCCACCTCCATCCTGTCTCGGGTAGCTTGCGTCCCTCCCATTTTGTCCTACTGCAGATACAGAAGCCCCCTTGCGGCCCTTAGAGTGGCCTGCCCCTGCAAGAGGGCCCCACAGGCTTCCCTCTGGTCTTGCAGGCCCCACCTCCTCCCAGAAAGAACATTCCCCCCCCCGAGCTCCTGTAAAGAACCTACCAAGCCCTAGGACCCATGCTAGGAACATGCTCCTCGGAGACTGGCCTAAAGAAGCCCAACCCCCCCGTACTATGACTATCACCCGACCCTTTCCCCATACCCCTTCATGGGGTAAGGGAAGTTCATGGCTGGAGGAATCGACCAGATGCGAGCGGCGAAAAGCCACCTCGTGGCCGACCCCTCTTGGAACAACCAGGATCCCAATACATCCTGCCCTAGATGCAACACTGAACGAGAATCGTTTGAGCACGCCATGCTGACCTGCCCTGCCTGCTCCAGAGTCCGGGACCTCAAACGGAAAGAGGTCTCCTCCCTCAAGCATAACACCCCATTATAGACAGAACCCCACCTCATATGAGCCTTAGGCGAATACATCTCTGAAACCAAGACCGGCTTCCCGCCAGAAAGTGTACTCGACTTCTTCCCCCCCGAATCTCAGTCGCCAACCACTCCCCCCTCAGTTCGAACCCAGCCCCCCGTGAGATTTTGATTTTGGCTTGAGTAATAGTTGATGTATGTTTCCTTATCTGCATATTTCCTTGAAAGAAAGAGGTAAAATTGGTTTTCCGTTAAATCAGCCATATGTTTTGATTTCCATTTGGAGATAGTCGGCGAGAGGTTGCAAGCCGATACTACATTCAGTCATCGTGGAGGATTAGTAATTTGGTTTCTTTTGTTTTTTGTTTGGATTTATAGGTTTTGTTCTTTCCCTAGTGAGCGCTGCACGAAGCTTCTTATACTTAAAAACAATGAACGCATGATAAAAACAGCAAGAAAGAAAAAAGATAAACAGCGTGGGATTTGGGACAAGCTACTCGCACTCTACTACCCCCCCGCCTAGATTCTACATAAACGCACACCCCGCATTGGTTACGGGACACCACATCCCGCATGGCTCCCTCACTCCGTCCGTTGATAGACCGTGGTAGCGGAATCTACCTTCATCGCGATTATTCATTAACCATAAGGTGGGATATTGCATATTAGGATATTCCAGTAACAAATCATTCACCTTGTACATTGTGATTGTTATAGTTTCCTATTAGGCAGTACTTTCCTTAGTTCGCTTATTACTACCTTTTGTTCCTTGTACCCAATTGGGGAATCATATGCTTCCTACTATGAATTACAGGTTTAGTACATTAGTCGCAATCCCTTACTTGTTTGCTTCGAGTACTTGTTTTGTTAGTATATCCTGTCGGATCTACATCATTGTTTTAGGACTTAGTTGTTTTCAGTTCTACCTCCGTGTAGCTTACCATTCTTGTTTGGACAGGATATTGGTTAGGATTTATTTGTATTTAAAGAGCACGGGATTCCTTAAGGATTCGAACTCTCACGCCCCACCGGAATCCTCACCTTAAATATGCTAAGTTGAACTGTCACTTACTAGTTCTTCACCTTTGTTACTTCTCTTGTAGAGATGTCCATCAACACTGCTCCTCGCTGTGTTTTCAGTATCGCCAGATCTCCGTCCAGGAATCTCGCGATACTGTGAAGCAGGTTACATTTTTTGACCAAGACTTAAGTCCAACCTTTGATCTTCGGCAGAGGACTGATCACCCTTTGTCTTCCTTGACCCTGCAGTACTGGTACCCCTCCTTGTTCCCTGAAAGGCCTAGAGCACACTCCTGGCAAGACCTGCTCACCACAGATTGCAACCATTTCGCTTCCAATAGACAAACAAGTAGGCTTTGCCAAAGCTCCTCCAGCGCCATCAGGATCCTCATCCAAGCCCAAACCTGCCAGTCCAGCAAAGAACACAGCCCGACCACCAGAACCAGCGCCACCTCCAGCCCAAGACCATGACAAAGACTTCTCTGAATACAAATCAAGTAGCGAAGACGAGAACCCAGGACGGAATCCACAAATTCCCCATGACTTAGAAGAAACTGAAACCCCAGCAGACCAAGACATCGAAGAAACCCCCTGACCAAGAACAACGGCACCAGGAAGGAGCATCTCAGCCAGACCCAGACCAAGATTCAGACTCAGATAGCCCTGAGCAACCAGGACCGGCCCCACTAGCATCCCCAAATCCACCGCCTTCAAGAAACAGAAGCCCAGAGCCAGGGCCACCACCGCCTGCTGATCCCTCTGCACTACCAACCCCACAGCAAGCCGCGATGTCAGTCCCCCCAGATCGCACTAGCTGCCTCAAATTACCAGCACTATTCTTCTATACTGGAGAAGGAAAAGACCAAGATCCATTAAGAATGAACTCATGGTTCAATACCGTCTATCGCAACATATACTGCTTTGGAATGCAAGTACAGATCCTGAAGCTTTGCAGTATTATGGAGCATACTGCAGAGAAAAGGCCCTCGAAAAAGTCACCGAATATGACAATAGCTAAGGCGCCAAAACCGTTAATAGACTCAGACGCAAATTGGAAGGATCTTTCCTACCATCTACATCCCCTGATACAATCCACGAATTATGGCTTGCAGTAAAACAAACTACCAGTGGAAAAACAGTGCAGATAACAGACACAGTGATCACTCTTGAAACGCTCAGAGACAGCTTACCCCCAGGAACGATCTCAGACCACTTAGTAAAACAAAGACTTCTAGACCCCATAGATATCCAATTCAGGTGAGATGTCAAACCCCATATCACCTCAGAGCCATCCTTCGATGAGTTAGTAGAGATTCCTGGGAAATGAGACGCTATCGCTCACTCCACCGGACTTTATAGTACCAGGAATCAACACACCAGTGCAGTATCGAATGCAGTCACCCAGCCCAGACCCAAAGACACCAGAGACAAGACCCAAGGAGACCATCAACGATTCTCCAACAATAGCTCCCAGTCCAATAAAGTACCACCCGAAGAGAAAGAAATACGCAAAAGACAAGAAGCCTGCTCCTATTGTGGAAAGATAGAACACTTCTCCAGCGATTGGTACCAAAAGCCAAAAACCCAAAATCATCACCAAGGATATAACTAGCGAGGAAATAGGACAAGAGGAGGAGCTGAAAGAAGAGGAAAACCTCGCCGTTCCTACAATACCCAGGAAGAAACCAACCATACCATCAAAGTCACCAATTCATCCAACAAGGTAGGACTATCGAGCACCGAAAGCAAAGCCCCTGAAGCCTACATTACAGTCAATGCACACAAGGCAAAAGCCCTGTTCGACACAGGAACCATGTGAGATAACCTGATGTCAGGAAAATTCGTGTCTACCTTCCAAATCCCTACAAAAGACCTCGATACCCCTATCAGTCTCAAGATCTCTGTCAAATGATCTCGCTCCAACATAAACTACCGATCACAACCAGTCATCCAAGTAGGTGATGAAACCGGTGATATTACCGACGGTCTAGTATGTTCTTTAGACAACTTGGACATATTCCTAGAAAGGCCATACCTTACCACCCATAACGCTATAATCGATTGTGGAAACTCCATCATTTCATTTACCAAAAAAGGAATTACCCTCACTTGCAGGAAAGCAAACAACGCTATGTTCCTCGCTATTACAACCTCCGATACCACTGACTTCATATCCTAGTTTCCAGATATTTTCTCAGCCAAGGAAATCACTGAACTACCGCCCTTGCGCCAGATAAACTACCACCTTAATCTCATCAAAGGGAAAACGGAACCAAGTCCGAAAGTATCCACAGTTCCTGACAAGATCCTCCCTCCATACAAACCAATTATAGAAGACTGGAAAGCCAAAAATATCATCTCTCCTTGCGAAGCCAATAACCCTATCAACATGTTCCCTAAGTCCAAACCCAATGGCGAAATCTGACTCCTAGCAGACCTAGTATCCAGCAACGATATCAGAATCAAGAATGATAGCACTTTTTCCAATCCGTCCATCATTCGCAAAACTGTGGCCACAGCCAAATAGCGATCAACAATCGATCTATCAAACTGGTATGTTTGAATTTGAGTAGCCCCTGAAGATGCCAATCTCAACACCATTAAAATGCCCTTCAGAACGTTTGCATGCAAGATAATGCTGCAAGGAGATACCAAGGCACCCTTCCCAGCTATGCCAGTTATGGAGTATGTCCTTGCTGGACTTATAGGAAAAACATTTGGGCATACCTAGCTCATATCAGAATCTTCTCAGACTGTTTTGAAAAGCATATTCGCGATATCCGCAGGTCTGACAGAGATTACAGGACCATCACATCAGAGCCTACCCATCCAAATGCAACCTCTTTCCCAATTGGCTACCCCGGTTAGATCATGTTATAGACGACCAAGGAATCCATGCAGATTCTGAGAAAATATGAGGAATCCAGGACTGGCACACCCCCAAATTGAAAACTGAATTACAAACTTCTATTTGTGTTATAATATATCATGCACAATTCCTACCACACCTAACTATACTAGTGCTCCACTGTCGGATCCGCTTACTCAAAACGAATTTAAATGGAGCCCCCTGCATGAGGAAACGTTTCAACAAGTCAAACACTTTGCCAAAAACATTACTACACTCTGCCCAATTGACTATCGATCACGCCACCCATTATACCTCTTCACTGATGCTTCCAAAGTTGGAGCAGGGGCATGGATAGGCCAACTACCCTCACCTGAGAAACCTCACCCTACAGCATTGCATAGGCGAAAATTTCCAACAAGTCAGCTACACTACTATGTACATGAAGTCGAACTTCTCGCTATAGTGGATGCACTGCAGTCAGGACTCCATGGTTTATGATACCAGGTTCACGGTGGTAACGGACAACAAAGCGCTTTCATTCTTCCTGTCACAGACAAATCTCCCTTACCGCCAGACAAGATGGAGTATGTTCCTCCAATCGTTTGATTTCGACATCATACACCGACCAGGAAAGGACAATGTCCTGGCAGATGCCCTTCCAAGGATATATGAAGCAAGGGAAGCGAGCGCTAACATGATCCTAGTTGACCCCACTGAGAAGAAAGCCATAAAAGAACCCTATTCCGCCATGACGAGCAGCGTCAAACACAACCCCTACTTCGCTCACACTCTGGATCTAATTACAGAATCTTGTTTTTTCTCCCCGACACCTCTTGACCCCTTTTCTATACACCAACATCTATCAATGTGGAACGTCGAAGATGTCCCCATCCCAGACTCGCCCAATGAGAAGGAAAACGACCACCACCCAGGTCCTTTTAAACAAGGACATTATAAGAAGGCAACGACCCTGGGAGAAGGTATCGACGTCATGCAGAGCAACCAAGCCAGCACCCAAGGACAACCTCATGACCCTACCAAAACTACGATTCTCGTTCAAGCAGCTCAGACACAGCCTGCTGCACTTGCGTCCGGAATTCACAGCCTTTCAAACCAGAAGGAACAATCTTTACGCCTTAATGCTATCACCAAATGCTATGGCAGAATTCATGACTCCATTACCAAACTGGAATCGATTGCCCTCCCCAGCTCAGGATAAGAAACTACCCCATCTCTCACCTCTTCCCATTCTCCCAGAGATGGGATGGAACGATTTCTTATGTCTACAGGACATAGAGCCCAACAGTGGGCCCAGTGTGTATGGGATGAATGTGAATCTCATATGGAAGGAAAAGACGATCACTACTACCCCTCTGGACCTCGCCATATTCCTGCCCCTAGCCTCCGGTATTCCACCTCTTCCTTCATTACTTCCTCCCACCCGAAGCGAAGATATGAGCATCGATAAACTATCCCTCCCGCCTTCACCGATGATGATGGATATCGAGTCTTCCATACTATAATCAACCAGGATAGTGGACCAACCTCAAAACATGCCACTCATGAAGAAGACTTACCGGTCCCTGATGCCCCTGTCGCTTACCATGACCCTTTCCCTGACCAACCCTCCAGAGCCCTAGATATTCACGCCTTCCTAGCTTACCCAGCACCTGAGAGGCAAGTGCTATAACGGCCTTCGAAAAGCCACAGCCTCTGATTCTCTCCTTAATATTGTCAGCAAGAAACCCAACCATCCTAGTTGGATCCTCATTGAAAGACTTCTTCTTAAAAGAGGGGAGGATGACAGTCAAGACTGTGCATATGTTCCCTATCAACAGGCCTATGAAGCGACCAACATCCGGAGTGAAGTCATTCCAATGACTCATGAACAAATGGCCCACATGGGAGCACACAAATGCTTCAAATACGTCTCCAAACATTTCTATTGAACGTCTCTGAGAAGTAATTTCAAAGTCTGTATTCGCAGATTTCACCTTTGCCAGATGAACAAGCAACCTACTATCCTGCCTGACAGAGTTGTGACCCCTCTCCCTCTCCGCAGAAAACCATGCTCTACGATTGCAATAGACTTTGCAGGACCATTCCCTCGCTACAACAAGAAGGCACTAATCCTAGTTGTCTTGAATCGCATCACTGTGTTCACCTACCTTCTCACAGTTTCCCAGAACATTACAGCAGTCCAAACTGCTAACCTCCTCATTGAACGAATCTTCTCAGTCCATGATTTCCCTACTTCTATCATCTCAGATAGAGACCACAAGTTCACCTCCCGCTCCTGGATGCAATTCATGGCTAATATAAAAATTGATCTCAACATGGCTACCGCTTATCATCACCAAACCTATGACCAAACAGGACACACAATCAGAACAAGACGCCCATGCCGCCGCAATTTGGTTAACCCCAAAGGCACCAAGTGGACTCGCCACCTCCTCCATGTCCAAACAGCCATCAATGCTGCTCCTGGCAATTCATCTGAACTCTCACCATTTGAAATTACCTCCAGAAGAATTATAACCGCCTCCCTAGTGTCAAAGTCCTCCTTGCCCCTATCCCCTCTGCTGATGACATAGCTTCTCAAATGATGAGAAACCAGCAGCTCGCCAGAACCGCCCTCCAGAAAGCACGAGCTCGGCAGAGAACTACTGACCATAAAAGACAAAAAGAAGGACCACTTATTACACCAGGCAAAACCGAAGTTACCCTCAGATCTGAACCCTATGTACACCAGATTGGACGAAATCACAAACTAGGTGGACCCTGGTTAGAACCCTTTTCCGTCTCTGAAGGACCAAATAGATATGATAACCACAAGCTAAACCTTCCTCCTATCAGGCATAGCATCCACCGTTGGATTCATTGTAGCCACCTTCGGATCCACCTCAGACCAGACCTTAAGGCTTTCCCAGGCCTCCCTGAACTGAGCTCCAGAGGACCAGTTACCATCGATGCATCCGGACAAGAAGAATCAGAAGTCGAAAAGGTTCGCACAGATCGAATCTACCGAAAGAAATGCGAATTCCTAATCGCATTGAAAGGCAAGGAGAAAATTGAAGCTACATGGGACCCTCTCGATGTCCTTGAACGACTCAGTACTGCCTTTAGCAATTACTGGTTTGACACCGATAACGAAACCATTCCTTTCCATCTCCGCTGGCCTCATAACCAATGTTGGTCAGCTTGGGCGGTCCGAACACCCGGATACATCCCTCTATGGCCAGAACTTGATCCTACCGGATTCTGGACACCTATCCAAGACTCTGGCAACTCTGAGACCCAAACATGTTACACATTTCTGTCCCTTTATTAGTCTGAGTTGGAAACCTAACCGAAATCTTGCATCGTTTATTTTATTTTCTTTTCTGTTAGTGGGAATGTAATGGAATCCACTATTATTACTAACATTCATTAAACATGAGGTTTGATATTGCCTATTAGGATTGCCCAGTAACAAATCATTCCTTATCATGTACCTTTTTATTGTTATAGTTTTCTATTAGGTTGTACTTTCCTTAGTTCGCTTATTACTACCTTTCATTCCTGGTAGCCAATTGGGAAATCATATGCTTCCAACCATGTATTACTGAGTTAGTACATTAGTAGCGATCCCTTACTTGTTTGATTCCAATATTGGTTTTGTTAGTATATCCTGTCGGATCTCCACCTGTGTTTTAGGACAGAGTTGTTTTCGCTTCTGCGTTAGCGTAGTTAGCATTCTTGTTTGGACAGGATATTGGTTATGATTTATATGTATTTAAAGAGCTCGAGATCCCTTAAGGATTCGAACTCTCAGCCTCACAGGAACCCTCACTTTAAATATACCAAGTTGAACGGTTATTTACTAGTTCTTAACCTATGTGACATCTCTTGTAGAGATTTCCTTTGACAGTTCTCCTCCCTGTGCTTTCATTATCACCAAATCTCCCTCCGGGAATCTCACGATGCTCAGGAGCAGGTTACAAGCTTCCACCCATCCCGCATGGCAACCAGGGCCTGAGTGCTGCCATTTCCCTGGCCAACACCCCCCGCCTCCAGGCACCCTCCCAGCTTCCCCCTTGACTAATCCGTTGCCTCCCCTCGCATTGCTGCTTGAGATCTTCTCAGGGACCAGGCACAGCCTAAAGCTCAACCCCAACCTTTTCCAAGACCTCTCCCCACATGCCCTCCAAACAATCACAGCCCGAGAAGGCTCCACCCTCTGCATTTTATGTGCCACGGTCTCAGACATCGTAGCCATCACAACCCAACTCAACACTTTCACCAACCAGCTCGCGGAGATCCGAAAGGAAAATCAAGAGCTCTGCTAGTCCCTACAGGACCACTCCTGTAGAGTGGCCAACACATCGGCCACCCACTGGGACATCTGCCCCCTCCAGTCTGCCTTACGCGCCCTGTCACATTGTGTGACAGCCCCTTCCGCACTCACGGGCCCCATAGTACCCATGGCCCCATCCCAACACCTGCCTGGGAGGTCCGCGCCCGC
>Ga0307507_10011484_pt1 | contig 11159 bp, 8 predicted proteins | sample 7_EM_MG_FD_207223 | JGI IMG/M metagenome (GOLD analysis project Ga0307507, IMG submission 207223) | Populus trichocarpa ectomycorrhiza microbial communities from riparian zone in the Pacific Northwest, United States - 7_EM | ecosystem: Host-associated > Plants > Roots > Unclassified | place... | reverse complement strand
TTTTTAAAATTAGTGTATTAAAATAATCTAAAATATAAAAAAAATTTGAAATTTTTAAAAATTTCAGGTTTGCCCGCGTGTTTTTAACCGCTGCTTTAAAATTCAGATTTTATTAGTAGAATTTGTTAAAAATAAATAATGTAATAAATTATATAGATGACACTTTAAATTATCGGAAAAAAATAATTTAGCCTCAATGTAACGGTTACAATTTCTAAATTAAAAAAAAAAAAAAAGACTTGCCTTCAAAGACAGATTTGTCATATAATATTATATACAAATATATATACAGACACCCACACCACCTTTTATAATGCGAGTCGGCTGTCACTACTAGGCCCCACCTAGATGTTGACCGTTTGATCAAATTATAATCACGCCAAATGCATTCAAATTTCAACTAATCAAACGGCCGGAGATATGTTGATTAAGAAAAATTGAGAGGGAGAATGTGGCCAAAAACACACACACACACACGCTACCATGGGGATTGTATAGAGCTGTCATGGTGCCGACACGATAGCAAGAGAATGTCGATTTAATTCACGAATATTGCTGGTACTAGCTAATTTATACAAAAAGAAATTAAGAAATTCGAATTAGAGTATAAGGAAAAGAAGGTGCGAGAGATTAGGATATGTCTACCTCTCGTTTTCAGAAAGAAAGAAGCAAGGTGGAGACTGACCTGTGTTTATCGTTTCTGCTGCTGCTGCGGCGTCTGCGTACCGGAGAAATGCAAATGCGGATCTGTATGTATGTGTGGTGTAGTCTATTAGCAAGTGAGGAGCAGCGGAAGGAGGGAAGTGAAGGTGAGACCAGGGAGGTTATTAATGGTCAAAGAGAGTCAGTCATATCAATCCTGAACACTCAAAACGAGGTGGCGCCATCTTTCAGCATTTGCAGGCTATCACGTGCCACTCGAGTGTTTAAATATTTATTTTAGTATTTTTAAGATTATATCTTAATATCAAAAATAAATATTAAAAAATATTAAAATATATCTTTATTATATTTTCAAACAGACCATGAAACTCCGCCAAGTTAATTCTAATAAATTTTATATATATTTATAAAAAACAATATCATTTTTGTAATTAATAAGATATGTTTATTTTTTTAATTCAAATATTTGGATTAGTATTTTAAAAATTTATTAAATATTAAATGAATATAGGGAAATTAAACATCCTTCGTACAAGAAAGAGATTATTTTAATTAATAAGTAAGCTGAGGAAATCCTTTTTCTCATCAATTAAAAAACAAATATGTTAAAAAAAATTCAAAACCCCTTCACTTAAGAATAGAACCATCTAGATGGTGGTCCAATGGTAAGAGTTTAGAACCAAGAGGTTTGCTCCCTCTGTGGTTTCAGATTCGAACCCTGTGATTGCTCATATGATAGACACTGGAGGTTTACATGGTCGTTAACTTCAGGGCCCGTGAGATTAGTCGAGGTGCACGCAAGCTGGCCCGGACACCCACACTAAACTAAAAAAAAAATATGAATACATTATAATCCTTGCCGAGTAACAAGGCTGGACCTTGATATTCTTTGGAGGACAAATCATGAACTTTTTACTCTAAAGTATATTTGCTTCGAACATCAAGACAAAAGTAAACATTCCCACTGAAGCTTGTCTATTGGTTTGCTTGTTAAACATTACCTTTTTACAGTCTATTTTTTCCTATTTTTTCTCCTCACACAATCAAATCTTTCAATTATGTAAGTTGTTAAATTTCCTCAGCCCCAAATTTTTTGTTTATTAAAAATTAAAATAAAAACTAAAACCCATTAGTCTTTTAGTTTTCATTTTGGATGCACCCAGTGAAATCTCTTTTATTTTCTTGTCTTTAAATTTTTCTTCACTTTATTTCTCAATTTATTTTTTTAATTTAGTTCTTAAACATTGTAATGATTTGGAATTGATCGTGGTGATTTGTTTTTATCTCTGTGTATAGGAAACTTGCAATGTCAAAGGAGTATTTCATCATTCGGTTGATGCTTGGTTTAATAAAATAAAATTTAATTTTATTGATTTAAAAGAATTATAGCTTCGAAAATCAGATTTGAAGCTTAGACAAATATCCAATCCCTTTTTTGTTAATATCAAGGACTACTTTGAAAGGTCGGTGGAAGAGTTTATGTTTTTATCGGTCACTCAACTTTTTTTATAATTTAATCCATTCTAATCGATTTTAATTGGGATTTAGACTTTGTAGTTTATTTTGGTTACCTAGATATGAGGTTCTCACAATATCAAGAAAAAAATCTGGCACTCAGTTGATGGTCAGTTTAGCAAAATAAAATAAAATAATGTTGATGTAAAATAATTAAGTTTTAAAGGACCAAAATTGAATCTAAAACAAATATAGTTGACTAAAGTAGATGAGTATGACAACATGGTTGGCCCGGCGTTCATACGTTCTAGCATGTGGAGGAAGACTAGCGTGCTCAGTTAGTGGGTGCACCCTCCTCTAGTGGACAAGCATAGTTGTTCGTAGTAGCATTTAAAGTGATGCGTTGAGTTATGTCTGTCAGGGTGACGCGTATAGGTCAATGATCGATAGCAAGGCGCCAATGGCATTTTTTTCCTTCTCCACCCTCTTTTCTCTCTCATCTCCTCCAAATTCATATTAGTCGAACCAAAATTAAAAGATGTCATGCCATTTTAATTTTTTTTATTAAATTTGATCTTTATTCTTTTGATTGCTCTGTTTTTTTTTTCTTTTTGCTTTGTGTCTATTTTTTTTTATTTCATCCTTCAACATTGGGTTGATTTGAAATTAGGCTTTGTGATTTTTTTTTATATGGGGTAACCCTAGTCTAATGACCTGAATCACAAGTTTAAAAGGTTAACCTGAGTTGACATCGATATTTTATAAAATCTTTTTTTACATTCATTTTATTTTTCAATTTCATCATTTGGCATTAAGTTTGTTGAAAATTAGGATTCGTGATTTTCTTTAATTTTTTTTATATGGAGATATCCTGATCTCATAATCTAAGTCTTTGATTTGACGAGTTGACCTGAGTTGACTCAAGTCTTTTTTTTTTTATCTTTTTTTAAGTTTATTTTTCTTTTCAGTTTCTTCTTTCAAAGGAAAAAAAAGGTAATGACACCATTTGGTGATAGTATACAAATTAACTAAGTCTTGTTTTTTTTTCCTATGAAGATGTCAAACTCAATTGATAAGTTGGCTAAATTATATGTGAACAAAGTAATAAGATTGTATGGGATACCTATGTCAATTGTTTTAGATCATGATCCCAGGTTCACATCTCGTTTATAGCCAAATATACAAAATACCTTAGAAACGATATTAAACTTCAGCACTGTTTTTCACCCCTAAATGGATGGACAATTTGAAAGAACAATCCGAACCTTTAAGGATTTATCGAGAGCATATGTTTTAGAGTTTGAAAAAAATTGAGAGGACCATTTGCCACTTGTAGAGTTCACCTACAATAGCAGTTATCAAACTACAATGGAAATGACTCCTTATGAAGCTTTGTGTGGTCAATGGTGTCGAATACCTATATGTTGGGAAGAGGTAGGTGACAAGATGATAATGGGTTCTGAAATGGTGAAAATTGCATTTGAGAAAGTGAGGATCATAAAAGATAGAATGAAGACAGCCTAGAATAGATAGAAGATTATGCAAAAATTAGAAGAAGACCTCTTGAGTTTAATATTGAGGATAAAGTGTTTTTAAAGGTCGCTCCCTAAAAACACATTATATTTTGGCATGAAAGAAAAATTAGCACAAATATACATCAAATCTTAAGCTAAGGGTATTTTCTGAATATTAAAATATTAACTCACAGATGAAATGGGTTAAATTAAATTAAAGATATAGAGTTTAAGAAACAAAATACTACATAGCTAAAGAGTTAGAAAAGAGAAAAGATGGGAGGGGGGGCTAAGCTAAGGGTCAACGTGTATTCTAGAAAAAAAAATAACTAACCTAAAAATATGATAATAAAAACTTTAAAATTAACCGACGGTCTAATCACCTTCTACAAATTCCTAACAACTTGGAGAAAAAATAAAAAGGCATTGGACTTTGGTTTGTTTTTCTCCCTGATAATGCAATATCCAACAAACCTTAAGCTAACAAGACACCTAATGATGAAATTTAAGTCAATCAAGTAGAAAATAAGAAGTAACTTCATTCATAAGGTGCAGTACAAATAATTCAAAATTAACACCCCATTCAAACAACAATAACAATCCTACTAAGAACACCAACAAAGAAAGAAAAGTTTAAATATAACTTAGGCACCCTCAAACTTCCTTCCCTGAGCTTGAAAGGGCATACTAAAGCCAACAACAGAACAACTCTCGTAGGCTGAGCTGGACCACAAACAACTCTGGAAGCTGATGAAAAGAACAAATGAGGAGAAAGTCAGCATGAGCCAAATTATTCCCAGCCATGCGAAGCCAATTACAATAAACAGACCAAAAGAAGACATAAGGAAATAAAAGTCAGTCTGCAATCCCAGGTAAAAAAGCAAGGACTGCTCAACCAGCAGCACCAGCAAAGGAAGAAAAGTTAAAATTAAACTTAGACACCCTCAAGCCTGTTTCACTGACCTTGAAAGGACAGTCCAAAGCCAACAAGCAGCACAGGTCCCGTAGGCTGAGGTGGACAATAAACAACACTGCAACCTGATGAATAGAAAAAAAAAAGAAAATCAGCAGGAGCCAAATAATTTCAAGCCTTGCGAAGCCAATAGCAATAAACCAAACAAAACAAGACAGAAGGAAATAAAGGGTAAAAAACGATTGGCTGCTCGACAAACATTCTGATGAAAAAAGCTTATAAACGAAAAGCAATATATTTTTAACCTAACCGTTCTTTTAAACGTTAGACACAGAAAGCACCCAAAGCCAAAAACTCTAAAACAGGACATAAGCCCTTATATATTGGTGACAAAGACGCAACTAGTATGGATGCTATGCCAAGATAAAAAAACAAAAAATAAACAAAGCAAGACATTCTCAAACTGATTGAACAGGAACAGTCGAGTCCTGACATGCCAGAAAAGATTAATGTTAACTAAAGAAAAACTCTTTCCCCCGTAAAGGACAACACCAGAAGCATGGAGGCCTTAACGTGTATTAAATGGGTGTCTATTCACACAACTCAAAAACATCTAAATTCTCACCTTTTCTTGTCACAGTATAACGCCTCATTGACAACGCAGCAGCCAAGAGAATGGTTTTCAGGATTTTAGGCAGCTGCTACCCAACACACGCGTGCCATGATTTAAGGATGAAAGTTATAGGCAGCATGAAACTCTACTAACAAAAGCATGGAGACAACTGCAATTCCTGTGACAGAAACAATGGCAGCCTAAACAATATTAAGCAGCTAAACCACAAGTTCAAGTAAAAACAAACTGTGTTCCAAGCCCAACCAAACACAACAGAAGCTCTACCGATCAATATGTTCCCTAGCCCCAGCCCCAAAAAACCTGAGTGATCCAACAACCCAGATAAAAAGCAATTAAAAACAACCGAAAAAGGCAATCCCACAGCTCAGCAAAACAGAGCTTTGAAGGCCTGGAGAGTCCCTACAACCCAAAAAGGCAATCCCACAGCTCAGCAAAACAGAGCTTTGTAGGCCTGGAGAGTCCCTACAACCCAAAAAGGAAGTCACTGTTGTGGTGAACAGGAAATTGTCTCTACATCTCGCCCTGATTCTCCAAGGCCCTTTAGTTTTTTTTTTTTTTTTAATGTAATTTCGTAAAGGCTTAGCTTTCATCATTACGCAGCCGAAAAGATTATTCTCCACCACTCCGAAAGCAAAAATCATATTTTCATAAACATTTCAGGTACAACTTTAGAAGCAGACCTGGTCAAGGCACTGCACAGATGATAAAACTACAAGCATAAAATACATCAAAAATTCAAACCGCATGAGAAACTACAAGATAAAAAACGAGCTTATACATAGATGATGCATTCAACTATTTACACCCGCAAATCCTGCAGCCAAAAAGTTAGCAACGCCCTGAGTTCTCATGAAAATAGTGTTCCAAAAAAGACAAAAAAAGGAACTATATACTACGGAAATGAAACTAAACGATATAAAGTACATAGATAAAACCACATGTCAATCATCATCTGATAAACAGACCTCACTTGCTGGGTTTGTCACCACACTATTCACACTATGTAGCATGCTAAGCTCTGGCTGGGTCAACTGGTTTGGGTTTGAAATCAAATTTGTTACTGGAGGAAAACTGCAGGGTTGAGTTGCATTTGTACTTGTTTGATAACCTCCATCCATTAACGAATCAAGTCCAGAGAGATATGTGCTAGAAGGCGAGACCCCCATGCTTTCACAACAATTAGTCGTAGTCTGAGGACCAGATTGTTGCACAGATGCTGGAGCTCGTGAAGGAATCTCAGAAAGCGTGGGAGAAGTTGAAGGTACTTGTTGACTTTGCATCCCATGTAGAAAGGAAGAAAGACCAGTTGTTGATATAGATGCTGAAGGTCTAAAAGGTTGCAGGTGTGGGGCAGGAGCTCGAATCCCACTACCAAGTTGGAGATTGTTTGTGATAGGAGAGATGGAACCAATATGTGGTGGTCTGGTAGGGGTGCCTGATAAAAGTGATGAGCAACGAACAACCTCTAGAGGTGGGGAGGGAGGGGAAAGTGAGGGACTTGTTTGATGACCATCTGCAGAAACACCAGATGAAGCAACAATAGGAGGCCTCTGAGCAGTGGGTTGAGATTGCCGAAGTAGCTGCTGCACAGCACTAGAGGTGATCTCTGCCAGGAAAGATAAGGTCAGGAGTTCACCAGCGATGACATAGTATACAAGCAAATATTGAAGGCAAACATTCAAGCAATCGACAACTAAGTTTAGGTTCCCATCAATCAAGGATTAAATGCATTCCTAGTTATGTTTTCATGACTCATCTTTTTCTTCAATTCCATATTTTCAATATAAGGAATATTACCCACCTTGCTGCTTGCCAAGGGTGCTGGATGCCCTACTATCCATGCACTTGGTCTTGAAAGCCTCAGCCAATATCTTGTTCATAAGAACTTTGTTTTGATTGTCATTCATCTCTTTCTTCTTACACTGGAAATCAGATTCTATCTCCTGAAGTTTAATATCATGTTTTTTATGAATTTGAGCTACAACCTCCACTATCTCCTTCTCGCAATCAGATTTCAACTGCAGCTTCTGCAAAATAGAAAATGATTTTTCATATAAAAGCAAAAACCCAAGGCATGTTTTGAGCACCGAAATACAACTAAGAGAAAAGGAAACAAACTGTATCTTCATGGATCTTGATGATTTCTTCAGTTTCTTTGCTTAATCTATCCAACTCATTTTGAAGTGGATCTTGAGACATAGATACAGGCATTCGCACAGCAAGTGCAGTTCCAGGACGATTACTAATTCCAGGGGTAACAGGTGCAGCCCTCATGTTTGAAATATGCATCCCTGATCCACCAACAGCTATCGAGTCAATAGGTGAAAGTTGTGCAAATGAAGTTGCAGGCTGTGAACCACTAGGAGTAGGAGAGCCAGTTGATAGTAACAATTCCAGCAGATGCTCAGTGACAGATGCATCATTAGGAGATTGGCCAGAAGCTACAACAAGAGGTTGGGATGCTGAGGCATCAACTTGTTGAAAAGCAATCTGGTTATCACAAACTTGTGCAACTCCATCTTGCAGTCTAGAGGATTCCGCTGATTGACTAGTATCTGAGGCTACAGCATGTATGCTGTCAATCTCTCGCTGAGTGCGGCTACCCTCCAATTCTGCACTAGTAGCGGTTTCAAACCCTCCTGATGGAAGCACTCCAGCCAGCTGATCAACTCCAGTACCGATAGAAAAGGCTGTAACATAAACACCAGTGTTCTCTCCACCATTACTAGCACTCCCTTCTACAGGAGTTCCATGAACTCCTGATGGAACCTCCTCATCCTGCAGGCCAACTTCATTGGTTTGGGGCACTCCTAAAAGAACCTCTCCATTTTGCTGGTTGACTGCAATAATATTATCAGATTGAGAATCTTGATTAAGCATAGACACCAATCCATTCTGCTGATCTTCTTCAGTGGCATTATCAGATACCATAGCCGATATTCCATCTTTCTCCATAACTCTGTTACCATGCTCAGCTTCCAAAGAAGCGGTTTCAGGCACTTCCAACAGAACTTCTCTGCCATCCATGCATGAAGTTGTTCTGACAGTACATCCTTCAGATGGTGAAGGATTTGCAGAAGCAGCATTCTCCAGGCCACCAGTGGAACTGACAATCTCAGTCACTCCCAAGGGAAATTCACTATCAGGCACCATTAATGCATCTCTATTACGACTTTCAGATGATGATTTATGAATGGTATTCTCTGGGCCATCACTAGAGCTGATAGCCTCAAGGACTCTCACTGCAACCTGTGTAACAGGAATTTGTCCTTCACCTGAAGATGCATTCAAATAGACAATATTCTCTGAAATATTCCTCACACTTGCAGTCTGGGGCATTTCCAAAGGAACCTCTCTGTCTAGCATGCTGGAACTAGCCCCATCAAACATTGGTTCAGATGCAGACAATACCCCAGAAAATACATCCTCATTCAAACTCACAGTTTCAAGAGCTTCCAATAGAACCTCTCCATCTGGCATGCTTTGGGCTCGTTCAGAAGTCTGTTCTTTGGAACAAGAATTCAAAGTTGCAGCGTTTTGTTGATCATATCCAGACTCATCTGCAAGTGGTTTATTTAGTAATCCAGACAATTTCACTCCAATCCAATGAGCCTTCCTCTCTTGCAACTTGTTCCTTGTAGCCAGTTGAAATTCCAAAACATTATTAAGGCGTATCTCCATCTTCCGTTTAAGCTCTCTGAACTCTTTTGCAAATACATTATCCAGTACCTTGAGTTTATCTGTTCTCATTGAACTATTACTGTGTAAATGAATAACAGCTGCCTCTGTTCTCTGCATAAGCTCAAGTTCTGCCTTTTCTTCCTCGTACTTTTTTTTGAACTCTTCCCTTTCTTCTCGTTGCCTCTGCAATAGCTTGTTCATCTGTTCATCACATTTCTCTCCAATGTTTTCTGAGTAATCTTTCTGTGTCAATCCTAGATGGGAAAGGGCCTGATCAATGAAGAATTCTTGACTAGGTCTCAGGTTTTCAACCTCTATTCTAACCTTTTGCATGTTAGATGGTGTTGACAGTGAAGGTCTTCCATTTGACTGATTTGTACTGAGATCTTTAGTTGAAAATTCTGCAGCTTTTGGAGAGCCAGCCAACTTAAAATTTCCTGTATGATAAAGAAATACTTTCTTCAGATATCGCAACTTTGAATAAACAAAATCTGCCTCATCCTTCGTGCAGCAAAAGTTCAAATGCTGTTTTGCCAGTGCAAGTGATTCTTTGCGATCAAGTTTGTACTTAATCATGGAAGCTGCAGTCCAACACTGCAATTTGAACAGCACAAAGTACAGTAGGCTGTTAGCAGAAGCACCAAATATAGAAATGCTCAGGCACAAAATATGTACGAATGAAAAGGCAGAGGCACCAGAAAGGGAGGCAGTGCAGAAACATGGAGAGAGAGAGACCACTGGATTCAAGAATGTCAGAATCGAATTTCTTAAATCCAATTAGTAGGAAAAACAAAAAGAAAACAATTCATCAACTATGTTCTTTCCTTCTCATGGAAAAAGTCCTACCAGTAGAATTTCAGTTTAACGTGTTTTAATTTTGTTCAAGGCCCTTTCAAAATGGAAAAGAATAATTTATCAGCTGCATATTTTTCACTGACATTATTTTCATCTCTTTCCTGAAGGAAAAGATAGGAATTAAGAAACAAGACTGTACTTCCAAGTGCATTTTGAATTTCACATTTCTAATTGTCTTATTTCATGTTCATAATTCCTTTTATCTACGTCTTCCTGGTAATCTTAAATAGAGGATGAAGAAGAATACAGAAGATTTTTTTATCTCCAAAATAATCAGATATGATAACTTCAATCCTTAATTCAGATCAAAAGCCCACACTATAATCCTTCACAAGTCATGGGCTTACACCTAAAACAATCACCATATTCACAAAGAGAATGAAAAGTGCATTCAGCAAAAGGCATACTAGCACATCAGGTTGGTTATTTAAAGATACAATTCCTTTCTGTTTCCTCAATATACGGATTAATATTTTAGGCTGCAAATCTTGTATCTGTTGCGACCCCTCCTCTTTGTAGTTCCTATGTACTACTGTTTTAGATCCAAGATGTCAATCTGACCCCAACAGAGGAAACAAAGCTTCAGCCCTGCTTGTTGACTTTTGAAACTCGGTTGATGTACACTTGTAAAGACAGCCATGGAAAATAAAGGAATGAACTGATTTGGCAAAGGCAGATAATTTAGAGATCTGTCAAATTCAAAACCAACTGTGAAGATATAAAAGTTATTGCAAATGGAATGAACATTTTAAAAACCTCCTCAACAAGACAGGCATGTTAAATATCTATTATCCAAATTGATAAAGACATGGTAAGGCACAGTTTTTTAGTGGTGAATAACTGGTTAATCAGAGGGGAGGAATTTGCATCACAAGTAAATAAGTGATCAAACAGCAGGGAAATATCAGGAAAAAAGGGCTCTAACCAAGGATATCAAAAATGCTTGCAATATGCTAGCTGGCTCTCTACTGACATGGTGATTATTCAGTACATATTCCAGAAATTGGTCAACCATGACCTTGACATCCTCCTGAAACAAAAGTGAAACATATCAACATAATGACATTATAAAAGAAAGACCACAGCATAAGCTTGAGATCAATGACCCAGAAACTTCCAATAAATTCGTAAGTCGAGAGTAGCAGAAAGCATACAAATATATCCTTAAAGAAAAGGAACCCATCAAAAGCAGTGATTACTTGAAAGACAGAAATTTAATTTTCCCAGAAGTAAAGTGAGGGTAGATTTTGGTTGGTTGAATTCTGGTATGCAAACTAAAGCCAGAGAGGGTTTTCTTTTGTTCTTTCAAGTTTTCCTTTTTGCTTCTCAGCAATCAAAAAGAGGAAGCAATGTTACAACATGGCCCGTGAGATTTGCCTCTCACTACCTGAAGGGAAACTTGAGGAGACAGGGCAAAGGTACCTGATCAATGTTATCAGAATTC
>Ga0307507_10011483_pt1 | contig 11159 bp, 8 predicted proteins | sample 7_EM_MG_FD_207223 | JGI IMG/M metagenome (GOLD analysis project Ga0307507, IMG submission 207223) | Populus trichocarpa ectomycorrhiza microbial communities from riparian zone in the Pacific Northwest, United States - 7_EM | ecosystem: Host-associated > Plants > Roots > Unclassified | place... | reverse complement strand
GTGAAAATGTTACAACGTTTTCCTGACTGTCATCTTCCCCGTCATCGCTAAGCTCGTCGTCATCTTCGTCACCATCATCAAGGTCAAGGTCACTCCCAGTCCGCCATCGACCCCGATCATCATTTTCCTCCTCATTATCGAACCCACTTCCAATAGTCGAAGAATCCTCATCAAAACAAGGCGGACCATATATATCCTCAAAACCTTGCTCATCAACAGGATCCACAGGAGGAACAGCCAAAGTCGACTTCCGATTGATAAATGTATAAAACGATAGCTTCGATCGCAATTGGTTTTGATATGATATGCGTCGACGCCTGACTGCCTGAGTGACACCTGTGACAACGTTTTTGTGTTATTTTTCCAACGTCTTCCTCATCGCGAGCCCGACAACATGCTTTTGTCACGGTCCTTCGTGAATGTTGGTATTCGCCCCCTGCTCAGTCTTTGCAGTTCGTTCATGACTTCTCCAGCCAGTTGACAACTGTCCAGCAATGGAACAAAGTCGTTAGCTACTAAGCTAAACCACATCTATCCTGGGACCCATCTTCTGTCTTGTAAGGGCCTCTCAACCAGCGCTGCTTTCTGCCAGCCATTATGCATTATTCCCAACCCATCCCGGAAAACTCAAACCGCCGTTCTCAACACATGCACAGTCGAAGGGTGTGCCAAACGCTCAACCCACCAGTTCACGAAACGTAGCTCTACGCAGCTATGAGCGCGGTATCTCGTTGGTTGTATGTCCGGTGTAAGATTTGGTGGATTCTTTTCCAGCCTTTCCTATATCCTTCTTTCGACTACTGTCTGACGAAAAGTTACGACGTTAGAAGTTTGCCACTGAAGACGGCAAGAACTAAGATTGAGGATATAGACCGTGCGAAGGGGGGGAAGGTTCGGAGGGGTTTTGAGCGCCAGATGGGTGGAGTATTCTGATTGACTTGGTGGTTGCGTTTCGTGATACTGTACGTGGGTTCAGATGCCCTTTCAATGAAAATCTTGACTCAATAATATCTAGGCTTGTGGCTGCCGCCGGCACAAACGTTAATTGGTAGCTTGACTTTCTGGACGGGTGGGCTCGCGCGCCAGGATTAAAACAATGATATCACGGCCATGAAGATGTACAACCGACACCGGGCCTGAGGCCTGAGTACCCAGCAGCGGGAATGGAACTCTGGTAATGTTCTTTCAACCATCGCGTACATATTAACCCACGAGACATCAGTAACATGGGCGTTTTGTCGTACCACGCAAAGTTTTCCAATGACGCTTGTGCCAATGGCGCTTCAGCTGGTCAAGGCCCATTAAGTTATTATGATTCTGCAAACACCTTCATCCCCGGTATCTTAGCCATGCTTGTCAAGCTCCCCTCTCCACACGACTGTAGAAATGGTGTTCTGGTCTGTTGATGGTGACAAGGTTATCATGAAGACTGCCAACACTGTTACCCTGCGGCGGCCTATTGGTGGGTAATTGAGGATGATTGCATTTATTCGTGGTTATCCGTATTCTGGCACACTTCGCCATTCATGATCAGGTCAGTTTACCCCATATCAATTCTCAGTCATCATACATTCAACATCTACACGTTCAAAGTTGGTAATATCACTCCACAACGCTTTCCAACCTCCACGCGGGATCGGCTCGAGGCCGTGGGTTCTGTCTCCAGAAATTTGCGCTTTTCTGGGTTTACTGAGCATAGAGCTCCCTTGTGACTCCGGGCTGTTGCCGCTTATCTGCATCACCATATTTATTAGAAATGAGGAGCACGAAAGTCATGTGAGCCTATTGATGATTACATAGATGCAAGTATTCCGCTCAAATGCAACTCGTAAATGAAATAAAGGGTATATATGTTCAAGGTGAGCCTACGAGGCTGTTCCAAGGCGGCTGGAACAGCGTCAAACTGAGCCTCTGGGTTTAAGAAAAGTTGCTTTCGCTAGGTCCGTGACCAGGAGACGGGCGGTCCGTTTCCTGGAATTGAAGAGAGACGTGGCCTTCACAGTATTGCGCGTTTCGCTAACAAAAACAGGCAAGTTGAATAAAGATGATAGAGTTGCGATAAGAGACTTACCAGGAGGTACTGAGTGATGGATTTCTGCATATCGTCAATTGGAAGATGATCGTTAAAATGCCCAAAATCTACGCCATCGTCAAGTTCCATTAAACGGTGCAAAGAGTCCGACGAGAATCCGCGGAGGAGCTCAGCTAGAGCGACCGAGGAAGGTGAAGATCGTGAAAGGTGGGAGGAGAAGTGTCGCAACAAATTTAGACTGTGGAGGTGTCGACGTAGAGATCCACGGTGCCAAGCAACGGCGTATGGCAAGCCATCATCCAGCACCTGCTCCGAGATGCATTTGACAATGTGCCTCAAGCAGAGCAGCGATATTTCGGTGTGTACATCACACCCAATAAAATATCTTTCAGAGCGGAGAGAGTCCGAGAAGAAGTCTTCAAAAAGGTGGGGATAGCTCTCCATGCCAAATTCGAAGAGCCTTTCAAGATGGTATCGTATCTGAATAAGGGCTTCGGGCTCCCCGCCTTCTTCTGCAGGTATGTCAAATATCGTGGCGAGAGTTTGAATCATAGCAGGCACGGCGAGATGTGGTGAGACATCGGGCAACATCGCAATCCACATAACAAGACGGTTGGGTGAAGGGCATTGTTCCACAATTGAAATAAGTTCGCGATCAAAGAGGAAGCGATAGCTGAGATAGAGTTTGGACCGAATGATTTGAATATTCTTATAAATAAGGTCAGTGCCACGATGCTTTAGCGCAAGGGACAGAAACTCACATGTGTCTTCAACCATGACAGTATCGCTGCCAGAACGTCTGCCCTGCACAGCCAATGTTTCATGTTGCGCTTCAACTCATCCATCCTATCAATGGCGGTTTCGTCGCTTGCAAGCTTTGTTAAGGAATTCAATAGTTCTTTTGTAGGTGCAGCCTCTTGCAGATGGTGGTACCAGAAGACCAAACTATATTGTATCACTTCACCCGTACAAACATTTTAGAACTGTTTGTCAGAACTATACAGGAAAGAACGCACCGCTGCACAGTTTCTCTGCCTCCCCGAACCTCCCAAAGGTTCGATATGTTACTGCTAAATTGTTCATGCTAATGATTGTGTCTGGCTTTTCCGATCCAAGACTTTTTATTCTTGCATCCAGAACTTCAATAGCCAGCTCTTCGGGGGATAGAACTCGAAAGCACATTTGTGTGAGGTCAGAATGCACAACTTTTGAGTCCAAAAAGTAGTCTCCTGACCGTGAGCGGTCCGTAAGGAAGTCCATCAGTGATGTGTGGATTATCCGGATGGGGACCTCAGCGAGTAGGTCTGCTGGGACGTCAATAAGTGGATGGATGTCATGTAGCAAAGTTTCGAATATTTCAGGTCCAAGGCCAAGGAGGTGCTGAATGAAAGGCGGGGAAGCAGACTTTTTATCTGTCACATAAAGTAACAGACCAATAAGGCGCAAGGTCCATTTCGTGTCACTTGCCGATTCTAGAATCTGTTGATATAGCGCGTCAAGCTGTGCAAAGGGTGACTCATTGTGTGTAGTAATCCCAAGAATAATTTTGAGCCTCGCGGGAGGGTAATCTTGGTGGTCTTGAAGGAACCTCACGGCTGTCAAGGCCCAAAGGAAAAGCCCTGAAGCCTTTTCAACAAGAGTTCCTATGTCTTTTTCAGATGGCCATGTTTCAGGGAGCCAACGATCCTCGCAAATATGCGCAAGTTCGGTCCTAAGATAGGTCGAAATATCATCATCAATATCAGCATGAGAAAGTGGGATATGTCGAGATATTTCGCGGAGATTGTCGTGGTTGAAGAAATCTCGGATATGGGGATCCGGTCGGCTGGCGACGAGGAAGCGTAAGGGAAGGCTATGGCGGAAGGTTGCTTCGTAGATGGCGTCTAGAATGCCACGTTGCTTGTCGTAACCGTCGCACTCGTCCAACCCATCGAGAATAAAAAGCGTTCGAGGATCAGCCTTCTTTGAAACTTGCAGAAGCGGGTCGATGACAAGTTTTTCAAACTGTACGTTGACGACACGCGAGAAGATCGATGGATCATCTTCAACAAATTTCTCAATGATTGGCCTGGTTTCTGGAATGTTTACCGCGAGTTGGTATGCAATGGTGGCCACAAGATGTTCATCAGAATTTCGATCAGAAGTTCTCCGAGAGAAGAAGAATCTGGAGGCTAATCTTGCACCCTTATTATATTGGCATTCCTGCGCGATAGTCTGAGCGATTGTAGACTTCCCACATCCTGCGCGACCATTGAGCCATATAATGGGTGTGGACCCATCATTGGTTATCCATGTCATTAAATCATTTAAGATTGCCTGTCGAGAACCTGAGGCGCATTGCTCAGGGTGCGGATCGCGAAGTGCGCTTGCGGCGATGGCTTTGATAAGAATCCTATACCCTGTATTGGGTGTTTGTAAAGGTTCAAGCGCTAGTGGGCCACTGCCTGATTGGCCTCCACGCGAGATATCAGCATTCCCGTCTGTGCTGTAGACATGAGTTTCCATCTCCAGGGGGTTCAATAGGACGGCTCCCTCTCCGTGAACATGAGAAGTTTGGGTTGGGGACGTGGCTGGAGAAAGGCTAGGTCCAACGGCAGCTAGGGCTGGAGGGGTGGGAACCTCCAATTCCAACAAAAATAGTCGAGGGGGAGCGCGCTCTTCAAGCGCGAGTCTGTGAACGGGACCCTCATCGTCTGAAACGATACCCTCCTCACTAAACACCACATTTGAAGGTCCCTCGGATTGCTTTCCCCGAGCTAGCGAAATAATGGTCAGAGATTTCAAGATCAAGCGAGATAAGAAAGCGCATACAGCCACTGCCGGGAAGTATTTCGTCCTCGTTACGTGTGTTCCCAGTGCCGTCAGACAAAATCCCTCTAGCGCAAATGGGGTGCTCTGGAGTAAGATTTGAACAAGATTGTGGCTGTGGCTTTGTTTCAGGAGCATGATTTTGGGAGAGGTAGACCGTTCCTGTATAGTAAAATATCTAGATAGATGATTTCAATATTAACTCCAGAAAACATACCGTTGTCGTCGATATGGGACGAAAAGGTTTCTCGCATACGACCAAGGAGTTCGGGGGCGTCTGGCATTGTGGTTTCGTCCTGTGTAGGCCTTAGAGTGCATATTATCCACTTTAGCCGAATATCCCACCTCTCTGATGACAGCACACCAGTCATTATCGTGACTGATGGCTACCTTCGCGTTTGGATACTGGGTCGATGTTAGTGAGCAAAATGCAAAATATACTTCCACACTCACCTGACTCAAAAGCATCTGATTGATAACCATTGCCGGGTGGTTCTGGAACGTTTTAATAAGAGTCAAAAATGGCCAACGAGGACTCCAAGAGGCGCCAACCGTTGACGTGTCCGAGTCACTCCCAAAGCTATCATGTCTTATGTTGACCCTTCCTTCATGATCTTTTATAAATTAAGGCTTCCAGTCTCCGAATCACACAATCATTCAAAAGTAACTTACTGAAACCCGAGTTGTTGTTGACTGATAAATCTTGAGTCAGAGTTGATGGCACGGTCTTCCAAACATCCTCGGCAAGTGTAAGGGTAAACGAGCGGAGGAAGGTGGTTTGATTGTGAACATTTTGCGGGTATTCTCGATTGCCTGCTGAATTCAGTGACTCCTCGAATTTGGGCCCGGCCTTGGCCTCGATACGTCCCTCATAATCCCATGCATACTCAACGGGTGCGTGCGTGCCGTTGGCAGTTAGTGAAAGTGTGACAGGTTCTTGAAGATCGGAATAAGTAGCGATCCCCCATGAGTTGGTCTTATCGCAACCCGTAACAAGTCGGAGTTGCCCATTTTTAATATCCCTACCACAAGTCCCAATGGCGAACCTGTACCATTCCTCAGCATTCTGTGACGCGATCACCTTGAAGTCCTGAAAATTAAGCAAATCCTCGTGGTAAGCCCCATTGGGCATCACCAAAATAGACCCTTCAGGTCCGTTACACTTGAAAGTCAAGCCTCTAAAAAGCACTGTCAGGCCAGATGTTGGGAAGGGTCATTTATTCACACTTGGCTTAACTTTTCGGTTGAAGAGGTTAAAAGGCAGCTTCCCGAGTCATGTTCACGCAACTCGCAGATGTCGGTAGGTAAGAGATTAACTTGTGAAAAGCCAACCGGTAAGACCTCCGGATTACTGGGGTCATCGCGAGGCAGGCAGATACTGAAGAGAAAATCAAAGCTGCCTTGCGGCGTAATAACTCCAACGTCACCAACACTAACGCCCCTTTGTCGATAAGAGGGAGGGAGTCGACGATGTGGCTGAGGTGAATAGAGCGGGGAGCCATGTCTTTCGAGCAGTAGATGGTGCTGGTACCGAGCTGCTGGAGATTTCCTCTCTTCAGTCGAAGCTTGGACTCCATGATTAACATACTATAGTAAACCAGGTTCAATGCGACTGAAGTTCTTGTCAACAACAATTAGGCTTACACAAGGATGTTGTATGCTACTTCGAGAGAAGGAATCCCTTGGTAAGATGAAGCTGCCGTTCGGTGATAATAATGTACACCCACCTGGGACTAGTCAATAATCCAACATACGACAACAGGGACCTCCAAACTGATTCGTTGCCTTGATCTGTTTGCATTTGCTCAGTATTGGTGTTGTTGAGCGTGTCGTCGTAGCGGGGCCTAAAATGAAGCCCCATGCCTGAGCCTTGTGAATAATCTTTTGGTGAGTTGGGGGCGCGATCTGATACTGCGTGCACCCACCTGGATTTAATGGAGAGGCTGGACGACCCCATCCCAAATCGGCAGACAGTGCCAACTGGTTTGAGCTGCCAGTCAATGAATCAAAATATGGCAAGGGCCTCCAGAGCGCCGATTCGTAGCTTGGGTTCGTTTGCGTTCCCATGTCTGTGCAGGAAATTCAGGTTGGTCAGTATAGCGTCGAAGATAATCATAGCTTAAAGTTCGGGTCTGAGATGGGAACCTACAAATGTTGAGGACAGAGTTGTTCCGATTATGATCTCTTGCAGAGTTGTTGAACCTTCCCCCAGATATCGTTGTCGATCTGGATCCATGAAAAAGATGAGAAGATGAGCTGGTGGAGCGTTAGGGCCAAGCCAGTCAAGTCAAGTTGCGCTGATACTCACTGAGTAATATTCTCCATAAGTCAGTGCTGATTCAAAGGTCAGTTAGTCTCCCGTGGGCAAACTATCAAATATGTGTCTTTTTGAGTGGATGAGGGTGGCACTGCCTCGACATTGATAGGCGCGGCGATGTCAAGTGCTGTTAGTATTATGAGTAACCGAATTTGGAAGAGCTGTAGTTGAGATGTCCCAGGGCATTTCCCCGCGCTCAACAATGACATTCATTGCATCCAAATCATCGACCTGAGAACCAGCATATATCGTTAAGCTTCAATCAAGAAATGGACATGCACCACATATCGTAATACAGAGTAAAGATCTTTCCGCCACCAAAGGTTAAGATCGTTATAGTCCCCGACTCTGGTCAAGGCTGAGCGCTAATGTGTTGCACTCTCCTTAAGTTGAGGTCGCGAGGACTGTTGCTGTCCCATTCAACGGCCTCAGTGGGTTCTATCCACACAGCGTATCCAAAGTCGACGGCAAGGGGTGGCCGAAACTGAACATCATTATTGGGTTCATAAACAATCGCCCAGGCTATATCGAACGGGGCGCTGTACCGCATCTGAATCAAAGCGTCCTCCATCTCAACTTGATTACTGACTTCAGAAGGAGAGCTGCTAGTGGTATCGAGTGGCTGCTGCCTCCCACCAGAAGTATCACTGGCTGTTCCGTAAAGGTTAGGACTCTCCCATCCTTCACAATTGATTGGGACACTCTGTGCCAGCACGAAGCGAGCCAGGTCCCATTGACCAAGCAAGGTCGCGCAGCAGCTCATATTAGGGATGTTCGGTGGGCAGGGTCACCATCGTTGAATGAGTTTAGTAGTTTTAGTTCTCCACTCCGGGAATGGGAAGGGATTGGGGTTCAGTGATACATGCGGACCTTCCGCCGTGTTTCTTGATAGTGTTGAATTAGGAAGAACGCCAAGTGTAGGTGTGAACACCGTTTCTTGGATGAAATCCCATTCCTGATGCGTTGGGGGGGGAATTCATCGTAATCGTCATGAAAGGTGGAGCACTGCCTGAGACAGCAAGATCCTCGCTTTTCGTCGCCATGGTCTTGGCAAATTGAAGGAAAAGAGACAGCGGATAAAAGTGCTGGAGCGCAGTGCCGCTATACTCGCAGTGTATGATGATGATGTTTTCCTGGTGCAGAATACACATCCAACTCGAACCGACAGGGTGCTGGAAAGTCATTTAGCATGCTTGTGGGTTGAGGAGAAGCAGAATACTCACGGGTTTGCTCCCCGTATCGATGAAGACGCGCTTGGACTTGTTGTAGTCAGGAAGAACGTAGAACCCAACCGTACCATTTGTTTTAAGCCAAACAAGCACAATAAGAACGTGGTCATCCGACAAATGTACTTCCATCGGAGTACCTGCGGGGTGGAATTCAACTAAACCGAACATTGGTGGATCACATAGGCTTCCCCTGTTTGGAAACGGGAATTGCAAGTGGTATACGAGTCGTCAATCTTCTTCATCACGAGGAACGTTTTGCGTTGTTCAAAGAGCCTTCCAGTTCTCCCCTGGATCCCATTCCGCAAGGTAGGCATTAGATTGCAAATCCAGCACACAACCTTCCCACTCGTTGTTGAGAAGGTGGACGTTATTGGAGAAAACCAATCCAGAACATCCCCTCGCGAAAGGGTGGCCCCCATGAAAAAGTTCTTAATATGGAGGACGGGGGCCGAGCAGTCTTGTTCACAGCTTCGATGAGCTGCGATGTTGTTAATTCGCCCAGGGTTCGGATATCTTGCAGAGGTCAAGGACGATTTCTGTGTAAGTGATTTGATGGCTAACCCTTGATCAATTAATCTGGAAAAGGCAAGTAAGAACACCTCTACTTAGGGCTCTGCATGTCCTTAAGAATATATCAGCTGTTTGAGTGCAGGAAACGTATCGCATGAAAACAGAACTCACCAAGCGAAGAGCATGTACATCGTGCACATCAAGATAGCAACGATGTTCAACAGCAAATCGTGGGGCAAGGAGACGACCCCATCTCCTCGAGCGTGCAGAGTCTGCATTAGGGATGTTGCTAATCTGGGGCTTGGTCTGGACGCGGTGATCAAAATCGATCTCGAGCTCAAGCAGAATTGTTGAGCGGGAGTATACTCTTCAAGTGCAGAGATCATCATCTAAACTGGTGCCCTCCTCACTAAACGCCGTGTTTGTAGTAAGTCCCTCGCGTCGTTAGCGAGTGAGGGTTGAAAGTTGCAGAGAGCTTTCCATCCGCATCATGCGTGCCACGACCGTAATTAAACAAAGTGCCTTGAGCGCATTCGAAATACACTGGAATAGTGTTAAGGCCATCAGATATTGAGTTCAACGGGGTGCCGTCCGACATTGTAAAACACTCACCTGGACCTGAATCTCCAGAAGCGGTCGGTTGCCCGTAGATGTCTTTAAGTAAAGCACTTAGTTTAATGAGCCAATAGACGCCTAAATCGTTGTCCGGGTCCTCTGGTCTGTAAAAGTAAGAAAGTTGGTCAGTGTTGGAATGGCCACTCCGAATTGTCCAGATCAAGTCATACCACGACATATATCGAGAACAAGCCCATCGTCATCCAAGGCAGAGCTACCGATGTCTCCCACCATGAAAAAGAGATGGGGACGAGCTGGTGGCAGCATCAGAGCTAGAACGCAGAGTTGAGACTCATTGAACTCACCATCGAGAATTCTCCATAATTATTCCAATAATCAACGGTCCCACCGACCACAAGCTCAATGACTTCGATGTTGGTATTTTTTTCCCACGCTCTGAGTCAGCAATTGTTCAAATATTCGTTGATAAGTACAATTATTTCACTCAATTTACAGCAAAATGCAAAACCCTAGACACCTCCCCAAATTTTCTCGACTCCGCCTCGCCTTGTACAAACAACCGCATTTGGTGCAACTCCGCCGCGCTCACGTCATGGTGACTTCATGGCCGCTCCATTATATTATATATACTTTTAGGGCCTGTTCGGCAACAGTTCCAGTTCGTAGTTGCTAGAAACTTCCTGTACGAGCAACTTCTGGCAAAAAAATCAGTTCACCGGCTCCCGGACCTGTGAACTTGACTAAAATTAGTCAGCAGCATACTCTCCCCTCCTCTCCCTTAGTTTACTCTCGATGTGACACATTTACACCTACCAGAACCATCAAAGCACACCGTGCGAGACGTGCCTGCCTTCGCTGTGGCCATGTATGCCAACGTCAACATGGTCTGGTTGCAAGCAGACAGGGGACCATTTTGTTATATAGTTTGTATATAGTTCATCAATAGTTCATGCTAGAATGTAACTGAACACGGTATCTACGAAAGTTCGGGAATGGACTTGCACTGCTTACCATGACACCATATTTAGGCAAAAGTTCGTGGCAACTTCAAACTGGAACTGTTGCCGAACAGGCCCTTACAAATATGGTGCTTCTATATTTCTCTTCAACCGTCTTCAAATATGTCAGGGAACTACCACTTAAAACCTATCAGCATCATTCAACAGATATATATGTAGGCAACATACTGATTTTGTGTGTGAGTAGTTGAGGATTGATGTTGTCCTGGTGGTCCAGCATATGGTTGGCTATTGCGACTGCAAAATCCTGTGGCTGCAGCAGAGGTGGAGGCCCCATTCCCAACAAGAAGGCAGCCATTTGCCCTGGCTGTCTGCGTTGATTATTGTAGTTAGCGTTCTGATAGATGATATTATCTATGTGTGATACCAACCTGTACCAGCGTCCATTGCGCTCTTTATACCTTCAATGCAGATTCCTTGGTTACGAGGGTAGACACTGAAATTCAGGGAAATGACATAAATGAGGCACTAGCGAATGCATGAAGTGGAGGTTGGTGGAGGTTGGTGGAGCGAGAACAGTGTTTGTGTCACTCACACCCACTCATAGTGTTTGGAAGTCCGGTCTCATGACCGGAAAAAAACCGTAACCAGACCGGACCAAGACCGCAAAAGACCGGACCTGCGGTCCGGTCTTTTCATTTTTGAGATGTAAAGACCGCAAAAAGACC
>Ga0307507_10011482_pt1 | contig 11160 bp, 7 predicted proteins | sample 7_EM_MG_FD_207223 | JGI IMG/M metagenome (GOLD analysis project Ga0307507, IMG submission 207223) | Populus trichocarpa ectomycorrhiza microbial communities from riparian zone in the Pacific Northwest, United States - 7_EM | ecosystem: Host-associated > Plants > Roots > Unclassified | place... | reverse complement strand
GCTATCCAGGATCCATGCATCAACTGGGAATTCATTCTCTGTTGTTAGAAATGCATATCCAGCTTTATGACTGTCCGCCACAACCGCTGCTGCGGATGCTTGTCCAGCAGTATCTCTTTTATGAGTGCGGCAGTCTGTAACAAGATGGCCAATTCCTCGGAACCCTTTAGACTTGCAGTACGTACAAATCTTTTCTTCCCTTTTTCTTCCGTGACTCCTCCGGTTACTATTAGTGGCTGCGAATGGAGGGTTTGTCTCGGCTGGCTGTTCAGGGGGATACAGATCGAGTAACTTGGTACATACTTCATTGTATGTTGCTGACTCTTTCGTAGTGAGATTGTCTACTACGTGGTCAAGAGTGCTAGGAAGTGAGGTAAGAAAGAAGGCTCCTTTGGCGACCTCACTACTAGCTAACGGGAGAAGAACACCTTCGAGTGAGTCCTTAGATATGGAATCACTACTGCGGGACCGGAAGGTTGCTTCGGAGGTTCGCTCTAACAGGCGCTGCCAGAGCTCATCATACTTTTCAATACTGGCAGCAATTTCGCGTTTGTTGCTGCAGCCGAGAGTTAAAATGGTCTTCAGAAGAGAATGGAGACTTGTCGGGGTTTTCCTGTCGAACTTCTCTTCAAGTTTTGCCCAAGCGGTTGGGGCATCAGAGGCGGTTGACACCAGTGGCATTAAGCCACGGTCAATGTTAAGCAGTATGAAACCTTTTGCACGCTGGGACAGGCGGACCCAGGAGGCTTCAGCAGCCATGTCACTGGCTTCGGGCTTTGGAGCTTTACCAATCACGACATCCCACACACCCATAATGTCCAGGAAGGTTGTTGCGATTGACCTCCGTGTGTGATAGTTGGTTGCCCCACGCAACTTCTCAACTTGCGGAATGTTGAGGGACTTGGAGACTTCTGCCATGGTGGCTGAAAGGGGATTCCTGATGTGGGAAGCGGAGATGACTGTCTTCGGACAAGATGCCGATGGTTCAGAGCGCTGAACCCGGGCTCATAACCTGTTGGTTTGACTGGAGCGAATGCACTATGCTGGTTTAGCGATACCAGATGAATCAGCGTTTTTGTAAAAGAAGTAACAAAGCTGATTTCTCTCCTAGCCATGAGCCAGGACCGGGGCTATATATAAAGAAAGAAAATGACTGCCTAGCCTACATACGTGTCTACTACTAATGTGACGGCTAAGGTGACTCACAGTCGATCTTACTACAACGGGATGAGGACAGTTCACCATCAGCGGCTCTAGATACTAGTTTCAACAAGACCTGCAGCGGCTCTACTCTATCGTGCCCGTTTCTGGCCGCCTGCGTGAGCGGTGTTCGATCCAAGGCACTTAAACTCTCGGGGTTGGCGTATCTCCTGCCAAATAGTTGGCCTACCGGTACTGCTCGCGCCCCCTTCCCCTACCGGTGACCGATGCTCCCGAGATTAGCAAACCGCATTCCAAGAAATAACCTCACGCTCATTTCCAACCCACGAGAGTGCTGTTTGGCCATGATTCGTATCCTGCTGATTAGGTTGAATATGTTTATTTCACAGGAGCATTCTCACTACCTCTTTATGCCCATGTCTTGTGGCCTATTGAGTGGTTGGTGCGCGTATGGTTGGTGGTGGGGTGGAGTTGGCGAAGTTGGATGAGAGGATGGAGGTAATGATAGGGAAGGTAGCGAGGAGCGGCGATTGTGGCCATCAAGAAGGACGAGGTGGAGCGGAAGTAACGGAGTTCACCTGTGGGGAGAGGTAGTGAGAAAGACAATCAAGGGCCCCTGCATATAATTTTTAGGTAGACGAGGTGAGAGCAGCTGAGGCGATGAATTAACAGAAAGCCCGAGAATAAAGGACGGAAAGAGAAAGAAAGAAAAAAAAGCTAAACATAACCTTGCGGCTCAGCATCACTATGATTGGTGAAGGTGAGCAAGGAGATGAGGAGATTGGCGACGGGTGCGGGTGTGGCGCAGTTGGGGGCTGGTAAGGGGAAGGGTGTGGCGTCATCGGGGGCGGAGTTGGACGTGGGCAGGAAGCTCACGTTGGTGATGGGGAGGGTGATGGAGATGTGGGAGGGGATGAAAAGGATAGGGAGAGATGTGGAAACCATCGAGAAGATGGTGGCATATTTAGGGGATGTGATGGAGGGGGTAAAGTTTTGAGAGGGATGCGGAGGAGTTTTGAGAGGGCGCGGAGAGGGGGAAGAGGTTTGAGGAAGAGAAAAAGGACTTGTACGGTACAGTACATTCGCTTAATTTTTGCAAGGCCTGGGGTTTTAGGGGCTGTAGGCATAGTTAGATAGGCAGACGAGGTGATGAACCCAGAGAAAGCCCGAAGGGAAAAATAAACCCAAAGGAAAAAAAAAAGGCTCTACATCACTTTGTGGCCTAATCTAACTCATAGCTCAATGAAACCTTGTGACTTAAGGCCCGTTTACCTGTGGACGCCACTGGACGACCGTCTATCAGGACGAGGTTGGGGGGGTATGGGCAACACCGTAAATATTAGGTAAACACTTTTTCACCGTCCACGGGTATTGTATCAGAAAGTGCTGCCGGGTAATACACAACTGTCTAGTTTTATCACCCAAATTTTAAAACTAGGCGTTTCGGTAAACGGGCCCTTAATACAACTTTGTAGCTAAACACAATAGTCTATGACTCTAAGAACTTGAGCGAGCGGTCCTTATGCTGGGTAGTCCGAAATTTCCTCCTCCAGAAAAGGCGCGAGAGATACACTAAAAATCTGCCCTCAGCCGAATAAAAAAAAAGGGAAAAAAAAACGCTCGACCTGACTGCGAGAGGCAACTCCAAAGTCCTATCATAAGGACTATATACTCCAGTTCCCATGGTAGGAGTCTGCCGTGTATAGCATTCTATTCGTACTTTACATCTATCTCCGCAATCATGCTTGTCGGTTAATATCAGTAATTATTAGCCGCTGTTGCGTGGTGCGAATGGAGGCAAGGTAGCTTGAATTTATATCTTAAAACGGTGGTATGGCCCTGCTTGCTGACTGGGAAGTATAAAATACGGTGCTGGTGGTATAATCGTTATGGTATGGGTAGTATTGTATGGAGGTACTCTACCTTCGTATGTTGACAAGATACTCTCATTGAACCGTAAACTTTGTTGAGCTGCAAAGTTAAAATGAGCCATAAAGTTGCCATGGCGCCACAAAGCTACATTGAGCCGCAGGGTTATTTTGAGCCTCCAGGCATCAGCAAGCATTCCGAGGTTGTGTCGCCTAGCAACAATCTTGGCACAGTACCTGTAAGTTAGAAGGATGAGGTGACTTTTGTGAGTCGCGGGAGTGTGGAATATCGTTCAAACACATTAGAGAGTTTGCGCATGAGGACCTAGGTGGCGGTTAACAGAGAATAGACCTAGGTGCAAGAATGAGTTTGCGCAACAGGTGTAGGGAGCTTGGCGGCCAGGTGACAGTGGAACGAGTCTCCTATACTATCGCCCTCAAATATATTTCTCGCTCAAATTTGGATTTTCAGCCATTGTCAGTTGGGAATTAACCATACTAGCCAGCATAAAACAAGTAGTACAGTAATCTGCAACCAAATACCCAGTATTATGACCAGTTGAATAAATTATCAAGAGAGAGGTCCGTGTGCAAGAGGGGACAGAATTGATCACCAAGTAATTTCTTGCACTGGTACTGTGGGGTGTTCTCTAGGAATTGGAGGTTTGTGGGATTTGGCACGGAGGTTTATTGGTATAGCAATAGCTTGGAAATCGAAAGCGAAAGCCCAAAGTAAGAAGTGTCAAACAATCTTCACTTCTCAGGAAAATTCAAGATCTTGTCCACTCCTTCTCTCAATGGCCACAGAGTCCGCTTTTTATCCAATAAATCTGGAAACAAACATCAACTCTGTTGACAAGGAAACATCCAAACTACCGTACAATATTTAGCATGCTACTATGCCTCCAATGGCCTCGGCAAACGTGCTTGACCTCCATGACCAGCAATCCGAGTTTGGGGAAGCAAAATATTCAAGGACGGCATAAGGGTAATAACTATTGGTAAAGGAAAGATCACTCTAGGACTTGTCACAGTACTAGGAAAATTCTAAGTGGAAAGTGTACTGTGTTGTTGCTGATTTATTGTTTTGCGACCATCGAATTTCTGCAGGTCTGAAAAGCCTTCGCCTACACTTCCTCCAGGTCTTGCCACCCACCTAGGTGTCCAAGACTTTTAGGTTAACTGAAAATAACCTGTTTTCCTACCACCTAGGTCTCCTTGCGCAAACTCTCTATTGCAGATAGTTCGGGAGAGCGCGATGCATTGTTTATCATTTTACGGAATAGATTATACCTTATCACGAGAGTGTAGGCGGAACAAGGGCATGGGGAAACACAAAGATGCGGGTAGGTGTGGTAATCCCTGGAAGGGTCAGGTGGTGCGACTTACGTATGTTATTTACGAGTATGCGTGTTTTTACTGTTAGTTTGGTTTTAGTAAGTGAATAGAAGTGAAGCAGGAGCGCGAGCGAATTGCGACCGGTTGAAGTTACAGTCTCGTATCCTTCCGATCATAGCGGCGGGGGCCATAAGTTAATTACGCGACCGCAAGGAGGTTGCTGGCGTTGCAATATGCTTACCCCTCCACTCAAGGCCGGATAGCTACCGTATTTCATTACTCATAACGGCACTCGGCTCTGATTTCTTCAACGGTTTATCTAGGAGTATTCCTGTGAGGTAAAAGCTGCGGTTTAGGCTGGTGAGTGGTATGTCGGTTATTAGCTTCTACTGAATTTATTATTCCCTCCGTCAATATATCGTGGTGCCGTATCATTAAAGCTGAGAATTACTGGCTGCCGTGCTCACGGTCGCGTAATTATGACCCTCGCCGCTACAAGTACAGTACAGTACTGCGCTGCCGGTAGCTCGCTCTCACGATTTTCTAAACAGAGTGGCACGTTGGAATGTCATTTGGTGGAAGTATTTTTATTCCTGTTGACTAATTCCGCATAGATAAACCTTTTTTTTTTTAGTTTCCCCCGCATATCTTCCTGCCGACTGCGAATTAGAGGACTGGATCAACCCCATGACGAATGACACCATTCACTTAGCTGTCAGTCGCCATGGATTTTTGGGGTCTCTAATTAGGCTAGGGCTTCGGGCGACACTTTCTACGGAACCGGAATCGGGCGTTCGCCAGTCGCGGTCAGTCTATAATGATGGCGGATATCACCCTTATCGTAACCGAAATCGGAAATAACGGTGCTATCATGACAGTGTTAATGAAGAGCTGGTGGGGGAGTTGAGGGGGAGGCTGAGGGGGGTGAAAAGAAGGTTGAGAGTGGCCCCTTACTGATTTGTGATGCGACTTTCGGGAGTAAGAAGGTTAGTTTATGAATGCTAGAAGGTCTCTGAGAAACACTTACTTATCCCAAACAATGACTGTTGCGTCCTCCCACCGAACACGGGCATGAAATTCGGTTGATTTAGCTATCAAGTCATACAAAAGGCTTAGGATAGCTTCGGACTCCTCAACCTTGAGGCCAATGATGTGCTTGGTGAAAGCCTTATTGACGAAGATTGCCCTCTCACCAGTGCCAGGGTGGACGCGAACGACCGGATGTACTGTCTCAATGGGAGTTCGGCGGAGGATGCCACTACCCCCTTTCTTGAGACTTTCTTCGGCCTGCTCCACTCCCGAGTGGAGAGCTGTGAGCGTCTCAAGATACTCCCTAAGAGATGGTGAGAGCTTCCTGTAGAGCGCTGTCATGCTGACATACTCGGTGTCACCCCCACACTTGCTGGGGATGGTTAGACCAGTCAAGATGGTAGCGGAAGGAGGGTGGCGCTCGAATGATTGATCATGATGCCATAGGGTCGTTGAGACACGGTTTTGAGCAGCGCCGGAACGGAAGACATCACTACCGAGGATCAGCATACCGGTATAGACTAGATATAAAATGATACAGTACGGCAAAATCTGATGAAACTCCTTTTCACGCTAGGAGGTCGAAAGAAGGTGTGGCGAAATACACAAGTTTCATTGACTCGAGAGTAGCCTTTAAGGGTACGGTAGGATTTCACAAATATTACCCGGGTGTTGTTTCACGACATTTGTCCTCCATTTCAAGGAAACACCTTCCGGGGGGATTTCTTTGTGAGAAATCCTGACTCACACTTTATTCCGACCTCTTAGCGCGAAAACGAGTTTCACTAAATTATGCGATACCATCCTAACTGATTGTACTTTGTCACGTGAGAAAAATGAGGGCATACTTTTCTTTGGTTCTGTAAAAGACCAAATGCTCGCGAGATCCAGAGACATGCCCTGAGATCGGATGAACGTGGAGGCGACCGAAATGACTGCATGGATTTACCACATCAGTGCTCTGAAAATAGATGGGTAGCGAAACCGTGGGTAATTCTCGAGTAAGGGAGCTGGAAGTGTGCGCGCGGGAGTGACTTACGAGGCGATCCGCTTTTGCTTTTCCAAGGTCTGATCTCTAAAATCTTGCCCACGGAAAACGAGCAAAGCACGACGCCCCAGAAGCAAGGAAAGCTCATCCAACTCCGTCGGGGTTAAAGCGCTTAATTGAACTCCGCGGATTTCCGTACCAATTTCCGGCGATATCTCGGTAATTTCTGAAGCCCCATTGAGGAATGTTAGCTCCTTTGTCCGATCAACGCGAGTCGACGGTTCGACATGATTATAATCTTCAAGATCCGGCTCTTTATAGTCGTCCGCAACGGGGAGGTAGCGGGCCCATTTGTAGTCGGAGGTGGGGGGCATTTTTGCAAAGGAATAAGGGGAGTATGATGGTTTTTCTCTCTCTGCGGAAATCAGGGTTGCTGCAGAATAATATACCAGTCGTCAGTTCCGATGACTGATTATGCTTGAGCCGAAGCGCTATCACTTCTTAACTATCTGCCCTAAATTAATGGTTTTTTTTCGCGGGGATTTGGGTTAGGAATTGTGTTGGGAATGTTAAAGTTCTACTTCCTACCGGAACTTAAACCGGACACCTTCATACCCGAGTAGCAGTGATCACTCAGCAAATAAATTGGCGTCCAAAGCCCCAAGTCAGGTAACGTGATTCTATATCGTAGAAAATGGTTTGTACTGTACAGTACTGTACAGTGCAAATCACTTAAAACCTACACCTCAAAATGACCCGGGCACCAAATCGGATGGATATCGACAAAGTCAGAATTTTACAAAAATAAAACCGCTGCATGATAGCTGAGATCTAGCACTAGGAACCGGCAGTCTTGTTTTTGTCTAGGAGTGAGAACTTAGGAAGCCTGTTCAATGTAGAGTCGCGATGGGTGGTATGTCGCTTCAGCAGGTATATCGGGAAGAGACGTACACAGTGTGCGTAGGAACTAGAATTAAAATTTCACGTCACTCGGAGTATTCGAGTCTGTACTGAGTACTGAAGCATACTTCCCGTGCGTAGCTGTGTTCTCCGTATGCCTGCTGAAGCGACATCCCACCCGTCGCGACTCTGCAAGTATCTGCAGGTTCCCTGGACATCTGCAGATCCTGCAGTCCAAATTGAAATTTAAATAACCGGGAGGCTTTGACCTGGGCATCTGGCAGCTTGAGCATAGGTTACTTCTGGGTTGGGTCCGGCAGTTGCCTGGGCGCTGCTGGGCTTTGCCAACCGACAGTTTCGACAAGACGGCAGGACCGACAGGACCGGCTGCTTGGGATCACTGCTTGCTACCGGAACTGAAACCGGACACCCCAATACAGTGATCGCTGGGCAAATAAGTTAGCGCCTCCGAAACGTCAAGCCGAGTAATGTGGTTTTATACATCGTAGAAAATAGCTTGTACCATACTATGGGACCATACGGGCACTTATAAAGGCTTGCGGAACCCTTTCTCAAGCTGTGATCCACCAAAAGTATTAAATATTTTATGGGAAACTTCTACGGGTAATACTTCATAATGGAATCAATAGTTTCAAGGGCGGGATACCAAGTTACATGGGCACAGGATGTTTGCCAAGTCATGTGCCAAAAACTAGCTATGTAAAACTGCTCTTCCCCTTTTGTATCGTGTGTGATTATTGATTGTGTTGCCCATGAATTCACTATTAATAATAGAGAGGTTCTGCTCGCTGGTGCACATTATGTTGCTACAGTGACGGTAGGGATTCGACAGGGAACAGGGGGGGAGATAGAACTTTTTTTTTAATGTGCGCTAAAAGCTCTGTTAACTTAGTGCAGAGATAATGTAGAATTAAGTGAAACAAAACAAAGGGATGATTGGTCTGAGCAGGGTTTCGCCAAGTACTAGGGATGGAGCCGCTATTTTTTTATCCTTTGTAGGCTTAGAGCAAAATATTTTGTGCCAGCTAGCGTTGCTACTGTTCTTAAATCGTTTTAGTATTTGGCAGACAGTGCTCATGCTAGCAGAACTTGAAAGTTTGGAGATCACACTATCTCTTGGCAAATACGCTAAGAGATAATGCACACGAACGAGCAGAACCTCTCTATTGGCAAGGCCATCACTACTATGCAAGGGTGCTCAGCGTCAATCCGGCCGTGCGGGTAGATGCAAGGAGCGAGCTTCCGATCATCCTTGCCGTTTTAAGATTGTGACGGTGTTCTGAAGGAGCTCCATTTGCGGAAAATTCTCCATTTGGGATCTGGGATGGTCCGGGGATTGGACCGGAACCCCGCATCTGGTTCGCCAGTATCGGGTGCGCTGAAAATTTTAGTATTTCGAGATCACAGCTGATGCCATCTCTGTGGATGAGGTTTTACAAGAACCTAGTAACCATTCCGCTGAGCAAGTAGGATGAGGAATGTATGTTTCTCAAGAACGAGATGGCTTAGTGTTCTCTAGAATATTGGTAAGAATACGCCACCCCTACTCGGGTACTAGCGTGAAAAGGTCAGGTGTGTGCCACAGCGTTCAGATTCTTGACTGCTGGCGCTTTTCTTAGGGAATATTTGTAGAGGGGTAACTATTAGGGAAAAAAGCTAGGATCTATTGGTGTCCCCACACACAACAAGTTTCCCTCAAGCTTACTAATAGCGAAATAATAAGGCCCCTCATGGACGAGGCCGTTTTTTTGATGTGGACTGTGTGATAGGATGCTGGGTTTCCTCACATGATGTGGAGAGATGGCCGTCGGCAATCTTGAGTTTAGTATCACCAAGCATCACTCGGGTAAGAGTTAGGCTGGATTTGACTGGCTGTGATACCAGAATACTAGTAGAAGGAAATAAGGAAGCTCAAGGGGGAATTGTGCTAGAGAGGGGGGTTTGTCCCTCTCCTTTGTAGAAGTAGTTCGCTTTCTGTCCGGAGTGAAGAGTCGTCCTGATTGCTGTGGGTTCCTTAGGCTTATTAGTTTTCGGACCGGGTTTCCGGCCATCCCTAGATTTCGAAGATCTTGGCACCACAACTAGAAATAAAAATGGTATCAATTTACAACTTACATGGAAATATATGTTCTTCTGTTTGCGCGTTTCGCAGGGTTTTAGTGGTTCCTAATGCTTCCCGCTCTGCAGATGGCTTTTTAGCCTTTGCCCTACTCTTTCCTGTAATTTTAGCTAATGTTCGCAAGCGTGCCGCTCGGTTAGACTTTGGTGTCACCAGGCTCGCCTAGGCTTTTGCAGGGATCAACCGGGCGGGAGCGTGGGTTTCAGTTCGGCTCTTAGAGATCATATGATGTGATTATTCTAACAAGGAAGGCGGACCCTACAATGTAAGATAAATTGGCGTAGGGGACTATGGGGAACTGCGGGGGACTGCCGGGTAAAGCCTTTTGCGCCACTCAATAATTTAATGTTCTAGGCAAAAGTAGGGATATCTCTAAAAAAAAAGGGGGAGCAATAAAAGAAGTGTTATTCCACTCCATAATGGCTGATCGCCTCTTGTATAGAGGAAATTGATATAAAGGAAGTCTTTCACACAATCAACCATTGTGATGCTACAACCCCAGCATCGGTAATAACCGCTGAGTTGCATTTCCATCAATCCGAATTGAGTTACGGTAGAGGAAAGAGAAGAAAGTGACAAGGGAGAACACCAAAACAAAGGAAACCATACAGTAGTAAACATAGTACCGGTGCACAAAAAGAATAGAAAAACGAGAAGAAATGTGTGGGTGATCGCCCGTGATTTCCAAGAACAGGGACGATGGAGGACTGCGGTGGGCTGTGAGAGACTGTGGGTGACAGCCAAGACGGCTAGTGTGAGAAATTCCCCCCGAGGAGTGGTGGGGCCTTAGTACTTGGCGGTGAGTTGCAGGGCAAGTTTGGACAACGATCGGACGGGGCGACACATGGTCATCCGCAATCGTTTACCTTTGCAACTGACGGGCTGCCTCTTTGAGAACACTAAATATTTGGGTGAACTGTGCTTGGAGAACTATGGGGCAGGGAAGAGGCCGTTATGGAAAGGGGTATAATGTGAGAATATAATAGAATAGTCGAGGAGAAAGAGCGGAATGGTGAGTAGTCATCGCAATTTTGTGTGTAGTATCATAATAGGGAATTGGCAGCATCCACATGACACCGAGGGTGTCAGCGCTATCACTCGATTCGGAGATTCAGCTAGAAGGTAGTTTTTTCTCACGTCGCATGAATATTAGCTTGTATGTGAGAGTTTCTTCCGGTATGGACAATATTCGTAGCGATCTTTATATATTTGTGGATACTCTCGGATATCCGCCAGCATAGTCAGGTATCCGTAGATATCTTTAAATATTAGCTACGCTCAGACAAAATATTTAATATTTAGATGGCAATGCTGACAGCTAGCCTGTACCACTACTCATCCTAGGGAAGAAGTATTTAGAAAATACGAATTTTGAGCTTGTATGGGTGCTCAGGCAATCGCAGGGGTTTTACCATATATATTTTTAATCCTTGTTTTCGGGTACTTTATGCCTAGGACGAGTAGGAATCTAGGAATCCTACAAGCTTTCCAAAAGCCAGCCTATAAAACATAGGTTAGTTTCTCTTTGTTCTGCATTGCAACGAGTATTTGCCCGTGTGTTACCACACTGGGTGGTAGACCTTCAATGATGTAGAATTATTGCTTTAGTTATATAGTATCACCAATCCTTTTACCGCCATAGCTAACTATTAATATATTAACATCAAGAAACTAATACATTGATTACAATTGAATTATAAGACCTCAGAAAAGACAACATTCTTTGTGACACCAAG
>Ga0307507_10011481_pt1 | contig 11160 bp, 9 predicted proteins | sample 7_EM_MG_FD_207223 | JGI IMG/M metagenome (GOLD analysis project Ga0307507, IMG submission 207223) | Populus trichocarpa ectomycorrhiza microbial communities from riparian zone in the Pacific Northwest, United States - 7_EM | ecosystem: Host-associated > Plants > Roots > Unclassified | place... | reverse complement strand
GTCGCAGCCCGCTGAACCACCAGGACCGCGCGGTCACCCGCGCCACCACAGCACCGCACCCGAACAACCCGACGAACGACAGCAGCAGCGCCGGCCACAGAGCGGTCGCCCCGAGCAGGAACGGCAGCACGGGAAGCAGCGCGCCGAGCGCGAACGCCCCGAAGGACGACACGGCGGCGACGAGCGGCGACGGCAGATCCCCGGGGTCGATCCCCAACTCCTCCCGGGCATGTATCTCCAGGGCCTGCTCGGGATCACGGGACAACTGCCGGGCGACTTCACGGGCGAGTTCGGCGTCGACACCGCGGGCGGCATAGAGCGAGGCGAGCTCCTCCTCCTCATCCTCGGGATGCTTGCGCAGCTCCCGCCGCTCGACGTCCAGCTCGGCCTCGACCAGCTCGCGCTGGGAGGCGACGGAGGTGTACTCACCGGCCGCCATGGAGAAGGCACCGGCGGCGAGCCCGGCCAGCCCGGTGATGACGACGGTCTGATGACTGACAGCACCACCGACGACACCGGTCATCAGGGCGAGGTTGGAGACGAGACCGTCCATCGCGCCGAACACCGCGGGGCGCAGCCAGCCGCCGTTCACATCACGGTGGGTGTGGTTGTCACGGTGCGCCTCGTGAAGCGTCGCTCGGGTCTCGATGATGGCCATGCGGTGATCCCCCAGGAGGCTGGCAAGCGCCTAAGGTTAGGCTAACTTTGGACAAGTTCTACTCTTCGACAACACTCAACATACGCTTTTCATTTCCGGCCCTCCAGCAAGGAAAGGCTGGGCTAACCTGCACCTTTACCCTCGAACGCTCATCCGTGATGGGCTCCGATCAGATGTCGACCGGGTGACGCTGCGCTCCGTCAGGCTCTGCCGAAGGCCTCCCGTGGGACACATCCGCAAAGGGTTCCGCGCCCTGAGGCGCCCTGAGGGAACCCCGTAGGAGAGGCCGCGTATGGCATCGATCGCCTGCATTCCCCCGGTCCCGGCGCCCAAGAACGCCCCCGAACTCCGCGAACGGGCACGCGGTGCGCTGCTCGGCCTGGCGGTGGGGGACGCCCTCGGGGCACCGGCAGAAAACATGAAGCCCTCGGAGATCCGCGCCCGTTGGGGCCGCATCACGGGATACGTGGCCGAGAACCCGGCCGGCACGGACGACACGGAGTACGCGATCTTCTCCGGCCTGCTCCTGGCCCGCCACGGCTCGGCGCTCACGCCGACCCACGTGGAGGCGGCCTGGCACGAGTGGATCGCGGACCGGGACGAGGGCCCGTTCCGCGGCGCGGGCTTCAGCGAACGCGGCACCCTGGAGAACCTCCGCAGAGGCCTGGCAGCCCCCATTTCGGCGCAACACCGCCACGCCTGGAGCGACGGCCTGGCCATGCGCGCGGCCCCCTTCGGCGTCTTCGCGGCAGGCCGCCCGGCGGAGGCTGCCCGTCTCGTCGCGATCGACGGTTCGGTGAGCCACGACGGCGAGGGCATCTACGGCGGCCAGGCGGTAGCGGCAGGCGTGGCGGCGGCGATGGCGGGAGCCCCCACGATCGCGGTGGTCGCATCAGCCCTGGCCGTCGTCCCCGACGACTCCTGGACGGCCCGCTCCCTACGCCGAGCGGTGGCGGTCGCCCACCGGGGCGAACGTGCCGTCCGCTCCGCGGTGGTCATCGGCGGCTACCCCTGGACCGACCTGGCCCCCGAGGCGGTGGCCCTGGCCTTCGGCGCCTACGCGGCAGCGGACGGCGACTTCACGGAGTCGGTCCTCACGGCGGTGAACATGGGAAGGGACGCGGATACGACGGCGGCGGTGGCGGGAGCGCTGGCGGGCGCGACTCGCGGTGCCTCGTCCATCCCGTCCGACTGGGCGGCGGCGATCGGCCCGGCCCGGGGAAGCTGCCTGCCGGCGATGGCCGGCCACCATGTGCTGGACATCGCGGAGTTGCTGGTTCCGGGGGAGGGCGGGAAGTGGGGCACGGGGGGCGTGGTGCGCCGGGATCAGCGGGTGCAACGGGAGTACGTGCTGGCTGCGGATGAGGACGAGGTGCAGCTGTGAGACGTGAGGAGAGCGAGATCGACACCCCGGAGCCGACCACGTACCCGACCGAACTCGCGGCCGCCAGCGGGGAGTTCGCCCGGCAAGAACCAGCCGCAGCCGCCGACGGCGAACCCGCCCCACAGGGGCCACCCGCACCTGACAACGAGAGCCGCACGGGTGGTGCGGGTGGGAACAACAAGGCCGATGGCGGAGCCGAGGCCGTTCACAAGGCCCGCCGTATCGAGGGGCTGCTGCTCGGGCTCGCCGCAGGTGATGCCGCCGGCTGGCCCGCCGCAAGACACCGAGCCGCCCGCATGCCGGAGTGGACCCGCCGCCTCACCCGCGAGCTGGACACCTTCGCCGAACAGAACGCGACCACGACACTCCCCGTCCCCATCGCCCTGAACCAACCCCCCGAGCCCCTACGCCTCGGCCCCTCCGACGACGCCGAATGGGCAGCGTTCGCCGCAGAAGCCGTACTACGAGCCGGCGACGACACAGTCCTCGGCGACCTCAGCAGAGAACGCAGAACCCGCGCCGCAATCGACCTCACCTGGAACGCCATCGCCAGCGAGGTCGCCGCCGCAGCAGACCGCGCCCCGGAAGTCGAGTCCGCCGTACTTCCCCTCCGCGCCCGTATCTCCGTCCGCGCCGGCCTCGGCAACCTCGCCGCAGGACTCCGCCCACCCGCCACCGGCCACGACAACCCCCACTACTTCGACGACGCGGCCTGCGTAAGAGCCTGCGTCCTCGCGGTGGCCCACCCCGGCGACCCCCAACGCGCCACCGCCCTCGCCGAGTTCGACGCCCACTACACCCAGGACGGCGACGGAGTCCACGGCGCCAGAGCCATGGCCGCGGCCCTCTCCCTCGCCCTGGTCGGCACGGACGTGGACGACTGCGTGGCAGCCGCCCTCGCCGAACTCCCCGAATCCACGGAGATCGGCCGCAACGCCCGCCACGCACTGAAGTTGGCCCAGGACAGCGACAGCGCCTTCGCCCTGATCCCCCTCCTGGAACACCAGATCGTCGACCACGTCTACAGCTACGGAATCGCAGCCGCCGAAACCGTCCCGGTAGCCCTGGCTCTCGCCACCGCAGCCCGCGGCCGTATCGCAGAAGCGGTACCCGCCGCAGCCTGCCTCTCGCGCGTAGCCGACTCCGCCCCGGCCCTCGCGGGCGCCCTCACCGGAGCGCTCAGCGGCGGAGGAGCCATCCCCGCCGCCTGGCGGGACGCCTGCCGCACCCTTTCCGGCTGCGCACTCCCCCGCCTCACCGGCACCGACCTCGTAGAACTCGCCGAACTCCTGGAAGCCACACAACCGGCCCCACCAGGAGCATGATTCGGTGCATGACGCCCAAACACCCAGAAAGCAGCCTTGAGGACCGGATCACCGGCGCCCTCGTCGGGGCGGCCGTCGGCGACGCCCTCGGCGGCCCCGTCGAGGGCTACTCCCCCGACCAGATCCTCGAACGCCACAGCGGTCGCGTCCACGGCATCGTCGGCCCCTGGAACGGCGACGCCTGGCGCACCGCCCGCCCCATCGCCCCGTACCACAAGGGCGACGGCCACGTCACCGACGACACCTTGATGACTCATGCGCTGGTACGGGTCTACGCCCAGGTCCGCGACCACCTCGACGCGTACTCCGTCGCCGATCACCTCGTCCCGGACCTGATGCAGAACCCGCGCTGGATCCCGGAGTTGGAGGCGGAAGCCATCCCCCTCCAGCGCATCTTCCTCGCGGAGAAATGGCTCGCGGCCCGCCTCCACTACGGCCACATCGACCCCCGCGAAGCCGGCGTCGGCAACATCGTCAACTGCGGTGCGGCGATGTACATGGCCCCGGTCGGCCTGGTCAACGCGGCCAATCCGGCGGGCGCTTACGCGGAGGCCCTCGACATCGCGGGCGCCCACCAGTCGTCGTACGGCCGAGAGGCAGCCGGTGTCTTCGCGGCGGCGGTGGCCGCGGCCTGCGTCCCGGGCGCGAGCCCCGACTCAGTCGTGACCGCCTGCCTCGCCCTGGCGAAGGACGGCACCCGCACCGCCATCGAGCAGGTCTGCGAAGTAGCCGCCCGCTACTCGGACTTCGAGTCGGCGCTGCTCCCCCTGCGGGAGGCGGTCGCGCCGTACGACACGGTGGGCCCCGACTACCGTGCCCCCTCCCTGGACGCCCGCCGCCCCTCCCGGACCAAGGCGATCGAGGAACTCCCCGTCGCCCTGGGCATGTTGGTGGTCTCCGGCGGCGACTACCGCCACGCGGTGCTGGGTTCGGTGAACTACGGCCGGGACTGCGACTCGATCGCGACGATGGCCGGTGCGGTGGCGGGCGCCCTCGGCTCCACGGTCCCGCAGGACTGGTCGAAGACGGTCGCGGAAGCCAGCCGCCTGGATCTCTGGGAACCAGCCATGACCCTCACCGCCGTCACCCGCGAGCTCTTCGAACGCGACGTCCTCCGACGCCGGGCCCACGAGGCGGCGTTCACCGAGATCGGAGGGCTGAGGTGCTCCGACTGACCTGGGTCCAGCCGGAGGACCTGCTGGGCCACGAGCTGCACCAGGCCGCCCAGGACGGACGCGAACCGTCGGCGATCGCGGCACGATGGCGGGCGGCGGGCGGTGCGGAAGCCCCGGAACGGGCGGGCGCGTCGGCCCAACCCCCCACCCGCTACCTCCGGTTGCTCGCGGAAGACCTGCTGGACGAACTGGCGGACCTGCCCAGCAAGTTGGCGGACCAAGAACCCACCGACCTGGCGCGGATCAAGTCCCTCTGCCCCAACTGGCCCACCCCACAAGCCACTTCCCCACCCCGCCCGGCAACCCTCCAGGCCGCCTGGCTGGGCCGCGCCGTCGGCTGCCTCCTCGGCAAACCCGTCGAGAAGATCACCCTCGACGGCATCCGCCAACTCGCCCGCGCCACCGGCAACTGGCCCCTCAACTCCTACTTCAGCGCCCGGGACGTCCCCGCCGAACTCCTCGCCGCCCACCCCTGGAACCGCCGCTCCGCTCCCACCTCCCTCGCCGAGAACATCGACGGCATGCCCGAGGACGACGACCTCAACTACCCGCTACTGAACCTCCTGTTGCTGCAACGCCACGGCAAGGACTTCACCACCGCCGACGTGGCGAAACTCTGGCTCGACGAACTCCCCGCAGGCCGCACCTTCACCGCCGAACGCATCGCCTACCGCAACCTCCTCACCGGCCTGGAACCCCCGCGAACGGCCCGCCACCGCAACCCGTTCCGCGAATGGATCGGCGCCCTGATCCGCGCCGACGTGCACGGCTGGACCAACCCGGGAAACCCCGCCGCAGCGGCCGAACAGGCCCACCGCGACGCCACCCTCACCCACACCGCGAACGGCGTCTACGCGGCGATGTTCACGGCGGCCGTCATCGCCACCGCGACCACCGGCACCCACGACATCCACACCTGCCTACGCACCGGACTGACGGTCGTCCCGCCCCACTCCCGTCTCGCGAAGGCGATCCAGAACGCCCTCCAACTGGCCAGGAAACACCGGGACTTCGACGCCGTCGTGGACGAACTCCACGCCACCTACTCCCCCACCCACCACTGGGTCCACGCGATCCCCAACACCGCCCTGATCGCCGCCGCCCTCACCCACGCGGACGGCGACTTCACCGGCTCCATCTGCCGTGCGGTGTCCGGCGGTTGGGACACCGACTCCAACGGCGCCACGGTCGGCAGCATCGCCGCCCTGCTCGCGGGCACCCCCGCCGCGCTCCCCGACCGCTGGACGGCCCCCCTCAAGAACCGACTCGCCACCTCCGTAGGCGACTTCAACGGCATCGGTTTCGACACCCTCGCCCGGCTCACCCATCAGGAGACCGCCCGCCCATGACCCACATCGCCGTGCTCGGCAGCACGAACATGGACCTCGTCGCCTACGTCGCGAAGGCCCCGCAGCGCGGAGAGACCGTGACGGGACGGGAGTTCCGTACGATCCCCGGCGGCAAGGGCGCCAACCAGGCGATCGCCGCGGCCCACGCGGGCGCCGACGTCACCATCATCAGCGCGGTCGGCAACGACACCTACGGCACCCAACTCCGCGCCACGTTCGAACACTCGGGCGTCGACACCGACCATCTGCGCACCGTCGAGGGCCCGTCCGGCACCGCGCACATCGTCGTGGACGACGAGGGCGGCAACGCGATCGTCGTGATCCCCGCCGCAAACGGCACCGTCGACCACCTCGCCCCCGGCGACGAGGCCACGATCGCCACGGCCGACGCCCTGCTCCTCCAACTGGAGATCCCGCTGACCGGAGTGATCGCGGGCGCGGAGGCAGCCCGCCGCCACGGCATCCGTACGATCCTCACCCCCGCGCCCGCCCAGCCACTGCCTCCCGAACTCCTCGCCGCCACCGACCTGTTGGTCCCCAACGAGCACGAGGCCACCGCCCTCACCGGCCTCACCGACCCGCGCGAAGCGGCGGCGGCCCTGCTCGACCAGGTGCCCGAGGTGATCATCACTCTCGGTGCGGCGGGCAGTCTGTACGCGGCCCGGGGCGCCGAGCCGTTCACCGTCCCCACGCCCCGAGTGACCGCCGTGGACTCGACGGGCGCGGGCGACACCTTCGTCGGCGCACTGGCGGTGGCGCTCGCCGAGGGCCGCCCGATGCGGGACGCGCTGGCCTGGGCGGCAGCGGCGGCAGCCCTGTCCGTGCAGCGGCCCGGGGCGACGGCGTCGATGCCGTTCCGCGCGGAGATCGACAAGCAGTACGCGTCATGACCGAGACGACGACCACAACTCCCTTGTCAGGCCTGCGCGTTCTCGACCTCGCGACGCTCTTCGCCGGACCCCTCGCCGCCACCATGCTCGGCGACTTCGGCGCCGAGGTCATCAAGGTCGAGCACCCGACCAAGCCCGACCCGTCCCGGGGCCACGGCCCGTCGAAAGACGGCATCGGCCTGTGGTGGAAGCTGCTCGGCCGCAACAAGCGCACGATCACCCTTGACCTCTCGAAGCCGGGCGGGCGCGACACCTTCCTCCGCCTCGCCGCGACCGCCGACGTGATCATCGAGAACTTCCGCCCCGGCACCCTGGAGAAATGGGACGTCGGCTGGGCCGAACTCTCCGCCGCCAACCCGCGGTTGGTCCTCGCCCGGGTCACCGCCTTCGGCCAGTTCGGGCCCTACGCCCACCGCCCCGGCTTCGGCACCCTCGCCGAGGCGATGAGCGGTTTCGCCGCGATCACCGGCGAACCGGACGCACCCCCGACCCTCCCGCCGTTCGGCCTCGCCGACTCGGTCGCGGGCCTGGCGACGGCGTACGCCGTGATGACGGCCCTCGCCGCCCGCGACCGCACCGGCGAGGGCCAGGTCGTCGACATGGCGATCATCGAACCGATCCTCACCGCCCTCGGCCCCCAGCCCCTCTGGTACGACCAGCTAGGCCACGTCCAGCCGCGCACCGGCAACCGCTCCCAGAACAACGCCCCGCGCAACACCTACCGCACGGCGGACGGCAGTTGGGTCGCCGTCTCGACCTCCGCCCAGTCGATCGCCGAACGAGTGATGCGCCTGGTCGGCCGCCCGGAACTGATCGACGAACCGTGGTTCGCGACCGGCGCCGACCGGGCCCGGCACGCCGACATCCTCGACGCGGCGGTCGGCGACTGGATCGCGCAACGCACCCGCACGGAGGTCCTGGCCGCCTTCGAGAAGGCGGAGGCGGCGGTCGCCCCCATCCAGGACGTACGAGACGTCATGACGGACCCGCAGTACCAGGCCCTCGACACGATCACCACCGTCGACGACCCCGAACTCGGCCCCCTCCGGATGCAGAACGTCCTCTTCCGCCTCTCCGCCACCCCCGGCGCCATCCGCTGGACCGGCCGCCCCCACAGCGCCGACACGGACACGGTCCTGACCGAACTCGGCCTGACCGACACCGAGTTGACCACTCTCCGCCAGGAGGGCGCCCTGTGACCCCGCACCCCCTGACCTGGCTCTACGTCCCCGGCGACCGCCCCCCGATCGTCGCCAAGGCCCTCGCCGCCGGCGCCGACGTGGTCGTCGTGGATTTGGAGGACGCGGTCGCCCCGGACCGCAAGGCCTACGCCCGCGCGGCCACGGCGGAACTCCTCTCGGAGCCCCAACTCAACGTCCACGTCCGCGTGAACGCCCTGGACACCCCCTGGGCAGCCGACGATCTCCGCACCCTCACCCCCCTCCCGGGCGTGTCCGGCCTACGGCTCCCGAAGGTGACGTCCGCGGAGGACGTCGTAGCCGTAGCGGAAAAGGCCCGCGACCTCCCCCTGTACGCCCTCCTGGAGACGGCCCTCGGCATCGAGCAGGCCTTCTCGATCGCCGCCGCGCACTCCTCCGTGCACGGCATCGCGCTCGGCGAGGCGGATCTACGGGCCGACCTGGGCGTACGCGACGACGCCGGCCTCGACTGGTCCCGCTCGCGGGTGATCGTCGCCGCCCGGGCCGCGGGACTGGCCCCGCCGCCGCAGTCCGTCCACCCGGACATCCGCGACCTGGAGGGCCTGGCGGCCTCCTGCGCGCACGGACGCGCCCTCGGCTTCCTGGGCCGCGCGGCGATCCACCCCCGTCAACTCCCGGTGATCGAGAGCGCGTTCCTCCCGACGACCGAGGAGATCGAACAGGCCGAGACGATCGTCAAGGCGGCCATGCGGGAGGAGGGCGCCCAGGCTCTGCCCGACGGCCGGTTCATCGACGCGGCGGTGGTGGCGGCAGCGCAGAGAACACTCGCGTTGGCGCGCCGCACCTGAACGCGATGAGGGCGCCCCGTGCGACACGGGGCGCCCTCATCGTCGTAGAACCGGCCGTCAGCCCTTCTTCGCCGACTCGGCCTCGTCTTTTTTGAGGTCTACTTCTTCTGCTTCTTCCGTGACCTCGGTGTCTTCCTTCGCCTCCGAGGCGCCGGACTCCGGCTCTTCCTTCTCCACCGGCTCGCTGTCACCGTCGGTCTCACCGGCGGGGGCATCGGTGTCCGGCTCGACGACCTCTTCGCGGCCCGGGCGCTTCTTCGCCGAGATCACGAAGTACGTCACCGCGAGCGCGAAGACGATCATCGCGGTCCAGTCGTTCAACCGCAGGCCGAGGATGTGGTGGGCGTCGTCGACGCGCATGTACTCGATCCAGCCGCGGCCCACGCAGTACGCGGCGACGTACAGCGCGAACGCCCGGCCGTGGCCCAGCTTGAAGCGGCGGTCGGCCCAGATGACGAGGAAGCCGACACCGACGCACCACAGGGACTCGTACAGGAAGGTCGGGTGGTAGTAGCCGGGGACGCGGCCGTCCGTCGAGGACGTGATGTGCAGCGCCCAGGGGAGGTGCGTCTCGCGGCCGTACAGCTCCTGGTTGAACCAGTTGCCCCAGCGGCCGATGGCCTGGGCGAAGGCGATACCGGGGGCGAGGGCGTCGGCCCAGGCGGGCAGCGGGATGCCACGGCGGCGGCAGCCGATCCAGGCACCCACCGCGCCGAGCGCGATGGCGCCCCAGATGCCGAGGCCGCCCTGCCACACCTTGAAGGCGTCCACCCAGTCGCGGCCCTCGCTGAAGTACAGCTCGTAGTCCGTGATCACGTGGTAGAGGCGACCGCCGACGAGGCCGAACGGCACGGCCCAGACAGCGATGTCGGCCACCGTCCCGACCTTGCCGCCGCGGGCGACCCAGCGTTTGTTGCCGAGCCAGACGGCGACGAAGACGCCGATGATGATGCAGAACGCGTAGCCGCGCAGCGGAATGGGGCCGAGGTGGATGACCCCGCGCGACGGGCTGGGAATGTAGGCAAGTTCCATGGCAGGGTCGACGCTACCGTGCCGGACCGTGACCGCGGCAAGCGGCCCGGCTACGGCTCCATAACGGGCCGGTGTGAAAACCGGCCCGCCCGCTTACCCCCTGTCACCCCTTGTTCGCCGCCTGGACCAGCTGCTTCAGCTTCGCCGGGGTCATCGTCTGGTCCGCGTAGATGTTCTTGCCGTCGAAGAGGACGGTCGGCGTACCGGTGAATCCTCCGGCCTGGAACGCGGCGGCGGACTTCGTGACCCAGCTGTCGTGCGTACCGCTGTTGACGCACTTCTGGAAGGCGGGCGTGTCGAGGCCGCTGACCTTGCCCGCCAGCTCGATCAACTTGGCGTTGCCGGCGAAGGCGTCGTCCGTCTCCTTGGGCTGGTTCTCGTACAGCACGTCGTGGAAGTCGCGGAACTTTCCGGCGTCCTGGGCGCAGGCCGCCGCGTTCGCCGCGCGCTTGGAGCCGGTGCCGCCGAGGTTCCCGTCGATGATCGTGACCAGGTGGTACTGCACCTTGAGCTGCCCGGAGTCCGTCAGCTCGTGGAGCGTCGAGCGGTACGCCGTCTCGAAGGCCTGGCAGGCCGGGCAGCGGAAGTCCTCCCATACCGTGAGCGTCGGCTTGGCGCTGTCCTTGCCGACCTGGATCGCCAGGCTGTCCTTGCCGGTCGCCCCGGAGGGCGCCACGACCGGGCCCGCGCTGCTGCTGCCGCTGTCGTCCTTGCCGTGGTTCGCGGCGAGGACGCCGACCACCGTCGCCAGGCCCAGCACGCAGACGACGCTGGCGGCCACGATCAGCGTGCGCCGCCGCCTCTCCGCGGACTTCTGCTTCTCACGCTCTGCCGCCAGCCGCTCGCGGGCGGTGCGCTTTCCGTCACGGTTCTTCTCGCTCACACCCCGCAGAACGAACCGGGGAGGCGCAGCGCGCCTCCCCGGTCCCAGGTCCACCCATACGAGGGACCAGTTGTTCTGTTATGCCGGTCGCTGCGTGACGCCTGGCGTTCTGTTACGCCTGTCCGCGCACGCCCTTGGCCAGTTCACCGGCAAGCGCGCGGACCGCCTCGACGCCGGCCGCGTCGTCCGGCGCGTCCAGCATCCCCTTGACGAAGGCCGAGCCGACGATCACGCCGTCCGCGAAGCGGGCCACCTCGGCGGCCTGCTGGGCGTTCGAGACACCGAGTCCGACGCACACGGGCGTGTCGGTGGTGGCCCGGGTGCGCTCGACGAGGTCCTGCGCCTGCGCGCCCACGGACGCGCGGGTGCCGGTGACGCCCATCAGGGAGGCGGCGTAGACGAAGCCGGTGCCGACCTTGGTGATCTCGGCGAGGCGGGCGTCCTTGCTGCTGGGCG
>Ga0307507_10011480_pt1 | contig 11161 bp, 6 predicted proteins | sample 7_EM_MG_FD_207223 | JGI IMG/M metagenome (GOLD analysis project Ga0307507, IMG submission 207223) | Populus trichocarpa ectomycorrhiza microbial communities from riparian zone in the Pacific Northwest, United States - 7_EM | ecosystem: Host-associated > Plants > Roots > Unclassified | place... | reverse complement strand
CTCAATAACAAAGATGGAGCGAACGCCAAGGGCGCACGAGAGCTAAGCGCCCACTCTGGATACCTCAGTTGCTGTCGATTCATCAGTGACCGTCAAATTGTCACAAGCTCTGGTGATATGACCTGCATGCTCTGGGATATCGAATCTGGTGCTAGAGTGGTTGAATTCAGCGACCACACTGGGGATGTTATGAGGTTTTTATGTCCGTGTCCATCAATGGCTAGCATTCTGACAATGTTTCGGCAGTTTGTCCCTTGGACCAAATCAAAATGTTTTTGTTTCCGGTGCATGCGACGCAACGGCCAAACTTTGGGACCTCAGGAGCGGGCGTGCTACTCAAACGTTTACTGGTCATGAATCCGACATCAACGCTGTCCAGTGTGTATTCTGATTATCTTGTGATGTTGCGTTCTATTAATTAATTTTTGAAATAACCAAGGTTTTTCCCGAACGGTGATGCTTTTGCGACAGGTTCTGACGACGCCTCCTGCCGTCTATTCGATATTCGTGCCGATCGTGAACTCAACACGTTTACGCACGACAACATTCTCTGTGGCATTACGTCCGTTGCGTTCTCGATTTCGGGACGCATTCTCTTTGGTGGCTACGATGATTGGACCTGCAATGTCTGGGACACGTTGAAAGGAGAGCGTGTCGGTGTTCTTACAGGTCACGAGAACAGGGTTAGTTGCCTTGGCGTGAGCACGGATGGCATGGCTCTTTGCACTGGTAGCTGGGATAGCACGCTCAGGGTACGTCCTTTGCTCCTTGCATTTCATCCAAGAATGTCAATCCAATATACGTGTAGGTTTGGGCATAGTTTATCAATTCGACAGCTTATTTTCATCCCACCGACCTACCCCCTTTCTGCCTATATTTCTCCGTCAGGTTCAACATTCCTTGCATCTCACATCTTATATGATCAATTTATTACTCACCTGCGAAGTGGTTTGAAGATGGGAATGGACGCCTTGAGTCGGTCATTACTGGTTAACTGTAAAGTTTTCGTTTTAAACTCTGTTATAGCCGACAATTTTCTTGCGGTTGACGTATATCCACCTTGCTATTCCCTTGTCTTCTTGTCCGCCATACCTTCCTTTCTGCTTGTTGTTCTTTTGTGGTCGTATATAGGCTATTCTCTTACGGAAGTTTGGCAAATGTATGGATGTGTAGCCTTGCATGATGCCGTAGACCCTGTCGACGTCAACAATGCTGACTTGCGCACTCACAAACTGCACAAAACAAGGAATAAGGACGCGACATTTCTCTGTTAGACTTTGAGGACAACTCTTTTTGACACTAGAATAATGTCAGAGGATGATCGTGCAGCCAAGGCAGCAAGAGCAAAAGCCCTGGTAGGCGTCCAGCTGCCTTGACGATGTTCTTTCACTCACCCTCTCCTCAGCTCAAGAAACGCCAACAGAAGAAGGCCGCGGACACAACGACTCCAAACTCTAACGTTGCTTCACCCATAGCCCCTTCAAGGACATTCTCACCTGCTCCGTCAGAGCCCGTAGACGAGGAGAAGCAAGATCTCGCAGATGTGTAGGCAAAGTCACCATGCAAATGAGAGTTGCCGGCTACTGACTTGACTACGGGACTTTTATCCAAGGCAGTTTCACGAAGAACGATTCAGATGCATCATGGTTGTCTTCGTTGCCGCGCGCGCCTTCACCTCCGCTACGCGCCGCCTCCCCCCAAGTCCTTGCCAAATCAGCGCCGCTGGCTCGTCCACCACCACCGACAACATCGCCATCTCACAATAAGCTTTTTTCACTGCAGGAGAAGATTAGCACCCTGGAGTCCGCGAACGCCTCTTTACGAGCAGACGTGCAACGTTTCGAAAACCTTTTGTCTGGTGGGCCGGTCCATCGATTTTTGTACGCTTCAGCTGAAATCTGTCCCGGAAGTGTCAAAGAATACAGAAATTTTGCTAGAAAAGGAGACGGCGCGCGCCGACTTGCTTGATGAACGATTTCGGCAGTTACGAACCGACGCAGAGATCTCGCTTCAAAACGAACGTCAGACTATCTCCTTGCTTGTTTCTGAAAAGGCTTCTTTATTGTCTGACCTTCAACAACTGGATGACGCCCAGTCTAGTGAGCCAATTCTAACTTCCCCAGTAAATTGTTTACTTACTGGGGGATGTAGAGGCCCAAGAAGCCGAATCCTCATTAGAACATGAGAGGGCCAAGTTTGAAAGCCTTCAGGATCGCTTCCAACGCCTACAAGAAGACGCAGACGCGGCCACTCACCAGGCAGAACAATCGCAGCTGAACGAGAAGGAGTTATCTGAGAGAGTCCGGGAACAGGTGTGAAACCTCATCAACCATTATATGATATGCTGAATGCTCCAACCCAAGGAACGGCAACTGCAACTAGTAACTGCGTCAGCTAGCGAATATCGGAAGGAAATGGAGCAGTCTCAGCGAAAATTGCGCGAACTCGAAGAACAAATACAAAGTGATGATCGTGTTGAGAGACTTGAAAATTCCCTTAAGCACACGCAAGACCGTGCTGACGAACTAGAATTCCAGTTGTCAAAGCTCAAACAAGTTAATCATTCTTCCTTTTATCTTTTTACATACTTACATCACTCCCAGACACATTCCTCTCTTAAATCGGAAAGGGACAGACTCGAAGCCCAGGGCCATACTTACGCAAGTACTGAACGCGAATTGGAGGCGAAGTTTGCCGCGCTAAATGACAGCTATTCGAACGTGCGATCTGAACTCAACACGACGTCCACCAATAACCAGACCCTCACGCGAGACAATAGAGAATTACGCGGTGTCGTGGAAGACAATGTGAAAACGATTGCGGAACTCCGAGAGAAGCTCGTGCAGGCATCATCCGAGATTACTACGAGCTCCCGCCAGGCTCAAGTAGTTCAGAATGAGCTGAGGAGTGCGACAAGGCGAGCAGAGGATGCAGAAAAGACGCAACGAAATTTGCAATTAGAAGGGACAAACCTGATGCGAGCTCTAGATGAAATGCGACCGAAAATCGTTGAATTGACTGGGGCCAAACTTGAATTGGCTGAGAAGGTAGAAGACCTTGAACGCGCCCTCCACAGTCGAGACATCACCATTTCTCAACTCGAAGGTCTTTTAAATGAAGTACGCTATCAAAAAGAAGAATCAGAGAATAAATGGCAGACTGCTTTGACTGAACGCGAAAAAGAGCACTCAGGGACCCAGAAGGCCTCCTTAGACTTGCAAAAAGCTCACTCAGACCTCGAGGAGGAACTGGAAACGGCACTAGCCAGTCTTCGAAACTTGGAGCTCCAACGGACAAACCATCACCAAGAAATTGCGCGTCGGCTAGAGGAGTTTGAGAGACTCACTGAGTCATTCAACAGTCGATCTGATGAGTTGTATAACTTGAAACGCGAGGTAGGGGCAAGACGCAGGGCCCAGGTATGTTGGTTGTAACGCCTATACTGAACCAGAGCTTACATCGTTGAGCAGGAAGAAGAGCAAGAATTCCTTGAACGCGCTCAAAACGAAATTGAAGGCCTTCGCGTCGAGCTGGAGGCGAGGGACGAAGAGATTCAGCGGTTGCATGAGGCCGTGTCAAGTCCTAGTACAGATGCTCCTCAGTCATTGGATGATGAGCTCATTGGATCCCTTCGACAACAACATGCCCTTGATCTCTCTGCGGCTCAGTCTCAAATTAGAGCTCTGGAGAATATCATTTTCGATGGAGAAGCCAAGGCTCATGCACTACAAAAGCAAATTAACGCTCTTCAAGATCAAGTTTCGCAGCTGCAGTCAACTCGGGTGGCACAAAGGTCATTTTCGCCTATCCAATCAAGACCTGCTAGTGCCCTAGGTCGGTCATCTTTCGGGTCGCATCGACCAAGTAACCCCCCTCCTCTCTCTCGCTCTGTGTTCGATCAAAATCTACCACCCGAAACCCGTCACAAGCGGAAGGTGAGCTTGAGCATGCTCAAGGCTCGCATCGACAGCGAGGTGGCGGCGACTTCGCGCCCACCTTCTCGTGCCCTGTCACCTGTTCATTCAGAACCTTTTTCCAATCCTGCTTCACCACCAAGCCACCATACCATCCATCGACCACAATTTTTGGATGAAACTCATGTATTTTGGTGCCATTCGTGTCAAGGGGATCTAGTTATTTTGTGAATAGTTGGTCATCTTTGTACATGTGGAGGTATGGATGTGTACAGGATACAGTTGAAGAACATGATAGCTTCATAAACTCAATGAATGAGCAAGGTGAGTAAGTCATTACTTGTGTAAATCAAATGAGATCATAGGCCGTGAGGTTTGACCTTGAGGCTCCTGAGCCTTTCGAGCAGATCCTGTAATGGAGGTCATTGAGTTAGGAGAGGGTAGAAAGGAAGAGAGCACGCGTATACCTCTAACTGTTCGGCGCGCAGTGTCCCACCCTTCCGTTCGTTTTCTAAACTATTTTCAATGCTGTCAAGTATGTCCATGATGAGCTCTCGGTAGTCGACTCCAAAAAATTGGGTCAACTTTGCTGCTCTTCGCCGACGCAGCTGAAAGTCTGTAACTTCAGGTTTGGGTGACGTGATACTGTACTCAGACGCAAGCGAAATCATGGAAGTTCGGGCAGGCAGTGATCGGCGGCGTTCAGACTTGATTGATGCGTTGGAGATTCGGCGTTCGGTGGGCCTCGGGAGGTCCTGGAGGGTAATTTCCACAGACTCGCCACCATTCAAGTAATGATGAAGCTCCAAGAGCGAATCTCTGTCATCCTATGCATCCAGAGATGTATTAAGTGACGGATAAAAAGGAAAGTAAAATCCAAACTGACTTGGTCCAAAATGTCGTTCAATGACTGTAACGAGTGTTGATAATGGTGATACAGAAGCGAGTTTGACCCGGTGTAGTTATCGGATTGGCAAGTAACATCATCGTATTCAGATGATCCTGGGCCTTTGGGTAACAGTCGCTTACTTGACTCAGAGGTGCCTGGTCGACTGCTCTTTTTGACTGTTTTCGTGTATGAAGAACGGTTGATATTTCGTTGAGACGTCGTTGCTTCAGGAAGCGAGTGTCCAAAGGCGTTGTTGTGGATAATAGGCGTCGTTGGGACGGAAGGAGAGGGAGAATGACGAGTATGATACAGAGTTTGAGGTGGTGCAATGCCAAAAACCTGGGATACGTTAACAAATCTGCACGTGGAATTGGGCTCTCAGACTTACTTTCTCCATCTTTTGGGCTCGCCGCACGTTGATAGCCTTCTCCCTGTTGTTGAGCTCTTCTTTCATCCTATCAAGATCGTCGGACCAAGTTGAAGGGAGTGCTACCGCCGAGCTACTTCTGCGCCTAAGCCAAGCTTTGCGAGTAACTTCCTCGACCTCCGCGGATTCCGTCGCAGCCTGCATGGGCGGCAAGGAGGCGTCTGTGTCAGAGAAGCCCAGGACAAGATTTGTGGGAACACGAGATCCAAGGAAACGGTGAAGCTTGGCCAATCTTTCTCTCTTTCGCTTTCTTTCATCCTCCGCTTGTTCTTCCGGAGTCATGTTCTCGAACAGCGACTGGTTGGAGGGAGACGCAGGTCTGCGGGGATTGCGATTCTTCGTTGCGGTCTTTAAATATGAAAGGTCATCATTCAAACTCTCTCCCCCAGACAGATCAATAAAAGATGTCCGAACCCGTGCGCCAATCCGACTTGTTGCGTGATCATCAGAGGGTTTGCTGTCATTCGGTGGCGCTCTCTCAGGCCCTTGATATTTGTGTGATTCGTTGCTTGGGCTTACGATACTCAGGAAAGAGACGTCATCGGTAAGGGGTGCAGAATGCCTTCTGCCGCTAAATGTCAGGAATTGAGGGTCAGTAGGGGGACGTTCTGACATTCGTCTCTGACGCAAACTGGGTGTGTCCAGATCATCGGAGGGGGTGAATCGACGTCGAGCCTTGAAAGGGGCCACGCGTGTAGATGATGCACTCCGGCCAGCTTCTTGCTGCGCCATGACCTCCGCTCCTGGAGTCTCCCCAAAAACTCGGGCAAGTTTACGAGACTTCTTGATGAGATCAGTACGTTCAGCCAAATCCAAAAAGTTTGTGGTAGGCGGCAGAATTGAATCCTCATGCAATGAGCGTTCAGGTGGGGAGCCTTTAGGGGAAGACTGGCTGGATTTACCAGATCTGCTTGACCTAAAAAAAGCTCTGGGGAGAATGGGAATAGGTGAATGAGTTTGGTCCAAAGGGGGTTTGCTTAAGATAGAAAACTGATAGTTTGGGTCGAAGAGTTGTTCTGGCGTAGAAAGCATATGATCAGGGATTGTAAATTCAGCTTTAGATGGTGTAAAAATTTCGATGAAGGATTCTCGATTTGCTAGTGGGGGGATGTCCGCAGGTTGTTCGTGAGTGGCGTGAAAGTTGTAGAGAGAATGTGAATGTGAGTTGTAGGAGGACGAAGGATAAATTGTGCTGGATATGCTTATGCGGGGTTCTTCCTCTGTACTAGATGTTCCACGTTCATGTGTGTTTTCACTAGCGGCTGATCCGTGGGAAAGTAACGGTCCATCATGCCAACTTGCATTCACCGACCTCGTTATTTGCAATTTGCCAATGGCACCCTCGATATCCATCTCCTCACCTAGCGAACATTTTTTTCAACATGTATCTCAATTTCTGAATCAAACAACGTTCTTACCTCGGCTTTTGGTTTTTTCCTTCAACCTTGGAAGTTTACCCTTACTTTGTACTGGATCTCGAAGATTTGGCATCAATGGCGCATCACCAAGCGATAGATGCTGGCTAATCGAGGGTTGATCGTTTTTATTGGAAAAAAAGTCCACTGTGGTCTTGTCGATCGTATGGAATTTGTCAGCACGAGACGAGGGTAGGGACCTGGATTGCGATTGCGGAAGGACAAGAGACTGTTGGGGTATGGCCAACCGTTCAGAAGATCGTGTTTCATCACGGGGGGGTAGTATTTGAAATTCTAGGTTCAGTGGCAGTGAAACAGTGTCCGTCCGGTCTTCTTCATGTGTTTCTGGCAAAGTATTGATGGTTGATAATAATGGAGGTTGTGACGAAGCAGTAGACGATTGGTTGACATCTACCTGCAAGACATCTTCCAGTGATGGCGCAGGATTGATGTACGGATTGGAAGTTGACGAACTCGGCGGACTGACGGCGGTGATAGACGAGGTAACAAGGTCGTTTCGAGTGGTCTGCGCGATATCATCGACCCCGCGAGCTGGCAAATTACATGAAGGAGTCTGAATGGATGCACTCCCTGGAGTGCCAACACCCAGTGTTAATGGTCGCGTTTTCCGAGGACCTCGAGGAGGAGGCGGCAACCCAAGAGATGTGTGTGGTGGAAACGAGGCGATTGTTGGAGAGGAAACATCTGAAGAGTATGGCAGTGGGGGAGCGCTGAGTGCGATGTTCCCCCGTAGGCGCTCTTCGTGTTCCAACAAGGCCTCGAGATTCGGGGAAATTACTAGCGAACGTGGGTTGTTGACTTTCTTCACATCTTTCTTGATTTGAAGACCAAGTTCCTGACTCATTCTTAGATATCTCTATCTGAAATGCCTGCAAGATCAGTTAGGCGTGACGAATGATCAGAGAGACACATTCCACACCTCAGCTAGACGCCTTCAAGGAATCGCGGGAAGGTCAACCTAACTATTTAACTTTTCTCAGTCAATTCTACGACATACAGCCGACAACGATAGCTTCCGACTGTCCTTCGCGTTGAAGTGATGGGTTGGTGGAATTCAGAAGAAGCAGTGCCACTGGTATATTCACACTCGCCCACTTCTTAGGCTAAGTATTTCAATTCCGACAACAGACGCCACTGTTCGAGGGCCTACAGGGCTAGCAGGTCTATCGAGAGCCCGGAGCGTTACATACTTATCTGTAGGTTCTGTTGAGCAGCCTAATCACCTCACTTTGTAGGTCATCTGCGTAGCAACCAAACAGCAATCTTGATCATCTGTCTCAGCCACAGTCAACACCGGCGCTCAGTAGGAGTCAGTAGATGCAATTGCGGTGATTGTAAGGGAACCACTGTGACTTCATTATAGAGTACGTACACCTATGATGTGGCGTCGTTTATTTGATGTGTAATAATGAATGATATACATGACTGTGATTGGTAAGTTTACAAGTGCGAGATGAGATAAAATGCCAGAAGGTCAATGAACGCCTCAGGTTTGCACCCGACGAGGTGGCAGAGGAGGTGGAACCTTTGATGTAACAGGGACAGCCAAATTCTCTTGTGGATAGCGCGCTGTGTCCAAGCCCAATTCGTTGGGTTGGTCTTTGTTTATGCTCGCCGCTGACGACTCGGGCAGCGGTTGGTCAAGAGAGGCCTGCCCACGGGCGTCGTCCTTACTAACGATAATTTTGAGTGCTTCAGGAGCTGGAGATGCGGGAGGTTGGTCTAGCGATGTACTAGCTTTGTTCGCTGCCGACCGCGTTGGCGTTGATCTAGGTGGTAAAGGCGGCGGTGTAGGTCGTACTGATTGCGGAGACACTGAAAGGATTGGCGGAAGGGCCAACGGTGTGACGTCCTTATCTTGAGTGCTATCTCCCGTTTGTTCCAGTGACTGGAATAGCTGTTCTTGCATATCAACTTCCTGCCCAGATAAAACAGGACTCTTCCATAACCGATACATCGACTGCATAGTTGGATTTTTAGATTTGCTCTCGGAGCTTGTCAGTGGGAGCTGTGGGGCAACATAACCAATTGATTGGAGTTCTCCTCGATGACTGACATGAATCCCTGGAATAGTCATTGTCATTGCTTGTGGCTGGACATGAATAGGAGCAGGCACCGCTTCTTCTTGGGCCACTAATCTTTGCGCGTCCATGTCGGTACTGACTCGGCTTATTGACGGCAAAGACTTTTTCGTAGAAAGGCCAGCGGTAGATAGACGGGAGGTGGACGTTACAACAGAAGGATTGACAGAATTGTCGGAGTGTATCGAACCGTTAGACAGCAATGTCAGAGGATCGGTGGTTGGTTTATCAGGGGAGTTGGAGGGAGATATTGACCGCGTAAGTTCCAACGCATCCCCATTGCGTTCCCTTTCCTTCCTTTCAGCTACTGCTGCTCGAACCTCTGCGTAACTAGCTCTTGACTTATGCGCCTGATTGGGGCTGCGCTCTGGCTGCAGATGCGCCGAAGTTGCCCCAGTATCAACAGGCTCATCACCGCTTGATCCAGCATTATTCGTACCCTTCTTCAGCCCACCCCAATTAACGCCCCACTTTCTCATAGCCTCTTTTGCAGTATTTTGAAGGGCCTGTTTATCTGCTGCTCGGGATTTTAGCGTTGAGAAAAACGATGGAGGGCTCGCCGGTCGGGTAGTCTGCGATGCATCTGACCGTTTTCGTGGCGTACTGGGAGTAGACTCGGAGCGAGCGGCCAACGTCAAATCTGCATCTGGTTCCAGTTCCCGTTTGGTAGAGTGTTGTGAGGTTGATCGACGTGCTGAATGTGTGGAGAGGTGGGCCTGCACTAATGAAGCTTGAATTTCATCAGGTAAAAGCGAGGTCACAGATCCACTTTGGGAAGAGGATCGAGATGTTGATTCCTTTGACTGAGCAACATGATTATGATCGTCTTGACCTTCACGGCCACGGTTCTCTTCGATCTCTCTGACATTGTTAGAATCTGGGTTAGATCCCGACGCCAGGGTAGGCTCTATCCCACCGCTGTTCGTTGAGAACCATGACCTACGTCGTGTACGAGATGGATTGGAATTCGCCTCACTCAGCGAAGGCACGGAAGGCTCAGCTTTGACGTCAACTGCATTTCCAACCGGTAATTCGTCGACTGATTGCGACATATCAGGGAGGAGGGTTTCTGAAATCGAAGTCTTCGAATGGATCAAATCCGGGGCAGAGGCTGTCGACACCAACTGAGTGTCGCCCGAGCGTTCAGCAGCGACAGAAGTCTGTGGATCTGAACGTTGGTGTCTCGATGCATCTGACCAGATTCCACCCCGACGTTCGTAGGCTATACTTTCAAAGAATGCAATGTCATCCATATTGGGCATGACAACAGATTCCTGTATCTAAGAAATAGACATAAGCCACGAATGAGAATTTCGTCCATAAGTCACTGACAATCTCTTTGATTTTAGATTCAATTGTGCTCAAAATCATCCCCCAAGTTATTTGACGGTCACTCACGATCGGCTCTACCTCGAGAACAATCTTCGGGGTCTGAGTGAAAGCGTACCAAATGCGGTTGCTGGGTGGCCGTTTCACTTTAATCAGCAAATTGCCTTCAATTTCTTTGAGGACTGCAGCCAAAACCAACTTGACGGTATATGACCTGAAGGTCCCTAAATTGATGGTTGCCGTGGCCTCCACGGTAATCCGGATTTCACCTTTGTACTGAAGATGGACCTCAAGAGATGCATCTCCCTCTTTCGTCAATTCCTTGAGCATGGGCTTGCTAAACATCGGTGCTCTATTTCCGACAGAGACCTCCGTCACAACTATGTCGGTTAGAAATGTCGGACGTTTGACCTTCGACAGCTTCTTCATTAGCCTGCCAATAATATATGCTTCTAAGTTGTGCGTGCGGTAGTGGCTGAAAAATATACGGCCCAGCAAGGCATTAAGCCAACGCATTGGGATCACATCTGGTTGTTCATCGAGGGTAGAGACGAGATGATCCATGTCGGATGGGTCGAAGACTTGATGTAGTGGAGTAAGAGTTGGGGTTTGAGGGGGATGCTCCGAAGCATGTAGAAGGGCAAAATACCAGTCCTCCATTTCAACATTCGAGCGAACGAAGATGAACCAAGGAGTTTGGGGGTCCAACGCTTCCTCCCTCGCAATATCCTTCTTCTTTTCCGCCTCAACCAGCTTCTCCCGTTCTTTTTCCCGCTTGCTTCCAGTGAGGTCGCACTCATCTAGCTTTCCATCTATGTCCTCTTTCTTCAACTTCATCTCCCTCGTGACACTCGTTAGATGTTTTTCTGTATGGGTAGCTTTGGGTCTCAAACAGATGGCGTTGCGTTTGGCAAAGAGCTCCCCGTCGAGTAGACCTTCAGGAAAAATCACAACTTCATGACCACCGAGCTCAACAGCCGCCTCACACTCCGACATTCCCTCGTCTTCGTATAAATAAAGGACTTTGCCTTTCAGCACGACATACCACATGTCCTTTGGACGCGATCTTTTCGGATCCTTAGACC
>Ga0307507_10011479_pt1 | contig 11161 bp, 8 predicted proteins | sample 7_EM_MG_FD_207223 | JGI IMG/M metagenome (GOLD analysis project Ga0307507, IMG submission 207223) | Populus trichocarpa ectomycorrhiza microbial communities from riparian zone in the Pacific Northwest, United States - 7_EM | ecosystem: Host-associated > Plants > Roots > Unclassified | place... | reverse complement strand
TCTTAGGCTTATTATAAAGCAAATTAAAATGTTAATAAAGTTACCGATTTATAATTTCAAAATATTTGTTGAAAGACCGGTCATAAACCGGTTAAAACCGATGTAGACCGAAAACTGGTCTAAGGACTGCAAAAAGACCGCAGACCACGGTTTTTTGCGGTCCGGTCCGGTTTTTTGACTTCTAGGAAAAAGGCAGACCGGTTACGGTTACGGTTAAAGCCCTTGGGCATCAAAAAACCGGACCAGACCGGACTTTCAAACACTAGTTGGGGTTGCTGTGGCAGCAATTGAGGCAGACGTTGAGGCTCAGCATCGTCATGCGATCTCTCTTTGTCTCCTTGCAGAATGATAGAATCATGGGGTGGAGTGAAAGGTGCATCCAAATCATCTTCATCAGGCACACTCTCTGTCTCAATTGAGATCTTGGGTTCCTCCAGTTCCTGAATTTGTGTGACAGGTGGCACTTTGTGTTTAGCACACTTTGGGAACAAGTGTTCATCAAACAGTGCCATAGCAGCAGTAAAGATGACATTGTTGGGAGTATGCATGAACATGTTTGATTCATGACCATCACGATAGCCAAGAAAAGTCATCAACTCTGACTTGGGACTTAACTTGTTGGCTCAGAGGTCTTTGTGAATGAAGACATAAGCTCCACATCCAAGGATGTGTAGGTGAGAGAGATCAGGTTTGAATTCATCAAGGTACCCTTTCAGAGTTTGCCAATCAAGGTGCTGCACAGGGGTGCAGTTGTATAGGTAATTCACATGTAAAACACTGAATTCCCACCAACTGTCAGGTAGACAGGCCTGATGGTGCATTGTCTCTGCTTTCTCATCGATAGTGCGGTTGAAGTGCTCTGCTCTGCCATTCATTTGCAGCTGAGCTGGAACACTCCATTGGATCTCAATCCCTTCATCCTTAAGGAGTTTAACATAATCCTTATTGATGTATTCTCCTCCATTGTCAGTCATCCATTTGCCAATGGTTGTATTGTATTGCATTTTGACCATGGCGATGAACTGTTTGGATGCCACATTGGAATCACTCTTCTTTTTCAGAAGGGATATCCAGGAGTGGGAGGAGTTATTGTCAAGGAATGATATGTAATATTTGTATTTGTGGTATGATTGCACCACAAACTCCTTGAGATCAGAATGAATCCATTGAAATGGATGTGTGGCATATGCAGAATTCTCAGGGAAAGAGCAAGAATGCATCTTTCCTTTTGCACAGCCTTCACACACTGGTGGATTTTTAGGGACTTTGATCAATCTTGGAAAGTTCCATGTACTCAATTTGAATTTCTCAAACACCTCTTTTCCAGGATGTCCAAGTCGTTGATGCCAGAGATCATAATCGTCCCTGTGCATGGACTTGTGTGCAGTCAACTCACTTCCAGTGAGGACCTCTGAATTGACCCAATAGATTGTATTAGTAAACAGTCTGGTTAAGGCTACTATTTTCACCTTTCCAGTTTGAGCTTTGATAAACTCAAGGGTGCACTCATCTCCCTTGATTTGCATGTTGCCTTTGAGGAGCAGTCCCATGGATAAGAGATGGATTCCCATGCCAGGCATATAGAATACCAGTGATAGGTGGGAAATTGTGACCATCTTGGGAGTTGTATTATCCACCCATGTTATCACAAAGATAGTGCTGTGGCTGTGTATGGCTGCAGCGCCATTGGCAGTTTGTGCCTGTGGCCGGTTCTTTTCATCAATGAACTTAAGGTCAGAAAAGTCCACCTTATTGTCTGTGAAATGGACTGATGCTCCTGAGTCAACTATCCACTCTATGAAGTTCAACTTAGAGTTGTCCTTGCAGTTTGCACAAAGCAAGGCATAACCACAATTTATTTTTCCATAGGCTAGATACTTATCTAATGATCTACCTATGTCTATGCTAATAGAAGCTGTAGAGGGATCAGTTAGTGATGCACCTTTATGTGAGCAAAAAAGGACTAACTCATTGTCCATTGGGCCTTCATAGGCATCATGGTCATCTGACCAGTGCTTGTAGGGCTGGGGACCCCTTGTTTCCCAGGTGTGTCTTGAGATCCTAATAGGCCCAGCCACTGGGGCAGGTGCTGGTTCAATAATAGGAACAAAGAGCTTCTCTGGGTCATCTCTGTAGTTGGACATGTCATCGTCCAGGTTGAGCTTCAACCCTTGTGGAAGGGGAGCATCATCCTCATCATCACCAAATAGTCCTGATCCTTCTGGGATTGGGGCCTCCCCTTCTCTGAGGGACACCATATTGCCTTCTTCCCCAGACAGCACATCGATCACCATCACATCCAGCATTGGTGCCATTTCTGGTGTTGGAACCCTGGGTGGTTCACAGTTAGGCTCTGTGAGCATGTATGCACCCCACAAGAAGGCAGGGGCTCCAGACTCAGGCTCCTGGAGTGTGTGCTCCCAACTTCACAGTTGGGGCTCCAAACATTCCATTGGTTACTTCCTCCAGGGAAGTGATCCCCTCAAACTCTTTTGAAGTTTGGATGGTGGGTGTTACCCCAAGGCGACTCATCAGGTCGTGGGAACACTGAACATGGGGGTATGGAGGAGTAGTCTGGCCAGGGTTTTTCCAAGGGCCCATGGCCTTCTCTTGTTGTGTAGAAGGCCCAGCAGCTGAGAACAAAGTTATGGAGTGTGATGTGGGTGCTGTGGGTGCTGGTAGTGCTGGTGTGTTGGCAATATGCATTGCTGCTGATGCTAAGATGAAGTTGGAGTTGTAGGTATCTGGGGCTCCAGCCACATGGTTGTGTGCACCCTTACCATTGCCTCCACATCAAAAGGGCCACTTCTTCTTCTGCTGTGAGCTGCTGGAATCAGCGCTCTGCTGCTCAGAATACTGAGGATTAGGGCCTTTGCCCTTGATAGCGGTGTTCTGCTGTACCTGTGTCTGCTGTTTTTGCTGTGGCTTGTTAGCTGGAGCCTTTCCCTTGTCATATGTAGTCCCCTTGCAGGGCTGTTTGGAAGAAGGGAGACTGCAAAAGTGAGCAGCCCAGACATCACGAACCGAATCTACAGTTTGGGCAAGATCAAAGGTGGTGGCTGTCTTGTCTTTGAACATGGTCTCCACCAGACATTGGTATATTGATTCTTGCCTGACACTATTAGTCATGGGCAGATTGGAGATGAGAATGATGGAGGCCAAGGAGGGGCTTATCATTTTTTCGGGGATGGCCCCATAGTGGTGCATTCACTGAGCAAGTTGAGGGCTGGGGTCGGAGAGATCGAACCTGTAGTCTTTAATGTACTGGAAGTGTTCCAGCAACTCCATGATGGAGGACTTGGCATAGCATTCACCTAACCATTTCCAGGTTTCAGTGACAGTTTTCTCTTTGACCTGATCCCAGATCCCTATATCCAGGGCTTGGTTGAAGATTCCCATAGCTTGGGAATTCCCATCCTTCCAGGTGGACAGGCAGCAGTTGAAATCTGCTAGCTGGATATTGTAATAGTCCATCTGAACATTGAATTGTGTGCAGAAGCAGGCAAGTTTCTCAGCTTCTGTGCTGGATGTTTGTTCAGTGAGGGAGGCAGGAGTACCAGGCATCTTGGGACACATAGCATTGTCTGGTTTGGTGACCTCTCCCTTGACAACATTGTATACCTTAGAGATCATGAGGACGCCAACCATTTTGTCCTTCCAAGCCTGGAAGTTGCACCCAGTGAAGTGAGGGATGTCAGAGATGTTGATGGAAGACATTGTTGATATGGTTGGTTGATTTCTGAAAAGAAAAGAACTTGGATGTGTCAGCAAACAGGTATGATAGAGTGTGCGGCCATAGTGGCACACTGTGCATACTGTGCTTGACATGAACCCTGACTCTGTTAGAGTCAATGTCCAGACAACAGCATTGGTGCCCAGCCCGAAGGCAAACAACCTTGACAGTGTTCAGCAATGAAGCGAACTGCTGTGGTGACATGCAGCCCAGAGGATGCACATGCAGCCATAGTGCATGTTGTTTGACAATGGGGCCCATAACCTGTTGCAAGGCATGTATTGCATATAGACAATGCGCAGCACAGGGGTAGCTGATAAGCTATCTAGCCCTTACCTTGGGTGTTGTGTTGTGAGAGGCATGCTAAGCAACTGACTAGCTAGAAGTATAAGACTTAAGATTGGAGGGGCATAGTGCTGGCCCTTATATACCTACAGGCATGGTCCATGCTACTATGTACACATATTTACATAAATGATGCTGTGGGGTTATGCACAGCATATGGTGTAAAAGGGCTGTGTATCAAACACAGCATGTGTCATAATTGTGATGCATGTGGTCACATGGTTTTATGCCAACATGGCTTGCATCATTGCCTGTGTGAATCTAATGCAGTTTCAACAGCCAACAAATCAGTAATCCAGTGCAGAAGGTGAGGATGTGAGACAGTGCAGGTAAGTAACTCAAAATTTCACAAAATGACTTATATTTCAACATTAAACCACTCCAGTATCATATTAGCTGTGTTAACCTGCATCACATACCCAAGAATTGGCTTTGCAATGCATCGGAGGAGGATGGGGAGGGAAAGTCTTGCATCATATTACATCATCATTTCCTAATTTAGATATGTGCCTGATTACATTGGCTGGTTGGTTCCTGTTAACAGAAAATTTGCCCCTAGTTCCTGAATTGCAATCCCAACACCCCCTTGGATTGCCACATCTGATGGCATGCAGCTGAAATTTTCAAACTGGGATGAAAAACTCAAAGCTTGCAAAGCAATGATAAGTAATAATTGAGGTTGACACCAAATTTCATCACATCCAGTATGTATTTGGTGTTGTTGTGGTTTGCTCATCCCTTTGTGATTCCAAGTTCTTGTGATATTGATCCATTTTTAAATGCCTTGGTAAGTCTACATTCTACCCAGCTTATGGCTGGCTCTTTGGCCAACCTTAGTCTCTAGTAGATGTAGATGGATGTGCTACATCAGTAGTTTGTAATTTTGGTTTACAGAGGTTTTAAAACCTCAAAAACCTCAAAAAAACCCTGAAAAAACCTTGAAACCACAAGAGCTGGAAACCCAAGTCACTTTTGGCAGAAACCTGCTGTGAAAACAATGGTCAGAAACCTAAAAAATGGTAAAAAACTTCGGAAACCTCAAAACCTAGTCATCAGCTCACTCCATGATCTCACTCAGTCAAAATTGTGGCTGTAAATTATTTATAGAAACCCTGGAGGGCAACAAAAAGGGTTAACAAGGAGATGTGTTATATAGTAAGGACTTGCACATGGACCAAGGTACTATTTGTTCACACTTTGGTTCTGGGTTTGAACACTGTTCTCCTTGCTGTCAACCAATTGCCACCTCATCCAATTGCTTGCCATCATCATATCCCGCAATGCCAATGCCAACACCCACTATGCTCACCACTGTCACCCCATAGCTCATGCATGATAGCCCAGTGACAACAATGACAACAACACAGATCAGGAACATGTCAAGGCTTATGACGAGGGTGGTTACCAGGATTGGAATAGGTGAGTCTCCTTGCCATGTCATGTCACTGCCCCCTTAACCTTGTCTTTGAACAGGAAACAAGGCTGGAGTCTGCACCTTAACTCTCGAGCCTGTGCCCTCATACGTAATTTCTGCACCTCGCTAGCCTCAAGCTGGTTCCACCTTTGGGAACTACTGTACAAATATGACCAACTCTTCATAGATTTGGTTTTTTTTCTTGCTGAGATGGGTGAAAATTTTTCTTTTGACTTAAGGTGAATTAAAAAAAAAAATGTTTTTCCAATGTGATGTATGATGTGAAGAGTTGGTTGTATTTGTACAGTAGGATTACTGCTTTGCAGTTGCCCTTATTTTGGTCGTTCTGGCCTTCTGTGGTAGTATATTATTTGAAAGAACCATAGAACTACCCAGCTCATTACTATTTGTAAACTTAGAAATAATTCTGTAACTATGTGAAATCAGTTTTCAAGGTTTTGAGGTTTTCTGGTTTCCAAAACCTTGGAAAACTGAGAAAACCAGTGGAAACCTTGAAACTTTTTTTTACAAATTACTGATGTATTGTAACAACAAGTGACTTGAAAAATCAGAAGATATCAAAGCATGCCAGAACACCACTCCAATAATGAGACCACCCAAAATGCTTTACTCCAACAAGTGGCACTTTTAGGGCCTGTTCGGCAACAGTTCCAGTTCAAAGTTGCCATGAACTTTTGCCTAAATATGGTGTCATGGTAAGCAATGCAAGTCCATTCTTGAACTTTCATAGATACCGTGTTTGGTTACATTCTAGCATGAACTATTGATGAACTATATACAAACTATATAACAAAATGGTCCCCTGTCTGCTTGCTCTCTGTCGCAACCAGAGCGTGTTGATGTTGGCATACATGGTCATGGTGAAGGCAGGCACATCTTGCACGGTGTGCTTTGATGGTTCTGGTGGGTGTAAACATGTCACATTGAGAGTAAACTAAGGGAGAGGAGGGGAGAGTATGCTGCTGACTAATTTTAAGCAAGTTCATGGGTCCGGGAGCCGGTGAACTGATTTATTTGCCAGAAGTTGCTTGTACAGGAAGTTTCTAGCAACTATGAACTGGAACTGTTGCCAAACAGGCCCTTAGAATCAGAAGTGGTGTTGAAGTGGTGGAAACAAAGGCACCAAGGGAACACTTGGGGGTTCCTCTTCTCAAACAAGAAAAGAAACATCAACAATTGAACTCACAACTCAACTCTCTATCCCTGATCAACCAACTTCCAGCAGAGATCAAGGCTGAAATATTCTACAATGCAGTCCATTGACTGACTTGTATGGCTTGGCAGGAGTAAATCCTTTTTTTCTCAGCAAAATTTGCCAGGGTTGGAGAGATTTCATTTGGTCCTCTCCCATACTTTGGACCAATATATACCTTCACCTTTTGAAAAGAAGATACAAGGCTCAAGCCAATCTTTTCTGAGGCTGGCTATCCAGAACTGTGAGGTATACCCTCACTGTTTGGAGGATGAGTTGGACTCCTGGGATTCTGAACCTGTGGTGGAAATTTTAACTATCTTTCAAGCCTCTGTCTCAGTGCAGTGGAAGGAGTCGAGTTCTTCCTGACCAAAGCCCAAGATTGTTATGATGCCATCTTGGCCATAAACTCCCTTCCCCTTCTCACCACTGCTACTGTTCACTTTGATATAGATGCAGCTGAACAGCAGTTTAATCTATTTTTGGTGGCATCACAACTTTCAGAACTTCATCTCAACAGTCCATACTTGGATAAAGTAGTGGCACCATGGCACCAACTGTGGGAGTTTACTTCAGAATCCTTGTCAGTGGATGAAATCCATCAATTTCTCCACAAGGTGCAGAACATAACTTGCTGTTGCTTCAGTACGATTCATTCAGAAATCCTTGATGAGGAGTCACTGGACTCAACTATATTGGCTCCCTGCAGTATTAGAACATTTGGAATACCTTGAAATTTTATTTTACCAGGTGTGCTCTGATTCAGCTCAGATTCTGGGGCCAGTCAGATTCCCCTTGTTGCCTGAGGTCTGCCTTTGTGGTCCATTTGCTGAAGTGCCAGACACCCTCATCAGTAATTAGGCATTTTGGTTTCCAGGGGTTTCTCAACCAAGAAAACCAGAAAAAAACAGAAAAAAACCCTGAAACATGGCAACATGGAAACCCATGTCTGTTTTCCAGGAAACCTGCCTGCAGGGTCTTGCCAGGTTAAGCCTAGTAAAGTCAATCCTGACTTGACCCTTTACTATTTGTAGTATATATTCCCATTCTAGGTTTCCCAAGTTTCCAGAACCAGTGAAAACCAGTGAAAACTGGCAAAAACGGGAAAATAAATTGCCATATTGCTGATGGCCTGCACACAATTATGACATCATTTCATTCCTTGAATCTCTTGGAAGAATTCACTTTCAGTGACACAATAACCTCCAACAACGCTTTGATGAAGGTGTTAGAAAATATGCACCTACATATCAAATTAAGCAACAAGCAACTCATGAAGTTACTGACAAAAGAACTCCTTCAATGACTCTATCACCCTCATGCAGATATTTTTCTCCTGAATTTGCAAAGCTTTGAGTACATTGGCCCCACCTCACTCTGTGAACATGTACATTTGTTCTGAGATGTCCTTATGTACAGATTCTGACAGTATACCTTGCTACCTGTCAAAGCAGACTTTGGATGACTCATGACTATATCCCAAATTCAGTTGGTGACTGAAAAGCTTGACCGAACTTGTTGTCAGTTCAGATCTACAAGAAGAATTAGACAGCCTTGTGCAAGAAGGCCTTGAACTTTTGTTAACATCAACTTTCATACCCACTGCCTCATAATTGCCTCAAAATCAAGTTGCTTGGAGTAATTGCTAGATATATAATGGTGTCTCCAGGAGGGATAAAATTTTGAACAGTAAATACCACAGGATTATTTCCTACAGAGGCTGGAGGGCATTCAGGATTGTGATAAAGACATTCACAGCCTTGTTAAAGATATTAGGGTCTGCCCTCATTACTTGTGCCTAGACATATACACATTGACCCCAAAGAGATCTTGGGGATGGTAAGAAACTTCCTCCATGGGACAATATTTTTCCATTCAATGATAAAACTTATTCATACCATTTTGTGCACTGTATACATACAATGGCAAACAGGGAAGAACACCACCATAGTAACTGTCTGTGAGTTGAGGCAGGTTGAGGCAGTCCTGTCTTACATATCTCCCATTGTTCAAGAGCATGTGGTTCTGAAAAAAAAATCTTTCATGATGCAGTTCACTTTGTCGAGAGGGGATGCTTACACAGGCATTGAGGGCTCCACAGCTTTGTTGTCCGCATTGACCTTGACCTTTCCTTGTCAATGTTCAATGTGTGCTTCTTGGAGTCATGTCTGCCCAGAGTGAGGTGTACACATACAACCAAGGGAGGCATTTTGGAAGCCATTGTTACAAAGGGGCACTACTTTTCAAAAAAGCTGATGAAAGCAGGCAAGAACTTAAGTAGGAGAAAGAAGAGAAAGAAGTGGGTTTTCAGGGGGTAGAGGAGATAGGAAGGAGGAAGAGGGGCTGTGATGTAACCACCCAAAATTGTGTGTATGTTTGAAGAGGTCGATTGGGCAAATTGTTTGGTGTGGCTGGGCTGAGGGAAGAAGATCATTGCATTGGCAAGGCCATGGGCTTTGACATGAACACAAACCAGACAAGAAAGTTGAATGGCTGGATAGTGGCCCTAGGAAGATCTTTTGATAAAGGCAGGACATGATGGGAATGAAATTGAACATGTCCAATAAGCACAAGATTCAGTTGCAATTGCCATGAAGATAACCTGTCAAGCCGTTAGTAAACCATTGGTTTGACACAATAGCTATCCCCTCCACCTTCAACCATGGATGAGGTAGGTAATCTTGGAATGGCTTGTATGTAGGTTCTTGAAGGTCAACAGCACACAGAAAGATAAATTTTGGTTCCAGTCATGCACTAAATCTTGTACTGATTTTGTATGGGCAGTGTTGTCAGAAAAAAAGGAAGACACACACAACTTCTGTAATTCTGGTCTACACAATGCTTCTCCATGCCTCTACACTTGCTCTTCCAACTTCTCAGGTGGAGTCAGAAAACTTGTCTTTCCCCAGTATGCCTGTAACATGTAAAGGTTGCATGAAGGCCAAGAGATTGAACTTAATGATTGGAAATTTGGAAGGCTGCATCTGATGATGTCCAGCTCAAAAATTCGAGGTGGGGTTGAAAACTCAAAGCTCACAAAACAATGAGAAGTAATAATTGAGGAGGTTGATGCCAAATGCAGTTGTCACCCTTTGTCATCCCATCCAGTACTGTCAATGGTCAGGTAGTTGGCCACTGTAACTTTTTTGTTGTGTCATTAAATGAATAGACATCCTTTTGACCCAATTTTTTTTTCATCACGTAGATAAATGTATCAAGAGTTGGTACGTATAACTTTCATATTTTTAACATTCTGTAAAACATCGGTATGAATATTTTTCTAACAGAGGTTGCAAAACTGGTCTAAACCAGGTAGTTGGCCACACTTAGTGTTGTTGGCAAAACTTTGCCATCTCACCTTGCCATGCCTCACCACCTGGTGATTGCCAGGTGGAAACCAAAAATTTCTAGAAATGGGTGGCGAGACCTGGCAATCCACCAGGTGATATTCAGACTTTCAAATGTTCTTGGCTCACAACTTTCCATATGAAAATCCACAAGATCATTATTAGCAGAGATTCAACAGTTTTGTTTCATTGAAATGCCATTCCAATTGATGAAAGCTTGATCAGTGAGGTTTTGAATACATCTGCAGTGCAATTCAGGAAGTGCTGCACTACTTGCTATTCATTCTTAGTGCTAGGTTTGTGAAGTTCTCTTGAAGAATGGTTTAATTTGATCCTCACACATCAACTAAAGCTTATGATACTTTTTTTTTTGTTGTGAACAACTCAGGGAATGAAATATCCAGCTTTTTCATCTCGTCAGTCTCACCACCATTTGCCAGGTTCCCACACCAGCCACCTTGCCATGCTGGTGACTGGCAAATGCCCTGGGAGGTTTTGCCATCACCACTAGCCACACTGTCAACTGTCATCAAACAGCCATCATATCAGTTGCTAACTGGCAATCTAACTGATCTAAGCATGGAATAATGCTTATTCAAAATGACTAGTGCTGGTCAAGTCACTTTAGTGCAGCCAAAATTGAAGATAGTATTCTAAAAATTTTACAGTTAGTAAATAGCCTCTTGTTCTTTCAATTGTATGTGGCTTCGTGTTTTTTGAATAAAAATCAAGCTATATTTCTTTAAAGTTAATTGCCTTCAGTGATTTCAACCTTTTTGGATTTTGAGGTCATGTTGGCCAGAAAAAAAACATGTAAAATACCTTTTGGTGTGTTTTATGCTGCTATACCTATTCTAAATAGCAGGATTGAAAATTTCTTCCAGCTTTCTAGGCCTCTCTTGAAAAGGGACTGACAGTCTAGGATCTTAAATATTGAAAATATGCTTGATCACTTCACGAAAATACGAAATTTATAGTGAAATTAGTGGTAAAAAAGGGCCATTATCCCTCTAGTTTATCATGTGATGACCTTCCTCTAACTATGTGCTCAAAAGAACTCAACGATGAAGGTTTCTCGGTGTTGAGATATCACTGTCCCCTTTAGGCCA
>Ga0307507_10011478_pt1 | contig 11165 bp, 11 predicted proteins | sample 7_EM_MG_FD_207223 | JGI IMG/M metagenome (GOLD analysis project Ga0307507, IMG submission 207223) | Populus trichocarpa ectomycorrhiza microbial communities from riparian zone in the Pacific Northwest, United States - 7_EM | ecosystem: Host-associated > Plants > Roots > Unclassified | place... | reverse complement strand
GTTAAACCCAGGGGAAAATCCGCTGAGAATAAAGACTTGAAGCTATCGCGAGATAAAATCAAGGAAAAGGATTGGACCACACCCACAATATGACCTGTCACAGAAGGTGAAAAGACTGAGGGCTGAGTTTGCGGTGTTTTCCCCTCGCGTAGCTGAGAAAGGAAATTCCAACGTCCCAGCACATGTTTCTTCTATTTGAGTTCTTACGGTATCCGCCTGTTCCAGCTACAGAGGTCCCCCACCATAAAATAAAATGCGCAGTGGAAGGGGAATTCTCCCATTCGCTCGTAAAATTGACGAGCAAACCTTTAGAATACCATGCGCTTGGCGGTCAACCCTTTCGGATACTATTGACCGAGAAATATACCATCGTACAAGTGAAACCTTTGCAGGGACAGCCTGCCCACATTGCAACGAACAACAAAATCTTTACACACTGGCATATCTTTTTATCCCTTAAACAATGCAAAAAAATTGAAAAAAATGATAGAAAAAATAAAGAATTATGATACTTTAACCCTTTTAGTGTTTTCTAGAATTTCCCTACAATTTTGTGACTTTCCATGGATTTTTGGCTTAAAAAACCATCCCACAGAAAGCCATTCTGTGGGTGAAAAAACAAATATAAGACATTGACCGCATTTACTCAAGAACTCACCCTTTTTTACTTTATTTGTTAATTTTAATTCGCTATTTAATGGTGGCCGAAGAGAATGGTAGTTGTTCCCTGCAATGGTTTCACTTTTTTGATGGTATATTTCTCGGTCGATGGTATCCGAAAGGGTTGACCGCCAAGCGCATGGTATTCTAAAGGTTTTCTCAAAATTGACGGGATAAGAAAAAGCAATCACCAACCTTGTTGGACGGAAAATGCCGACAGGATCTGGTTTGACGGATTCATTGACAAGATTAGATGCTTCTTGAACAAACCCATTCCCATATCGCGATTCTCCCGTACCGCTCCTCGAGCATCGGGGGGAGGGACAGAAGAATATTTGCCGGCTTTCCGAGACCCCCAGCTGAAATTTGAAACTGCCTGTGGTGAGAGACACGGCAGCCTACGGTACCGGTATTCCAAATCTTGAGAGTTCCCGCACGTGCAACGCTGAACCTCTATTGGCTGGCTACCCAGATATTATCCAAGAGACAGTGGCGTACCCGCAAGCAAGCAAGTAAGTGACATACAGATGCCGGAATAGGAAGAAGCAGAGAAGACAAAGAAAGAGTGGAATGGTACCGTAGAATATAAGAATAACCACTCATTATACTGGCCTAGGTGCTCAGCAGCCTACGGGACAGTAGCCCGGCGCCAGAATAGGAGCAATATTCATGGATGGTGAAATTTCGAGTTTACCAATTATGGTTATCCCATGGACGGATGAGACATGCAGATTCTCGACCTGCAGTTAATGGAAGGTGGAATACCTCTTCAGGGTAACTTTCGGTCGGGAATCTGCATGTATCCTCCAATTACGTCGAGTTAAAGTTATATTCTGCTGATTAATCGCCGTTTTTGCAATGGGTGCAGATACTGGATTTGGAAGGTCGAGAATCTGCATGTCTCATCAGTCCATGGGATAGTATTTTTAACCAAGGTTATTTTGCTATCGCCAAGCCTCACTTTTTGTATGTATTATATAAGCAAAACCAATTCCACAACAGTGTTGATTTCAAGTTCCTGGCATCATTCCCATCCACACGACAATCCTATCGCCTCAATTCGTCAGCGAGTGGTGCATTCAAATTCGTCGCTCGTACAGCCACAAAACCTAACCCCTCCTAAAAATAATACTGCACAATCATGGCAATGCCAGTTCTCGCCCACTCCCATACCGATGCACGATAGAGTGCTGCTAGGCCCATCACCAAACCAGCGAAAGCCGTTTGTAAATGGAGAACACAGCTGAGATAGTAATTGGGTTCGGAAATGCGCGTAGCCTACCGTATCACACTCCCGCGTCTCGTATTGTTCAGTCAGAAAGCTCAATGGTGCAATGGAAGGCCAAGCAAACCTGGTCGAATGCTTAGCATCGTAAGCTAACTACTTGTAGCGACTGGGGGAACAGGATGACGGAATGAACAGAGCTGAAAGAGTGTCTGCATGCACGGCGTGTCTATCATGGATGGATTGGTGGACGGGAGCAGCAACTTGGCACCGGCCGTATCATACCCCTGCCCTGCACAGCGAAAAAGTGAAATTATGGCAAAGCCTCAGAAGGGAGGGAGACGTACGCGTCCTTTTCCCTAGCCACAGAGTGCTGGTGTGGGTGGACTTTGTCTGGAATTGAGCTCCGGGGTTGGGTTTAGGACTAGCGTGGATGCGCTACCTATTATTTTCAATACTCTAGTGCAGCCCTGCCTCACTGTTCCTGCTGGCTCCAGACAGAACGGAAGAGACAGGGCTAGCAAAGCATGGGCTCTCTAGGGATGGAGATCGCCGTAAACACAGTGGGCTCAAGGGGGGGCAAGAGAGGTTCCCTCGAAGGGTTTGTTGTATAAAGCAGCCCCCTATCTGCACTTCCTCTTGGTCTTTCTTGAGTTCCTTCATTCTTCTGCACACTCGCTATCGACAGTATCTTTTTCTTGTCTGTACCGATAAACGCTCACTTTAATTCCTTCAAGTCAATCCCACCACTACCACTCCAACCATGCAATTCAAACTTCTTGCCGCTGCTCTCTTGACCGCTAGCGTTGCTAGGGCCGCTGAGTATGTTTTCCTTCCTTCCTGCTTTCTCGACACGAATGTACCCAAGACGTGATATCACTAACAATTTCTCGCAGTCTCACCGATCTCAACAGCCGCGTTACCTCCGTCGCCGCCGGCGCTACCAGCGTAATTGGCGATATCAACTCGGGTATCAGCGCAATCACAGGGGCACCCTCGTCTATCCGTTCAAAAGCCGACTCCGCTATCTCAAATATTCCTTCGGACATCAGTTCCGCCGTCTCCGGCCTAAACTCGCAGATCACTGGTGCAGCAGGGGACCTCACTAGCAAGGCCGGAGCAGCCGCCTCGAAGGTCGATAGCGAGTTGAGCAAATATACGTCAGCCATCAGCGGGTACTCCTCCATCAAGTCTGACTTCAAGAGCGTCATCACCGCTGGTCCCTCCGCCGTCAGCAGTTACATCGCCAATCTTCCATCCAACATCGATTCTTCTGCTCGTTCTGCATTGGCCTCTGCTCTAAACAGCGCTGCGGCCAACGTCGCACCTAGCGGAACCTCCGGCGGATCGGGTTCTAGCGGAAGCGGAACCAAATCAACCACTAGTTCTACTTCTTCTCCTTCTAGTGCTGCTGGGAGGAATGCCCTCGTCGGTAGTATTCTTGGTGCTGCGGGTGTTCTTGCCGTTGCTTTAGCTTTATAAAAAAAGAAAGGACAAGTGTTTATACAAAATTATGTAAGCGATACAGCAGTAGGGGTCTGGTTATCATGGATTGGGTTTTATGGTGGTTTTCTTTTTGTGTCCCTTTAGTTATTTCTTTGGTGTTTCTATAAAAATTCTTAATCGTTCTCCCAACCGAGAAATACAACACTCATTTTTTGACCTCTTTCGCCCCTCTCCCCCCCTCCATCCGCCCTACCTTTACTGCACTTGTGCTCGAAGCACCTTTTTCTTTTTACTTATTGAACGTCCGGAACGTGTTTGCCGTTCCAGCTCATCGAGGTCGCACAATCGATCTATGGCTGAAAAAAAGTGAAAAAAGCAAAATGGGGGAAGGTGTAAAACCAACAATTTTGCCGCATTCACAAGTACCATCCCATCGAAGGGCCACCCAGCATCATGGCAGCATGTCTACTGTACCGGACCGGACAAGTGTATCCATGAAGGGGGAGCTCATTCAAAATTCGAAACTCTTTGGTCGTCCGGATGTTTGCCCCGATCAAATAAGCTGACCCCTACACCGCCACCATTTAAAGACCCTGCAAAATCCTGTGTTTCGACCGCCCTCCACGCAACCCCCCTCGAATGCGCACCCGGATAGGTACTGTTACTTCTTTTCGCCCCGGTATCTCGTCTGGAAAGAAATACAATGTTGCAGAGGCTCTAAAACCCAGACCAGCTGCTTTTATTGAAGTTGTTTTCAATGGAGCAAGGTGAGTATCGAGGGTTTACAGTAGAGGGAATTTTCGCTATCGAAACAAACAAACAAACAAACAGACATGTATGAAATTGAGCTATTTCCGATTTAGATCTATGAGTTCAGTTGCTATTGTCTCCGAAAGGCCATTAGTTTCCGATTTTGGCCTCGTCATTTAATAGATGATCCGGACGATCGCTTTTTTTCCGAGTCCTAGAGTGGTCCAACCACCGAGATGCTTGTATGGGCTGGGTACTCGTAAGATGTGGTCCTGGGGGGTGGGTGGTGGGCATGAGTTACCGTTGAATTGACCGTTAGGCTGTCAGGCCTCGGCGATCGATCTTCATGACGACGAATCCAATGAATCCCTCCCATCGACAACAACAACAACAACAGCAGAGCTTTTGGGGAAAACCCTGCATAGAACTAAAATCAGCTACAAATTCCATACTCTGATAAAGTCAGGCATATCTAAAAGAAAAAAAAAAGTGAACACACATACAAATTTACACCAAACCGACATAATACTTTTTTGCATACTTACCTGTATATTGCCCAGCTCAGCCCTGAAAAAGTGAATAAGCGAACCCGCCCCGGATACCCGGCATATGTGACATGATAAATACCGTGCACGTATAGTATCATACAAAGTAGAAACCCGAAAAATCGGACCAACCGCTCTGCCGTTACAAGTAGAACGACCTCCTCTGTTCTGTTCTGTTAAGGTTTGACGCTTTTCTTTTGTCGATGTCTCTCCGAGGGGCTGAGCAGCTCTCACCCTGGCCGTGTTTTCGCCCCTTTTTTTCAAAGTGGGGGAATTTTCGACGATGGTACTGTACGAGCATCATCCATGGCAGATAGCACATGGTCCTATCCCCGGTATGAATTCGAGTTCCCCACGGGAGACGAGCTACGGTTAGTGCCGGTATCAGGCCAGCCGGGGCGTGAAGTTCTATGGTAGGGATTGTCGTTGTAAAAGTCTTGTTTTTTTCTTCTTTCCCTCCCCCACGGAGGCTTGAATTGGGGGGGAGAGGGAGGGTTACTGGGGAGGCGTGTTTCGTCATCATTTATGGTGATCGGAGAACTAAGCTGGGAATTACCATATATTTGTTTCCTTTATGATGCTGACTCGTCTTTACCGAGAATAAACCTCCGGAGCAAAATATCTGTTGGCGGAGGTATACCTTACTGGGCAAAGACGAATGAGCGTGCCGTCGCCACTTTGGAAAACTGAAGCCGCAGTTGTTTCTCGACAGGTGATATATTTTCTTCTTCTAAAAAATTAATTAAACGTTAGCGTCAAGGCAGCTTTCAAGCAAAAAAGATCTGATCTTTACCGTGGAAAGGCCAGAAATGCCCCCCTTCGAAATTGCCCGGTGGCGTACGGTACTTAAGATTGCGGCATAAAAAGAAGACTCTTTTGATTGAAGGAGAAAAAAAAAACCCCCTCCCGACATCGTCTGTTTTTTGGAATTACGACAGCCATTGAGAAACCCGCAATAACCGGGACGGAGGCATACTCTCTCGAGTACCGGTAACCCATTCAGTAAAAAAGCGGCGAAGATGGTGCGACATAATGTTTGGATGGGAAGGAGGGGAGTGTTGGTCCTTCATAATATCGTACGGTACGGTAGTTGCCTTGGATTATGGCTAACCTATGATACCCATTCAGTCCCGGTTTATTTGGAGCTGGCTGACTACTGCGTGGTAGGGAGTGTTGGTTTATGAAGTATGGATACCGGCACGGTGATGCCTGTATGAGTAAGCTTTCGAACATCTTGTATCATAGACTGGTTTCTGTTTGGTTTTTGGCTTTGTTGGCTAGGGTAGGGTGTATTACCGGGCGGGCAAATGGGCGTTCGCAATCATGTTCAGCTGTTCACCCTGAATATGCTGCGTAACTCTACTGGTGCTGGTACAGTAATGTTTAAACAGAGTCTGGGACTAGCTGAAGAGAACGGGAAACAAGGGACTAGAACGATCTAGGCAATCGGTGCACACTGTGAATAGATTTTCTTTTTTTATATTCATTGCACTTTTTCTCTTCGACATAGATTCTCCCCTTCGACTACTGGCATCAGCACCATCTACTAGTACTGAGCACTAAGGCCATTTCGTTGGACGGATATCCGGCTCCAGCGACGATTATATAAGCGGTCGTTGTTGTCCCGACTTGCCTAATTAGCAAAACATTGAAGAGAGGTTAATTAACGTAGATACGTGATTGATCCGTGGGATCCTTTCTACCGGTACTGTACTCTCACATATTTGATTAATTTGATCAAATCGTGATTCCTTTCTGATACGCCCGGGTTAATTACCTGCGGCTCCTATTCTTCTAGTCCCCCCCCCCCGGCTGTTTCTTTAAGTAGTTTTCATCACTAGCGAGTCTATATTAGGTCAGATATATACTGTATGTGAGCAGGTACTGCTTGGCGGATCTGCGCTATTCAGAGATACCTACGTCTGGGTTGAGCAGTCCTTCCATACTTGAGTGGGGTACCGGTAGTCCCGCTGTAGGGAAGCTCCTGTGGGTAGCCTGGTAATTGTCTGGGGAAGGTTACAGTTCACGTGCTAAGGGAGAGTAGAGTTTCCCTCTGCTCTTACGGGAAGCTTCAACTGATCAAATTTGGGGGGGTTTCTTTCTTTCTTTCTTTACCTTTTCTTATCGACCATATACTGTGGAATAATTTTTCTGTGCTTTCAGTGGTGGAGAGAGTTGGTATAGTCTCTCGAGGTTCGGGTAGTATAGGATGAGGTACTTGCAATTTCATCGCGTACTGTATTCGGAATCAGGTATTGTTAAAGATTTACCTCTTAGTACTGTAACCAAACATGGCTAGCAGTAGTTACTATTACTTGCATCATTAATTCTCGTATTAGGTCAGGCTTCTTCTCTTTTATTATATTTTAACCACACTGGAGGATAGCCTTGATGCTGCTTTTCTCCAGCGCGATAGTTAATCTTAAAGTCTGAGTTCATTCTCATATAGTCGACTCGGGCACCAGGGTTAGTCTGTGAACACTGTTGTACCGCAAAAACTCATTAAATCTGCCATCGTGGATCAGTCTCTAATCTCCACCCGAGCCTGTGAGATCTCATTAACTGGTGTTCGCTATTTTCTTAACCTATACTGCTAACCCTATTGTGGTTTAGTTGGGTGATTTAAATTGCTCAAGAGACCAATCCTAGATGGCAGATTTACTGAGTTTTTGCAGTATTAGTCAAGTTGTCCAAAATACCCCTCCTGGCGAAGAAAAAATCGCAAATCGTTCACGGAATTTCTTCTCTTTCGCAAGCTGTAGGCTTGTGTTCACGGACTAACCCTGGTACTCAAGTAAGGCTGCGCCGGCTACAAGCACTATTCACCGTGATCTTTCAAACAGCATGAACACTATTTTTATGGGTTCGTGATGGCTATGCCAAAGGGGGTACCCAGTCGGCTACATTGTCTTCTTTGTATTAAACACATCATATCTTCAATATTTCACATAATTCTGACACACCTTGCGGCACTTTTATAGGAACCAGATTCCGAATACACGATGAGAATGCAAGTACAGTATTCCACACCTACTGAACCTCGACAGCGCTTGTTGGGTGCTGAGGCGGATAGTGGAAGTGTGTATGAACAAGGGGTTAGAGTGGCCTGCTGGTCACTCTAAGAAGGATTAACAACTTGAAGTCTTTTAGAGATGTAAGAACTTGTATAGGTGTAACACTGTAATATAGGTCGGGCTTGTAAGAAAGAATGGTGGTAGTGGTGAGCATAGAATATTATCGAATGATGTCTGATGATGATATGTAAATCTCAATAAGCTTATAATTTACAAAGTCAAATTAGTACGATATGATAGCTGATATCGTGCCGTTCCAATGTGACATAGGGTCTATAAATTAGCTTCCAGGTGTTCTGTTATTCCTGTTCTCATCATATACAATAAGCATCTACAACTCCAACTCTCACAAGCTATCACAACCGATATTCTCACCGAGCAAGTACTCAATAGAGACAAATAAATAGCTCAATACAACAAATTACGCAAAAAAAAAGGTTCATTTCAAGCCCCACTCTCCTCATTCTCATCGCAGGCCTTATCCTAGCCCTTCCATCTCTAGAAGCCGAACCGACTTAGGACACCCCAGAAGACATCGCAGCCCTCACTCTCCTCAACGATCCAACCCCCAAGCCCGTTGACTTGACTTTCATGTCTGAGCTGGCAGCAGGGCACAAAATCACCGCACAAGCTTCCTACATCTGCGATATAATACAACAACCGGCTCCCCAAGAGCCTCAGATATCCGTCAACTTGCAGCGAATCTTCGTGACAGATTCGGTGAGGCTGAATGCCGCCAGGAGAATCGTGGAGGAAGCAAGTGCACTCAACTCCTGACTTATTTGGATTCGGGAAATGAGCATGTGCGGGGTACCAATGAGATGGGTTTATTGCCGCAATGCTGCCTGGATTGGGTTTTATATTTTGGATCACTGTGAATGGAAGGGGTTAGTTGGAGGGAGGTTCTCGCTTGATGATGAGCCACCGAGTATGTTTGCGGTACATAAGAGGTTCTAGAAGGGTGGTGGTGGTGGGAGTGCTGGAGAGGGTGTGTGGGGGATGTGGGACAAATGATCTTTTTTTTAATGGACGAGTATTTGCCCTTGTGTTACCACACTGGGTGGTAGACCTTCAATGATGTAGAACTATTGCTTTAGTTATATAGTATCACCAATCCTTTTACCGGCATAGCTAACTATTAATATATTAACATCAAGAAACTAATACATTGATTACAATTGAATTATAAGACCTCAGAAAAGACAACATTCTTTGTGACACCAAGGTCCCCATCACCCCTTGTTAACACTTTGACATTGTGAGGATCAGATGCTCGTGAAAATGCTACATATAGTTGACCATGAGTAAAAACATCATCTTCCAAACAAATTCCAACAACCTTTAATGACTGGCCTTGGCTTTTGTTGATTGTCATAGCAAATGCGAGTCGAACTGGGTACTGCCTCCTCTTAAGTTGAAATCCAAGATCACTATCAGGATTGCTTGTAATTTCAATACGTGGTAGATAGGCCATTTCGCCTCTGCAGTTCCCAGTAAGAATAATTCCACCAATTAGATTTCGTCCCAAGTGTGTAATCTGAAGTCTGGTGCCGTTGCATAGACAATTGAGTGGACTAAGATTCCGTAACAGTATAACAGTTGCACCAATTTTGAGTGAAAGTCGATGGTAAGGCATTTGTCACAAACGGTAACTAAGCAAGGCAGACTCTCACATGACTAATAAATTATTAGTTATCGGTTTGTTATCTTTCACACTATGAGATCAGTTGACTCATAGGTTTTCACATGACGACGCAATAGCGTGTCATTGGTTTATTGTTATTGGTTGACATTTGACATGACGCACGATTGTGGTCATGTGGTTTATGTATTTCGCACATGACTCATAGTTATGAGTCATGGGTTTCGCGCATGTGACCCCGTTAGGGCACATGACTTGTTTTATGAGTTTTGATTGGTTGCGAGATAGGGCGCAGCTGACTCGGACGAGTCAGCTGATGGATTTCACACTATGACTCACTATGAGTCATGAGTCGCGTGACGCGAGGGTATGAGTCACGCAGGGTTAGGGTTGAGGGAAGAACCCCTATATAAGGGCACCCTCGGGGCATGAGATTTGGGTTCTTCACGCAACCATCCAAGTTCTTTCATACTATTTACTTTCAATACAAAGATCTTTATCTATCACGCTTTCGGGAATCAAGACACGACTGTCTTATACGAGCCTAGTGATCGACGTTGCTAGATAGGAATCAACGGACTTAGCTATCGCAACAGCCATTGGGCCAACAGAAGTGATCGTTAGAAGACTATCGGTTACCTGCTGCAAGTATTACCCGGAGAAGAGAGGATTGTAACATTTGGTTGCGTCAACCAGCAGCACCTAACAAACAGACAAAACGGAGACCAACAACGAAAACGACATCGACCCCCTAGCGGAAAATCTCGACCTTTCATCACTAGGAGAAGGACTTGAAAGAGCCTTAACAGAAGAGAGGGCACCAAGCCCTACAACACCAGAGCCACCATCACCAATTGAATCAGAAGAAACAGAAGAACAGGGAAGGACACGACGAAACACGATGGCGGCTACAGCAGAACAAGGGGGAGCAACCTCAGTGGAAACACCCCCGATCCTGAACCTGGAGCAGATGAGACAAATCATTGCATCCTTAAGCGGAGGAACCAGGAAACCCAAAGCCAAGGAACCGGAGGTTTACCGAGGAGAATGAAACAAACTACGAGGATGGCTAGCCCAACTCATAGTGTACTACAGAAAGGTAGGATGGCAAAGCGGACATGATGAGGATAAGATCCTCTATGCAACAAGCCTCCTAAGGGACGATGCGGGGACCTGGATCACACCATACGCAGAGGAACGAATCACCCCAACATGGGACAACTGGGCAGGTTTCAAAGCAGAACTACAAAGACAGTTTGGCGTAATCGACGCCAAGGGGGAAGCAAGGATCCGGCTAAAGAGCATGAGACAAGGCAAACGATCGGTCACGGAATACTGGACCGAATTCCACCTGGTGGCAAGCGAAGCCGAATTGGACGACTCAACTGGAGGAGAACTACTCCTAGGAGGGATGATCACAGAATTACAGAACGCCTGGGGAGCTAGCAGGGAGGAATACGAAGACTTCGAAGCACTAGCCCAATGGGCAATCAGGAAAGAAACCAAGCTGGCCACGGTCAGGCATATCCAAGGATCACCATCGACAAAAAACATCCAACGGGAGACCACCACACCACGAAACCCAGATGGGACATACCGAGCCACCAACAATGGCAATCAGAATTACGGCGACCCTATGGAACTGGACGCGACCCGAAAAAGAGCAAGATTCAATATCTTATGGGAAGAATTCCAATGTTAGGGGTAGCCGGTAAGGTGACTTATGATACCGGGCTAGGCCTTATGCTTGACTGGTCCTTTGACGGAGAATCTTGTCTAGGAAGGCTCGTGATAAAGTGTAACTAAGTTACTCGCCTAGTATA
>Ga0307507_10011477_pt1 | contig 11165 bp, 10 predicted proteins | sample 7_EM_MG_FD_207223 | JGI IMG/M metagenome (GOLD analysis project Ga0307507, IMG submission 207223) | Populus trichocarpa ectomycorrhiza microbial communities from riparian zone in the Pacific Northwest, United States - 7_EM | ecosystem: Host-associated > Plants > Roots > Unclassified | place... | reverse complement strand
ATTACATGGTTCTAAAATGTTTTCAAATATTGATTTAAAAAGTAGTTATCATTAAATTAGGATGAACGAAGGGGATGAATGGAAAAATGCTTTTAAAACTAAATATGGTTTGTATGAGTGGTTGGTTATGCCTTTTGGACTTACTAATGCACATAGTATTTTTATGAGATTGATGAATCATGTTTTGCGTACTTTCATTAGTAAGTTTGTTGTTGTCTACTTTGATGATATTTTGATTTATAGTAAGGAGTTTGATGAGCATATGGATCATTTGAGACAAGTTCGTAATGTGCTTAGAAAAGAGCCCTTATATGCTAATTTGAAAAAGTGTGACTTTTGCATGGATATAATTATTTTTCTTGGATATGTTGTTAGTGCAAAAGGTATAGAGATGGATGAGGCTAAGGTGAAGGATTTGCATGCAAAGATTCAACAACAAATAGAGAAAAACAATGAACAATATGCACACAAGGCTAATAAAGGATGAAAATTGGTGAGATTTGAACCAGGTGATTGGGTTGGGTGCATATGAGGAAGGAAAGGTTTCCTGAATAAAGAGGATCAAAGTTGATGCCTCGAGGAGATGGTTCTTATTAGATCATAGAAAGGATTAATGATAATGACTACAAAGTTGATCTACCAGGTGAGTATGGTGTTAGTGCTACATTCAATGTTTCTGATCTTTCTTTGTTTGATGTAGGTGATGATTCGAGGTCGAATCCTTTTGAGAAGAGAGGGGATGATGTGATCCAACCATCAAAGGATCTATTGGAGGTTCCAATTGATCCCGTTACTAGGCTTAAGGCTAAGAAGTTCAAAGAAGCTTTCAATGGACTTCTTCAAGATACATTGGCTAAGGTGGACTTCAAGAGGATTTGTAATAATAAAAAGCAAGCCTTGATTAATCTGATTCATGTTCAAGAGGGGCTTATTGGTGGAACCAAGACCATTACACAAGGATTGGGAGAAGAAGACTAGATTCAGACGGTTTGATCTTTGGTTACTATGTTAGTCATAACTAGAGCTACAGATCAAAATTTGATGTGATTCCAATTGGGCTGAAAACTAGACTTCCATACATTTCCAACGGTATATGAAACGTCTTCTAATTCATTAAGAAGAGAGAGAACCATCCATTTTAAGTTGGACTTTTGTTGCTACCAGACAGAATGCGGAAACAACAAACTTGTCTTATTTAATTAGTTGGACTATCAAACTTTATTTATTTTGAGAGGAGACATTTTGTTTGGGTTTTAGACTTGTTTATTTTAATTAGTTTGGGCTAGTTTTAGCTTTGGTTGATTATTATTTAAATTGGGCTTATGTGATACCCATTAGGAAAACTAGGGTTTTGGCTTGAAGTTTAAATCTTCTTTAGGTATAATTTTAGGGTAGACTTCTGATGATATTTTCAGCATTGTAGCTGACTTTTTGGTTGCTCAATCTTGGTTCTTGATTGAACTTTCAACTCTTCAAAGAACTAACCATTCTTTGTTGTGAATTTATACTTTCTTTGCTCGTCTCCAGGTATAGGCGTTGTGATCGAATTGATTTATAGTCTTATTGCCTTGGATCAAGTCTTCCATTGTGATAAGCTCATTCAAATCTAAAAAAACTTGGATTAGATTGATCCTGGGGTTGCGAATTCCATTAAATTCCGTTAGGGTTCACACCAACTGCACCATAGAATACCACCAGAGGAAAGCAAACGTGATGGCAGATGCTCTCAGTTGAAAAAATAGAGCTGCCTTGAGTAAGCCAATAATGGGAAAGGATGGGCAATTGGTGGAATTGAAAAGGATGGGTGCAGAATTGGGCATTAATGCAGGAGGTGGGCTAGTGGCCCAACTATTGGTGCGACCAATATATCAGGAATAGATACTGTAAGCCCAATTCCATGACAATGAGGGGTCCAAGATTAGGAAGAACATGGAGGCCGGGGGAGAAACGCAATTGTGGGTAGCGGATGATGGATCATTGATGATGGGACAATAGTTGTACGTACCTAATGACACAAAACAATCAAACAGATGGTTTTACGAGAAGAACATGAGTCCAAGTTCTCTATACATCCTGGCAGCACTAAGATGTATCGAGACCTGAAACACTTCTATTGGTGGCCTAATATGAAAAGGGAAATAGTTGAGTATGTGTCTAAGTGCGGGATATGTCAACAAGTCAAGGTTTGAACACACCAAAGGCCCACATGACCTTTACAATCATTACAAATTCCAGAATAGAAGTGGGAGATGATCACCATGGATTTTGTGTCGGGATTTCCCAAAGGGATGAAAGGAAGTGATGCGATATGGGTCATCGCAGATCGGTTGATGAAATCCGCACTATTCTTGCCTATAAAGATGACCGACTCGGTAGACAAGATTGCCAAGATGTACATAAACGATGCGGTACGGCTCCATGGGATTCCAGTGTCCATTGTATCGGATCAAGATCCTAGGTTCACCTCCCGACTTTGGCCGAGCATACAACATGCCTTGGGGACAAGGTTCGTGAGCATTGCGTTTCACCCTCAAACTGATGGTCAATCGGAAAGAGTCATCCAAGTCTTGGAAGACCTATTACAGGCATGTGTGCTAGAATTTAGAGGAAACTAGAAGGAACACATAACATTGGTGGAGTTCACGTATAACAATAGTCACCAAACCACATTAGGGATGGCCCTGTATGAATTCTTGTATGGTAGGAGGTGCAGGACTCCTTTATGTTGGGAAGAAGTTGGGGACCAGAAGTTGGATGGCGCAGAGTTGGTTAAAGTCACCATGAAGAAAGTGAGAACCATCAGGGATCGCATCAAAGCCACATAAGATAGACAGAAGAAGTATGCTGATGTGAGGAGGAGACCTCTCAAGTTCAGTGCGGGGGACCAGGTGTTCCTGAAGGTAGCCCTATGGAAGAACATGTTACGGTTCAGATTGAAAGGGAAGTTAACTCCCCGCTTCATCGGACCCTTCAAAAACTTACAACGAGTGGGGCCAGTAGCCTACAACGTGGACTTGCCCCTATAATTAGCCAAGCTCCATGATGTGTTCCATGTCTCCTTGTTAAGTAAGGCTAACGTGGACCCCACCCAGATCCTACCTCAAGTTCCAGTAGAAGTCAATGAAGACTTAACACTCGAATTAAGGCTCATAAGGATACTAGATCGGGAAGTGAAGAAGCTACGAAACAAAAAGATCCCCATCATCAGAATCTTATGGCGAAATGCTCAAATAGAAGAGGAAACTTGGGACAGGGAGTTTGAAATGAGGAAAAAGTACCCCAATTTATTTGAGCTACCAGGTATGGATTATGAAACCTCTTAAATTTCGAGGACGAAATTCATGTTTAGGGAGGGAGAATGCAAACACCAAAAAAAAATGAAAGTACAATCAACCCCACCATCGCTGCCGATTTCTAGATCGGCAGCGACATAGTTTTCGCTACCAATTTAGAAATTGGCAGCGACACAGTTTTTATGGTTGATTTTTTAATCGGCAGCAACACAGTTTTTGCTGTCGATTTTTGAATCGGCAGCAACTCAGTCTAATTAAAAGTTTTAGAAACAATCAGGCTGTCTTAAGGAGATAAGAGGGAGGGGTAAAACCTGTTTTGGACAGATAAAACAGGGACAAGAGCACATCTAAAGCAACCCTAAACACCCCACCTCATTTAATATGAAGTATAAATGCAAGGAGAGAGAGAGAGAGAGAGAAGGTGACCCTTCCTCTTCCCAAAGTCTATCAGCAGCAACTTCATGTCCAGCTATATGCTTCTCTTCTCTTCCTCCTTCCCAATGAAAACTGAACCAAAACCAGCAGAAAGTACCTCTATGAACGTGTGAGAGAAAGAGAGAGAGTTGAGATCTTGAGTAGAGGTTGAAGAACTGCTTAGAAGGAAGGGAAAAGGAGCTAGAACAGGTGGGAAGAAACTGGCAGAAGAAGGAGAACCGAGAGAGAAAGAGGGAGAAAGAGAGAAGGAAATCTACCAAACTATCCAGATAAACTTAGATCTGAAAGGTATGGGTCATGTAGTCTCCTCCCCCTTATTCTTGGAACCTAGAACCGAAAATGATGAAGGAGTTCCTTAGAAAATTGACCTAAGACCCCTAAGCTAGCTATAAAGGAAACTGAAAGCAATTAAGAGGACAAAGAAACAAAGACAAATAAGGCAATTTCAATAACATCAAACAAAGAAAAATGTATAAAATGGAAAGAACAAAACATGGTAGAGGGCCGACCTTAGCTATGGGGTTGGCCAAAATGCATGTGTGTGTGTTCTGCTGGGATTTGATGAAAGATTATGTGCTAGAATTGATGATAACAATGTGTGTCTTCTGCTGGAATTTGATGAAAGATTATGTGCTGAAATTGATTATTGCATGTGTGTATTCTGCTGGACTTTTGTGATAGATTATGTGTTGGGATTGATTGTTGCATGTGTGTGTGTTTGTTCATGCTAAAATCATATGACTTTGCTGGAACCTAATGTCAAACTGCATGTCTCCAGCAAATCTGTGATTTGCTGTTGAATTATGTGTTTTGCAGTGAATTTGGGATTCGCTGCTGAAGTTGTATTGTCTACAGCGAATTTAAAATTTGCTGCCGAAATTGAGTTGTTTGCAGCAAATTAACATTCGCTGATGAATTGTGTGTTCTGCAGCGAATTTGGAATTTGCTTCCAAAGTTGTATTGTCTGCAGCGAATTTGTAATTCGCTGCCAAAATTGAGTTGTTTGCAGCGAATTAACATTCGATGTTGAATTGTTTGTTCTGCAGTGAATTTTGGATTTGCTGCCAAAGTTGTATTGTCTGCAGCGAATTAGCATTCACTGCCGAATTGTGTGTTCTGCAGCGAACTTGGGGTTCATTGCTGAAGTTGTATTATCTGCAGCAAATTTATAATTCGTTGTCGAAATTGAGTTGTTTGCAGCGAATTAGCATTCGCTGCTGAATTATTTGTTATGTAGTGAATTTATAATTCGCTGCCGAAATTGAGTTGTTTGCAGCGAATTAGCATTCGATGCTGAATTGTGTGTTCTGCGGCGAATATGTAATTTGCTGCCAAAATTGAGTTGTTTCCAGCGAATTAACATTCGCTACCGAATTGTGTGTTCTGCAGTGAATTTAGGGTTCGCTGCCGAAGTTGTATAGTCTACAGCGAATTTGTAATTCGCTGTCGAAATTGAGTTGTTTGCAGCGAATTAGCATTCACTGCTGAATTGTGTGTTCTGCAAAGAATTTGGAACTCGCTGCCGAAATTGAGTTGTTTGCAGCGAATTAGCATTCACTGTCGAATTGTGTGTTCTGCAGAAAATTTAGGACTCGCTGCTGAAATTGAGTTGTTTGCAGCGAATTAGCATTCGCTGCTGAATTGTGTGTTCTGCAGAGAATTTGGGACTCACTGCCGAAATTGAGTTGTTTGCAGCGAATTAGCATTCGCTGTCGAATTGTGTGTTCTGCAGCAAATTTGGGGTTTGCTGCCGAAGTTGTATTTTCTGTAGCGAATTAGCAATCGCTCCTGAATTGTGTGTTCTGCAGTGAATTTGGGACTCGCTGCCGAAATTGAGTTGTTTGCAGCGAATTAGCATTTGCTGTCGAATTGTGTGTTCTGTAGCAAATTTGGGGTTCGCTGCTGAAGTTGTATTGTATACAATGAATTTGTGATTCGCTGCCCAAATTGAGTTGTCTATAGCGAATCAGCATTCGCTGCCGAAGTTGTATTGTCTGCAGCGAATCAACGTTCGCTGCCGAAGTTGTATTGTCTACAGCAAATCAGCGTTCGCTGCCGAGGTTGTGTTGTCTGCAATGAAATTGTGACTAACTGTCGGAATTGAGTTGTTTGCAGCGAATTAGCATTCATTGTTAAAAATGTGTTGGCTGCACCGAAGTAGCATTCACTGCCGAAATTGTTGCACTAGCAGCGAAACAGTTTTCGTTGCCGAAGTACAGCCTGTAACGAATCAGTTTTCACTGCCGATTTCTACAATAGGCCTTCGGGCAGAAATGACTCAAATGCTTGTAACAATTTCATTGTATGATGGTGTAAAATGTGGAACACTTGAATGTGAACATATGAACCCTTGAAATAAGTATGGTGATGAATGTGATTCAAAAATACAAATGTATTGATTTGTGACCATTGATGTCTTAGGTGGTGAGGTCGGGATCGAACCATCGTCAGGACAAGGACAACCTGCAGGTGGAGCATGTAGGTGACTTCCACCTTCCTTTTTCATAACGTTGATTTATGAAATGCTCTATCATGAATTGTTACCGTATTGTGTTAGTATAGATATCAAAGTTCCAAATGGATAAATGTTGACAAATGATTGATTAGCTTCGGCTAATGGCATCCGAATGGATGACCGGGACAAATGATCGATTAGCTTCGGCTAATTGCAAGAATTGATGCATTTATATGTACTACAAGTCGTGCATACCAAGTACATAAAGGAACTACGAATGTTATGCCTCAAACATAGGATAATGTTAATGCTTCATTAAACTGCCAGACTGTTTATTATTATTAAGTAATCGCATTCTTATAATTGTTTTGTACTGCAGCAGGGAAGTCACACTAACAAGGTGCCTAGGAAACTCAATACATAAGAACTTACTCATGTAGTTGCATTCTAAATCACGATGTATTTTGTACGGAATCATGTAGTTGCATTCTAAATCACGATGTATTTTGTACGAATTAATGTACTAAACGTATAACTATTATTAGATCTTTCTGTTTAAATTCGTGATGACTATTAGTAGGATAGGAATGCAAACTCATGTCTATACATGTATTTTTTAATGTGAACTTATAATCATGCAAACATAATATTATGTGTATATGTAAGATTCACTTTTAAATGAAATGTTGTTTGATGTTGGTGTATGGATTGTATCTTGATAATAAGAGAAAACAAGTTCGCCGATTACCGACACGATGTGTGTCAAGTGTGTGTGTGTGTGTGTGTGTGTGTGTGTGTGTGTATAAATTTACCGTTGTTTTGGGCTTGAAAAGCCGGGTTGTTACAAATTTCGAGCCAACAAGGATGAAGCATTATAATTTTTATATTTTTCTTTTAGCATTGTAAGGTGCAATGCCTCTCGTTAAACAAAATAGTAGAATTTTTCAAGTATGGAACTAGCTCTTTATGTAAAATCTCTCCATGAATTTGTTCAAAGTCATCTTCCAATCTAGCAACAAATATGTGTGCCCTTAGTTGTTCAAAGGACTCCTGGTATATTGTAATATCATCAAGATCTTTCGTGATAAATTTGTTATGGTGTTCTAACTCTTAGAAAATCTCGGTTAGCTCTCTATAATAGTTTGATATAGACTTTCCATGTTATTTGGCAGCAAAGACCTTTTGGTTTAAGGTGAAAACTTGGAACTCAACATTTCCATCATAAAAGGCTGTTGATAAAACATTTTGAATTTTGTAGGCAGTAGATAATTGTAAAAACCTTCATAATTTAGGAGTCACAGACATCAATAGTCAGCTATTCACTTTTTAATTTTTAGCATACCACTTTTATACTCATCTTTTTTTTTTTCGATCAAATGTAAGAATTGTATAGATCAAAAAGAAGCTGGAGACCAGCAATACAAGGGAAAGGGAACAATGTCCCTGGACCAAAACAAAAGCAAGACTAGCTTGCTGAACCGAAAGCAAAGGGAACAGACTCCCTTGTACAAACCATAAGCAAGACTAGCTTGCTGAATATAAAAGCTAAGGGAACAGACTCCCCGCATCAATCAAAGGGAACAAGCTCCCGTGATCAAGCATCAAAGCCATACGGCAAACCAAACTAACATACAAGGAAAGCATCAGCTAGGAGACCCAAAAACCAGCAGTGAAACTACATCCATCCCAGCAGACGGCACAGCAGCAGCTGAGACAAGGAGCAAACATCTACAACAGGCCCCTGCAGCAGCCTGTTCTAGCATAACAGTAGCAAGCAGCCCTAAGCTAGCAAGCGGCAACATGCTAACAACAATGCCCAAGAGAGGCATGGCTTCCAGCACTCCAATGCCACAAGGACTGTGCATCCAGGAACGGGGAGATCAAAGCAATAGGGAGAGAGCCTCACCTGAATTGATCCCTAATACAGACAGACAGTAGCAGGACCTACACATCTGCACCAGCTTCCATCAACTAGACGAGAGCAGTCAAATGGGGAGAGAGTCTCAACCTGACTGATCCCCACTAGTAGATGAAGAGCTTCAACCTGGAGACCCAAAAACCCAGCAGAATCAGAGAAAGCATAAGCCCAACCATGAGGGGAGAGAGCCTCACCCAAACTGTTGAGAGCCATAACAGCAATCGAGAGCCAGCATTTCCACCTGCAACCAAGACAGCAGCAGACATACACAAGAGTGACAAAGCACACAAGCAAAGGCAACGCTGTCATTATATCTCCTATATAAGACAACATCCATTGAGATCAACCCTCCACCAACCAAAGCTAGCGAAAGGACAAGCAACAAAACGAGCCAGAGAAGAATAGCTCGAGCAGACTATTAGACCAGCCAGCTTCAAGAAGCATAGCATATAGCAGCATATAGCATATAGCAGCAACCAATTCTGGAGCAATGCTGCATTAAGCAGAAACAGATCCCTGCACCAGACCACCATGGGAAATCATCCACACATCATCACCAGCAACCTAACCCTGCACCACTACATAGCTAGAACGAGGACAGACTCCATCCCAGCCCTACCATGAGGGGAGAGAGCCTCACCCAAATTGTTGGTATCCATAGCAGTTATTGAGGGAGGTTAGCCGAATCAGACCTGCAAAAAAAAAATCCATCACAGCAGGTCTCCATACAAATCCAAAATCACACCCAAGGGCACACAAACGGAGTGGCCACAGCAACCAGCAACTCATGGTGTGAGCAGAACCAACCAGATGGTCAGCAACCCGAAATCTTACAGAGATGTCCGGCAAAGAGACTCCACCTAAATCAATCAGTAGGAGTAGAGGATGAAGAAACCTAACAATGGCTTACCAACATCCCAAACAGATAGCTCACACCACCGAAAGACAAAATATCCACTAAGCATATCCCTTAGCTCTAGATGACAGACAACATCAGTTACAGCCAGCACAAATCACTAGAGAAGAGCTAGTTGCACATACCCAACCTCTACTGGAACACAGTGAAGAAGCCCACTCCAGCAGTCCCCTGAGTGGCAGAACGACAACCATCATACAAAGCTGCATAGAGCAATGCTTCTTCTTTTATACTCATCTTTGATTCTGTAGGTGGCTTAATATTTTTCCCTGAATATAGGAGACTTTTCTTCTTTTAGCAAGATGCAATGCTAGAGTTTCAGACATCATTGATGAGGAAGGTTGGAGCTTCCCAAGTAACCACCAAGCCCTCCTGCACATCTGGAATTCGATAACTCTTCAGCCGAGGACAAACTTGCAGGACCACCTCGTTCGGAAAGGGCACAACTCACGCAAGTTCACCATTGTTTCTGCTTGGGAGCTGTTAAGGGAATCTAGACCTCCTAATTCCTATCATCATCTGCTATGGTTCCCAGGACATATTCCCCGCCAATCTTTCATCCTCTGGTTAGCATCACAGCAAAGGCTTCAAACCATGGACAGACTCCACATTGCAGGAAACATAACCAGCACAATGTGCATCCTATGTGGTAGCCAGAATGAATTCCATGATCATCTTTTCTTCCAATGCTCTTATGCAAGCTCAGTTTGGGAATCCATCAACACCCATGCACACATGCATGCAATGGCCTAACTTGCAGTGGATCCAACTTCTACAATGGGCATCCGTGAACTACAAGAAGAGGAAGGATATATATAACACACATTCTAGCGAGGTTGATTCTCTCGGCCACAGTTTATTTCTTTTGGTTTGAAAGGAACAACAGATCAGCAGCATCTCCCACCCTCACCAGGAAGTAAGTGCAGACATTATTCATCTCATTCGGGCTCACTTGAACAATATCAACAAGTGCACTATCCTAGACTCCATTCGCTAGATATGGAACATACAGGAGCAGTAATCTTCTCGCCTCCAAGACCTCTCTCTTAGCTAGTTAGCTAGTTGTTTTTTGTTATTTTCCCTTGCTGCTTGTATATGGCTTGTTGCTCATTCCAGGCAGCATGTTCATGTTTGCATCCAAGTCCTCTCTGTCAGTTTTTTCCTTTCTTGTTTCTTGACTGTTTCGGTTTTGTAACGACCCGGCTTTTTCAAGGCAAAAATTGATGGAATTTTTTTTTAATCGTCTGATTTCTAGATGTTTTTCACCATATCATTATTCAGATTTATCATTATATTTTGTTCATTAACAAGGCAGAATCTACGTAGGTCAACATTCCCATAAAACAAATTCTCAATACACATGCTCATAATATTATATTTCTATACTCATAGGTTTACATTACATCATATTGACATACCCATAAATTCACATTCTTGTTCTAGTCTCGATAACATCATGAGTTCATACAAGAGTGTCGAATAAGTTACACAACTAGTACTTGCGTTATCCTAACCTCATGTAATTTCACAATACGACATCCTCATTAGATGAATACCTTATATGTATATTCATACACATCATATCAACTTATTCGCACATTCACATCCGTTTTCCATTTCATTTTTTCATTAGTAGTCTTTACAAAAAGGGTCGGACGACTAATTGGGTGACTAACACGTCCGTTCATACAGAACTCATATCACCCATAACATGCGAATATATAGTTCTTTTCAAAATGTGAGCTATGAAATGGATTTCCTTATGCATCATGTTGGTATGATGTCCCTGTTACAACATGATTAGTACTTAAAAGTGCATTTTTATCAAGGTTTTATATCATCATTTTGCACTTGAAGTATCAATAACTCCTTAACTAAAGCATGTTTTATAATAACATATCTAATAATATAAGATACCTTTAATTTATGGTAAATGTTCATCTTAAATGCAGGCCTATCACATAAATAAAAGAATTGATTGATGAGTTGAAGTACTGAAATTGAAAGGACAAAGAGATGGACAAACTTAAAAAAGAGATGATTGGTGCAGTCCAAACTTGAACACTGTTCGGTAATCGGGTGATATCTGGAGCTGTAGATCTTGGATTTAGGTCCATTTTATATGTATGGAAAGATAAGACATAGGCC
>Ga0307507_10011476_pt1 | contig 11166 bp, 6 predicted proteins | sample 7_EM_MG_FD_207223 | JGI IMG/M metagenome (GOLD analysis project Ga0307507, IMG submission 207223) | Populus trichocarpa ectomycorrhiza microbial communities from riparian zone in the Pacific Northwest, United States - 7_EM | ecosystem: Host-associated > Plants > Roots > Unclassified | place... | reverse complement strand
CCTCTTCTTCACCCATCTCTTCTCTATAACTCGTGGCAAGTGGTCCGCAAACCAGCTTAGTGGCTTAGCCCTTGATTGTCTACAGGTGTATTTGTACAAACTGTGTTTTTTAAAATTTTGAATTTTTTTTAATTTAAAATAATTTTTTTAATGGTTTTAGATTATTTTGATATACTAATATTAAAAATAATTTTTGAAAAATAAAAAAAATTATATTTTAATATATTTCTAAATAAAAAATATATTATAATTTCAAATATATCTTACATGATATGCCGCATTTCAATCCATGTAGACAAACAGGACCTTATATGCCGGGACAATGCCCAACCATTTTACTCACCTCAAGAGGAAATGCCCACGCGAGGAAGGCAGCAAGATGAGCTTATGATGAACAACACGAGACCAAAAGGGGGCATGATCATTGATCAGCCATATCCAGTTTAAGAACATCAAATAACAAAAAACCATCTTCTGGGTCAATCTAAACTCTCAAGCCATTATATTTGTTTCACGAAAAGAATGAGAGAGAATCATTTGCTCGAAATGCTTGGCATAACCTGCAACTGAAAACCCAAGAATTCTAGGTTTCCTCAGGCTTCTAATCAAGTTTTAGAAGTATTAAAATGTTTAAAAGCGTGATGTCAACAAGGCCTATTAGCTCAGTTGGTTAGAGCGTCGTGCTAATAACGCGAAGGTCGCAGGTTCGAAACCTGCATGGGCCATTTGTTTTTTATTACCCAATACCCTTTTTGGCTAATCCAAAACTACATTTTAGTCCTTACAGTTTCATAAATATATACTTCGGCTCTCGCAAGTTTAATTCTTCCAATATCAGAGTTCGTTTTTGGGGACTTTTGGAATGGATAGTAACATAATTTTATTTTACATTCTTCTTGGAGTTTGTTAATGTTGTTTTGGAAAGTGTTCTAATTTTAAGAATTTTGCATTATTAACTACACAACTAAAATAATTTAAATTTTTTTAATGGTAATTCACTCACTCTTTATATGAACTGGATTTTCATATGATAAGTAAAACATCCCCCCCACCCCTCCCCCCTCCCCTAATTTTAAGCTTAGATTTTTTTTCATTTTGATTTAGTTTTTTTATGATCTAATTTTATAAGATAAAATTTTAAATTGTAATATAAAAATAAAATTTAAAGTAAAAGGAACATAATTTAAAGTATAAGAAAATATGTAATCGATCTCAAATTTTTTAGAATTTTTGTTATAATCTAAAAGTTTGTTTTATTTATTTTTTAGTTCATGAGTTTGAGATAACATAGAGAAACTTGCTGGAAGATAATAAAGTTGTCAATTGGATACTATCCAATAACCAAAAAGTATAATTTTTTGTATAAATGAGTTTCTTTTCTTGAGAGAAAGTTATTAAAGTTAGTTTTTTTTTTATTTAAGCATAATGCATGATGGGAAAGACAAATCAAGTTCAATTTTGATTTATTTGATTGATTTTTATTTTTGGAGTGATTTAGAGGGGGAGTTTTGAGGTTGTTAGGTGAATTTTATAGGTTTTGATGGTGATTTTAATATATTTTGAAGTAAAATTAGGTTGAAAATAAATTGTTTTATATTGAATTAGATGAAGAGGTTACTTGATTAAATTTAATCAACTCATGATTTAATTAAATATACTAATGAAACTTGATTTGACTTTCTTTTAATTTATTTTTTTTCGAAACATATATCAATTTTTTTAAAAAAATCTTAAAATGATTTCAAATTAACTCGTATCAACTTAAATCGACCCGTTTTTAACTTACAATTCAAGCACTAAGCCGGCCGGGTCACTATCGGGCGAGTTTTGTAGCTATGCCCTCATCCAAATTTCCGCCTTAAAAATCCAAAATTTCCTACACTCATTTCGTCCCCCCCTCTATCTCCAAACAAAACAAATTTTGGAAGAGAATCAAATATCAATCACCACCACCATGGCTGAATCTCCTCCTCCTCCTCCATCCCTTCCACCAAATCCTAACCACATGGTCCCACCAATCCCACATACAGATGCACCACAATCACCAGCATCTCCAATTTCCCTACTTTCAAAAAGACCAAAACTTAGAGTGACCTCTGAGTTTGACAGTGACACTTCTTTGTTCTTCCACAAAGTTTCCTGTAAGCTCCTTGATAGCTTTGCCAAGCTCAAACTTTCTTTTCAAAACAACAACAAGGGTGAACCCTCTCAACCCCAGTTTGCTCTCACTTCCAAATTACTCTCCATTCATTATGACCTTGAAGAACAGAATGCCCTTGTCAAGACTTCTTTTGATCTTGGTCCTAAGTTCCATTTTAAGGCTGCCCATGATGTCAAGGTTCAATCTTTTACTTAAATTTTATTTCTTTTATGCGGGTTTCTTCCTTTGCATTTTTTTGACATGGGTTTTTGTTGTTGTTGTTGTTGTTGTTAGGCACAACAAGGAGAGGTGGCAATGGTTGCTGACTTGGGCGATCCTGGTTATGCACTTGAAATCTCATCTCCTGTTCCAACTGTTGGTGCGGTAAGTCCTAAGCAGTTCCATTTTTTATTCCAATTGTTATTGTTGAACAGGGTAACATTTTCAAAGTTGGGAACTTTTAGGGGGGCTGAAGGGTTGTTGTGTTGATTTCATACTTGTTTGGTGACTGACTATGGAATCTTGGCTTATGGCTTGAATTGGGATCTTGATTGGGGTTTAGGAGGGGAAAAATATCTCTTTTTTGTATATTTATTCCTCCTTTTGTTCATATATATGATCTTCCTGTTGTTGCAGCCGAGGGTGACATTGAAATTCCCTCATGGTGAAGTTTCATTGGGGGAGAAAGAGGAGGAGGAAGCGAGGAGAACAGTGTCTGTTAGTGGAATTGTCAAAAGTCAGTTAACGAATGGAATCTTCACTGCTCAATTTAACGATGAAGATTTGAAACTAAGATATTGCTACAAGGTAATGTTCTCTCCTGGCTTAATATTTCATTATGATTAGTTTTGCTTGCACTGTTCTATTTATTGTTCGGTCATCCTCTCTTTGTGGTCCCTGCCACCTATACTTGTACAAATGAATATAATTTTTTTGGATGGATTATGGATTATGTAAATGAGAAAAATCTTGGACCAGGTGATCTCATTCCTTGCTTTTTCTCAATTGGTGACATGCTTAATTTGTTGTTTTGGTGTCTTTATAGTGCCCTTTATATAGGTTCTGCTGTTAAAAGTTTTGAATTGATTGCAGGATGAGACAGTTTCCTTTATCCCAAGCATTTCACTGCCTTCAAGTGCTTTATCGTTTGCATTCAAACGTCGGTTCACTCCTTCCAATAAGTTGAGGTACTGTTTCTATGCAATTTTTATCCAGATCCTGGGGAGGATCCTCACTCACTTTGTACTCTGAATTACTTGTTTTCTAGTCTCATGGTACTTACCTTTTGATTTTCTGGGTTATGTTTGGGAATGGAAATTTAATTCTAATTCGTATGTGTATATGTTTGCTTTTGACACATGTTAACTTGGAAGATGCATGCCCCAGATTTTTATCACTCCCAAAGATGAATTCATGAATGCTGTCGTCCTTATTAAATTTTTGTTTATGATATCCTCTTTAGAGGGATAGATGTCAATCATTCCCAAATTGTGGACAAAAGAAAAATAAACTGTAGTAAAATGTCCCAAGCTGCAGACATGCTGTGGAGCTTGATTTACTGTTTTTCAGGCTGTTGAACTGAGTGTGGAAGTTCTTCATCAGATTTTAGTATTATCATTTTCTTTTTAGCACCTTCATTTATGTTATTTTGGTTTCTCAAGTGAGTTGTAATGTATCAATGCGTGATGCAGCTACTGGTACAATTTTGATTCTAACAACTGGAGTACTGTGTACAAGCACACCTATGGGAAAGATTTCAAATTTAAAGCTGGTTATGATTCAGATGCTAGTCTTGGCTGGGCATCACTTTGGGTAAGTATTCCTATATATTAAACTTTTTAACCTTTTGCTTTTTCCCTGACAAGTGAACTTCTAATTATATTGATGATGTTATCTTTGTTTTCATTGTCTTTTATTGTAATCTTATCTCAACCTATTTGGCAAGTGACACCATTTTTGCTAGCATAAATGTAGTGATGGAGCCACTTTTACCTTTGTTATGGGATTTGAAGTTACAGAACCACTCCATGTCTGTGACATCTCTATATGTGCTAAAGCGGAGAGGGTAGTGTATTTGTTGTTTTGACAGAACTTTTTTGAATTTTTGCCTTTATGGTCTTGTACAGATTCAGTCCCATTTTCCTAATGTGTATATAGTCTTGGCTCCTTAGCACCCAAAAATAAAGACAAAATAATTACATCTGTGTATGAAATTGAACAACTAACATACTTTCACATGCATGTTCACCATACTCTGTATAATCCTCTCCTTCTAGATTAAGGAAAGTGCTTTGTTATAAATGATCTATCGATGGCAACTCTTAAGAATGTGTTTCTTTAACAAGGATGTAGGAATTTTACTCGCAGAACTATGACATTTGCCTCTGTATAATGTAAATGCCACACCACATGCTAACTTCTGTATGATCGGAAAGTGCAGTTTGAAGGCGATTTAGTTCTGATACAACCCTAAATTGCTCAGATTCGAGCTCCTTGATGATCCTTTTGTTCTCCATTCCCAATCAGTTCATTTGCTACATAGGATGAATTAGATCATTCTGTGGACATGGTGTTTTAAACACTTGATTTTTTTAGTACAGTCTATAGGGCTACTGAATGATGTCTTTGTAAGCTCTATCTAGCAAAATTGCTTGCCCTTTTTTTTTTCCATAACAAGAAACTTCTCTAGATTGGAGCTGAACCATGGTCAAGAATCCTAAGAGCGCATCTCAAAAGCTAAAAACCTTTTAGCGATTAAGATGCTGTAATACTTGGAAGAAGGAAGTATAAATTGAAGACGAGGATCATAACCTTCTTTGCAACTTAGCATCTGTTAAGCAGTCATGTTTCTTATTTGTTATATGGAATTCAAGAGGTGTTAATATATGACCTCGTTATGCACAATCTCCATGTTGTAGGTTGGAGATGAAGCTAGCACCGCAAAGACCACCCCGATGAAGATGAAAATCCAGTTTATGCTGCAAGTGCCACGGGATGACATCAGAAATTCTGCACTCGTGTTCCGTGTTAAAAAGAGATGGGACATATAGTAGGATCACCTGATGACGGAACTCCTTGTTTCTGTTAAATGTGGGTTCCACTCGAGTAGTTTTGGGCCATCCGTATTTGTAATATTGCTACATAATAACGCCAGTACCAAATCTCTTTGCAAAAAAATCTGTGTCTGTGTGAAAGCTAAGAGTGGCTATCAAGTGAAAGGAAGCTCCTTTCAATTCCCCGAAGGCAAGTTGTTGAAGGCTATCCTTTGGTTATTGGCATTAACATTATGCAGGAAAGTCTGCTATTCGATCATTTCTTTGCCAGAGTTCATTAGCTCCATAAAATTGCTGAAATAAATGAGGGGTGTAAATGGTAGTTTCTACTAAGATCAAGCTGGTTATAAATGGCGGAGAAACTGTTGCTGCCGCAGAAATATTATTCTCCATGCAAGCTAGCCCTGTTTTTGCATCAGCTTCTGTTCGAATAATTTGTCTGCACTCAACAGATCAAGAGCTTTTGTCTTAAGATAGAGACCGTCAACCGAATAAATTCTCATGTTACCACCCAACTAGTTAGCAGATAAATGTGATTTTTTGTTTTTAATCTTAAAATAAAAATGACATGACATATCCTCTTTGTCGGTTATTTTATATTTCTGTAAAGAATCTCCATGCAAGCACACCATCACCACCTGCTGAGATTCTCCACAGCTGCCATAAACCCGGCCCTTTTGCACTGTGTTCTTAGGGAACCGGTGCGGATCGTCCATAACCTTTAGGCATGAAATAATTTACGAGTGAATTTCAAATCCTCGCAACTTTTCTAACTTCATATAAAGTTTTTTCATGGAAAAAGTTAAATCAGCGAACTATAAAATTTAGATGATGAATCTTATAAATACAGGAAAATTGTCATTTGTCTTAATTATTATTATTCCTCATTCTGTCCATGTGGTCTACTTACGAGAAACTTTGGTGACATAAACTAAACAATCAAGAAAAACAACAAACACAATAACATTTAACATTAGTACATTGACTAACACAATAACATTTAACATTAGTACATTGACTGACACTCCGCAGTTGGTTAATATTAATTTTTTTAAATATAAAAAAAATTAAGTATATAGAAAATATTTTAAGTGTTTTTTGTCTGGCATGACTTGACAGTCATGCTAGATCCAAGCGAATTGGGTCTGGCAACCATGCCAGACCCAATTTATTTTGACACGGAAGGTTACAAAAATTAACAACAACAATATTAATAACAACAACAACAACAACTATGCTAGTCGCTAGACTCAAGGTGCTTGGGTCTGGCAACCATGCGTGATCTAAGTTTACTTAGGTCTAGCATCAAAAATGGTTGCCAGACTCAAGCAAACAACAAACAAAGAAAGGATAATTGTGCATTTTAGTTGTCAGGAAAAAGAAAAAATACAAACATTCAATTACCGGCAGCAATCCAACCATAATATATCTACATGCGCCGCTCCATGCATCTAGTAATACGATGGATGACCAGGTTTTGCCTTTGGGAAACATCACACGCGCCTCCTTAAAGGCACGAGCGCCACCCACTCTCTGGGGTGTTTGAAACACGCACTAACATCTTTTTGATTAAAAAAATACAACATGAAATTATTAAAACGCCCCCATAGTCATCTTAATTACACAAAACACCTATTTAAAAACACCAAAAGACCCTAAAGGCAAAGTTTTTTTTTATTATCGAGGCTAAAAGCATTATTTGCTTGTACTTGAAAATTGAGAAAACTTGATTATCCTTGTTGAAGAAAGCCAAAAAAACATTTCCGCTCACAAAAAGATAAGAAATTGAAAGTGAAATAACTATTACAATCCACAGTTAAATATCTTTTAATGTATAATAATTTCCCCACACCATTTAATTTTCGATAAATAAAATTTTCAAATGAAGCATCACACATGAACTCTAATTCATAATTTTATTATTAAATATTTCTTTTCAAGTAGTTTACTTCTTTGAAAAAGTTTATAACTCCTTAAAAACCAAAAAATTAACATAAACAAATTAAAAAAACTTGACAATAAAGGAAAGCAATAAAAGTTCTAAACAAGTTAAAAAAAATAAAATTATTGAACATATTATTTAATTTTCTAAACTACATAAAAAATAATAATTAAAGAAAAAAAAATTTCTTTAAAAACCCCTCCATCATTTGTAGGTGCATAACTCCTTCAAAGCATTGCATGGAAAAGCCGCAATACAAGAACTGTCTGGCTTCAGAGGACTAAAATGGTCAAGCCTTGATGCAAATGCTTAGAGAAAGCATTCCTGATAAAACATTCCCAAATTACTTTTATTGTTAAAAAATATTAAATTAATATTTTTTTAACTATTTTTCAATGGTTTTAATATGCTGCTATAAAAAAATAATTATATAAAAAAATATTATTTTAATATATTTTTAATAAAAAAACACTCAACACCATAAACCAAACGCATACAAATCAAAATAATGCAGCTTGAGAGAATGAAGATAAATTAAAGGAAACAAAGCTAAACATATTCACATAGTGCATTGTAGATTAGGTCAGTCATCATCGTCATCAAGGTAATTTTCATCGTCATCCTGCTCGTATATCTGATATTCCCCGTCACTACTTTCACCACCATCTTGCTTTTTGTCACCATTGGTGTCCATCGATGGAAAACTGCCCAAGAGTTGTTGCAGATAGCTTGTGGAGGTGTTCTCCATATCTAGATCCATGCGTGTAAAGGATACACAGTAACAACCGGACATGGAAATGTTTCAAGAAAAAGAAAATTACTATAGAAAGATGCTTAAAGTAAGTTCTTTATTGGTCTGTGCACACTTGAACACAACAAGGGATGTGCACAATAAAGGATACGTGAAAATGAATTCAACGAAAGATTATCTGCCTCACCCGCCTACAAGCAAAAAGAAGTAACAAACTTCAAAATGATTTATCAAAAGAAGCTGCATGTTAAATGCATAAAGCAGATGTTTGATTACCGAATCCATTCCATATACATCAAACTCCTCTTCGCCATCATCAGAATCGAGTTCATCCACCTCAACATCATCAGTGTCGATCTGATTTTCAATAGCTTCATCTACAGCTTCTGTATCGTTTCTTAAGGTTTCATGATCTACATTGAAATGAGAAAGCAGGCAGGAAAGAATTTAACAGCCACACACACATTCGTACAGTGTTCTTATGCTAACATTGATACCATAGCATCATTTAGAAAAACAACCTTCACAGATAGTTCAACCACGTTTCAAAAATAAGGCACAAAATAATGTACGGGAAGGGGCAAAAAACTGTGAATAAATATGAAGAAAAAAAAAAAACTGCCAAGTGCTAGAAAACCAGAGCTTATATAAATATTATAGATATTAGTTCAAAAATCATTTTTGGTAATAATGGTTTGAAATTCTTAAGACTCGTAAAATATGAAACAATTTTATAAAATATAGGATGACACTAATAATCAGAATAGATAAAACTTCTTGAAAGATGAAAATTATTTTCTGAAGCAAAATTGGACAAACAAGTGCAGGTGTTAATTCAACCTTCATTAATTTGCTGATGCTCCTCCTGAACTGGTTTTGGTGCATCTTTGAAAATGCATGCTCTCTTTGACTTCATAAATTTTTCAGAAGCAGCTTTAAGAAATTTTTCTGCGCCAGTCTCTGGGAATATTGATAGGAACCTCACCTTAACACAAAGTCTCAAGCTATCATGCACATGCTGTGAGAACCATCCTGTTTCATACTGTCATTACATTAAATCTTGATCTTCTAACACAAACAAACATAAAACAACAGACACAGTTTAGATAAAAATGAGAAATTAACTGTATCGCTGTTCATGATCTGGTATAGAAATCATAAATTTAAATACAAACTATCCTCATCTGAAGAAATGCAGATGCATGCAAGTCAGCATGAATAATAAATTATTAGAGGTTGATCCACCAGACCAAATAGAAAGAATGAAGTTTGATTTTTTGTTTGGGTTTCTTTTTGTTTGGGATTTTGTATAGGAATGGTAAACTACCAGCATGTTGTTCCAGTTCAAGCAAATATTGCCAGGAGGAAATATGAGAATTGAACAGCAATCGATGGAACCACAATTTCATAGTGTATATATATATATATATATATATATATAATCTTTACATTTGTATCTAAGACCAGGAAATTTTGTCACCAGTAGACTGTTTATATGTTTCATTTTGTAGAAAAACCTGGTCTTATGGACTAGGGTCCTGAGGATGTGATGATGCTATTTCCTTCACATTTCACTCAAAGATGTGCCCAAAAATATACTGTAAGAAAGCTCTATTTCTTTATGTGTTTTTCCATGTTGTTTACTTGATGGTCTAACATTGTGATCAAATAGAGTAAAAGGCCATAAGTTTAAGTACAGTGTTCAAAATTGAGAGATATATGACATTCATACAATACAATGGACATTACTATGGGATTTATAGTAGAAATAGAAGACCCTTTGAGAAGAATGACGCTGAAACATGTGTTGCATAGTTTCATAATAGATATGTGCACTGGGGTCACTGTCACTGTCATATGCTCAAAGTTCCAATAAGCAAACATGCAAAAAAAATCAATATCAATATCAACACAGCTAAACATGAAAAACTCACAGTACAACTAGTCTGCTTTGGAGGCTTTTGTATCTCTTGTTGAATGTAATCATCATCAAGTTCATACAGCTGGAACGAATACTGGTTTCTGTAAGGAAAAAATCGAAATTTGCACAAATCCTCCCATCTATGCTTCAAGCTGCAAAGCCACACAGAACAGATTTCAGTATTTGGACGAGCTTCGGTGCAGCACAAGCAAACAGTCTAGCCATGAAACATATGAGCAGCTTGTGGACAGTGCATATCAGTTATCATACGTGTAGTCACATTCAAGAACGGTTTTGGTCAGAGGCCAGGTCAATGGGAAAATCATAAGCTTCAAGTACAGGCATCTATCATAGCCACTCCAAAGACCTTGCTATATGCATGAGGTTGGCCTAATTTGGAGTTGTTGAAGAAAATGAGTTGTGGTCTTTGGAAGAGGTGTGGTATCATCCATCATCTCCGATGCCATCATGTCGGCAGTAAAAAAGTTACCTCAAGAACTTACAGGAAGTGAGTAAGGGACTGATATTAGTTCTCATACTTACCCTTTAGCAGCATTATCATCACAGTAACTTTTTAATTCAGGTGGTACTCGAAAAGCAACGCTTTGATATCTGCTAAAGAGAATACCATAGATTAGCATCTATAAAACACAATTCACATTTCTCCAATTCAAATAGGCAGTTCAAGAGTACTACATAGATAAACTGGAACTTAAGAGAACTCAATTTCAAATTTTGTTTACTTCTGAGTGACTCACTATTTGACGACAAGTTCTTCTAATTCTAGTAGAAAAGAAAATTTTCTGATATGACAGAGATATGCTTAAGATTCTCTTCCAAAAGAAAAGGGCTTAATCGGCACATTCAGAACCAACAGCATGCCAGCAATAATCAACATGGAAAGGAAGGAAATGTGACATAAAATACCAGAGGTTGTAAGCCTGAACTATAAATCAAGTAAATGGAGGCTGGAAATTTTGAACCCGGACCAGCAATATCCGTACAAAGATGCCACAAACCATCATGTGCTTCCCAAATTACTTGACTGGAGAAAGATACATCTTTTCTCCACCATAATGTTGAAAACATCCTGGTTTAGATTACTTAAGGTGATGAAAAAGAAAAAGCAGTTCCTATGTGGGGATGATTAATCATGATTCATGATGCAGCCTGAGCTACTTCTTTTATAATCTATAAGCAGAAGATGAGGAATTCTCAAAGAACACCCTTTCTAATGGATAATTGGAACATGAAGACTTATTCAATTCATATTCAAAAGAAACTAAATGACCAGTAAATTAAATGCCACCAAAAGCAAAACAGATTTAAGATCTGAGCCAAGAAAAGATCCAAAAAGAA
>Ga0307507_10011475_pt1 | contig 11166 bp, 8 predicted proteins | sample 7_EM_MG_FD_207223 | JGI IMG/M metagenome (GOLD analysis project Ga0307507, IMG submission 207223) | Populus trichocarpa ectomycorrhiza microbial communities from riparian zone in the Pacific Northwest, United States - 7_EM | ecosystem: Host-associated > Plants > Roots > Unclassified | place... | reverse complement strand
CCGCCTGGTCGTTCGGCCTGTGGCTGTCGACGTCCTTCACCACCTCCTACGACGAGGAGACGGTGACGTCCTTCATCGAGGGCATGCGGGAGCGTGAACTCCCGCTCTCCGTCTTCCACTTCGACTGTTTCTGGATGCGCGAGTTCAACTGGTGCGACTTCCAGTGGGACCCGAGAGTGTTCCCCGACCCGGAGGGCATGCTGGCCAGGCTGAAGGAACGCGGGCTGCACATCTCCGTCTGGATCAACCCGTACATCGCCCAACGCTCGCCCCTCTTCGCCGAGGGCAAGGCACTCGGTCATCTGCTGCGCAGGCCGGACGGCAGCGTCTGGCAGTGGGACCTGTGGCAACCCGGCATGGCCCTGGTCGACTTCACCAGTCCGGCCGCCCGCGACTGGTACGCCGGAAAGCTGGAGGCGCTCCTCGCACAGGGCGTCGACTGCTTCAAGACCGACTTCGGCGAGCGCGTCCCCGTCGACGTCGCCTACGCGGACGGCGCCGACCCCGAGCGGATGCACAACTACTACACCTACCTCTACAACCGCACGGTCTTCGACGTCCTGCGCAAACACCGGGGCGAGGGCGAGGCGGTCGTCTTCGCCCGCTCGGCCACAACTGGCAGCCAGAAGTACCCCGTTCACTGGGGCGGCGACTGCGAGGCGACGTACGAGTCGATGGCCGAGTCCCTGCGCGGCGGCCTCTCGCTGGGCCTGTCCGGCTTCGGCTACTGGAGCCACGACATCGGCGGCTTCGAGGGCACCCCGACCCCCGCCCTCTTCAAACGTTGGCTGGCCTTCGGCCTGTTGTCCTCCCACAGCCGCCTGCACGGCAGCTCGTCGTACCGCGTCCCGTGGCTCTTCGACGAGGAATCCGTCGACGTACTACGGCAGTTCACCCGCCTGAAGCTGAGCCTCATGCCGTACCTCTACGAGACCGCGCGCACCGCCTCCGCCGAGGGCGTGCCGATGATGCGCGCGATGGTGCTGGAGTTCCCGGACGACCCGGGGTGCGCGCACCTGGAACGGCAGTACATGCTCGGCCCGGACTTGCTCGTCGCGCCGGTGTTCAGCGACGACGGTGACGTCTCGTACTACGTCCCCGAGGGCACCTGGACCCACTACCTCACCGGCCGCACGGTCACCGGACCGCGCTGGGTGCGCGAGCAGCACGCCTTCGACAGCGTGCCCCTGCTGGTCCGCCCCGGCGCGGTGATCCCGGTCGGCGCGGTGGCCGACCGGCCGGACTACGACTACGCCGACGGGGTCACCCTGCGGGCGTACGCCCTGGAGCGGGGCGCGCAGGTGACGGTGCCGGTCGGAGAGGTGACGTTCACCGTCGTACGGGAGGGGGACACGCTCCGGGCGTCCTGCAGCGATCCGTCGGTGTCGTGGGCGCTGGCCGCCGGGGCGCGGTCCAAGTCGGGCAGCGGATTCCTCACCCTGGAGCTGGGCTGATGGTGAAGATCACGGACGTGGCCCGGCACGCCGGTGTCTCCCCCAGCACCGTGTCGTACGCGCTGAGCGGCAAGCGCCCGATCTCCGAGGAGACCCGGCAGCGCGTCGAGGCGTCCATCCGCGAGCTGGGCTACCGGCCGCACGCCGGCGCCCGCGCCCTGGCGAGCAGCCGGTCCAACGTGCTGGCCCTGGTCATCCCCTTACGGACCGGCATCCACGTCCCGGTGGTCATGCAGTTCGCGGTCTCCGTGGTGACCACCGCCCGCCGCCACGACCACGACGTCCTGCTGCTCACCCAGGAGGAGGGCGAGGAGGGACTGCGGCGGGTCGCGGACACGGCGCTCGTCGACGCGATGATCGTGATGGACGTCCAACTCGACGACCCCCGGCTGCCGTTGCTGCGTTCCCTGGACCGGCCGTCCGTGATGATCGGCTTCCCCACCGAGGCGGACGGACTGACCTGCATCGACCTCGACTTCAAGGCGGCAGGTGAGCTGTGCGTGGAACGGCTCGCGGGGCTCGGGCACCGGGTCGTCGCCCTCGTCGGGTCACCGCCCGAGGTGTACGTCCGCGGAACCGCCTTCGCCCAGCGGGTCGTTCAGGGTTTCACGGCCGCCGCCGACCGCAACAGGCTCGCCTCCTCCGTCCACCCGTGCGAGGCAGCACCGGCCGCCGCAGCCGCCGTAGCGGAACAACTGCTCCGCGAACAGCCCGCGTTGACCGGAGTCGTCGTCCACAACGAGCCCCTCCTGGAACCCCTCATCGACGCGTTCGAGCAACTCGGCCTGCGCGTCCCCGGCGATCTGTCGATCACCGCGATCTGCCCCGACGAACTCGCCGAATCGGTACGGGTTCCGGTGACATCGGTCGCGCTGCCGACCGCTGAACTCGGCTCCGGAGCCGTCGAGTTGCTGATGAAGAAGCTGGACGGCAAGACCGTGCCCGATGCGACGCTCCTGTCCCCCCGGCTGACGGAACGCGCGAGCACGGCACCGCGCAACGCGCCCTGACCTCACCACCGTTGGTGCAAGGCCCTACTTGAAGGAGCCGTGACGTGAGAGGCAAGAGAACAAGACAAGGCACGGGAAGAAGACACAGAACCACGCTCGTCGTGGCGTTCGCCCTGATCGTCGGCCTGGGAGCGACGGTCCCGGCGACGGCCGACACCCCGTACCCCTTCCGCGATCCAACTCTCCCGGTGAGCAAGCGCGTTGACGACCTGCTGGGCCGCCTGACCCTCGACGAGAAGATCTCCCTCCTCCACCAGTACGAGCCCGCGATCCCCCGCCTCGGCATCCAGTCCTTCCGCACCGGCACCGAGGCCCTCCACGGCGTCGCCTGGCTCGGCAAGGCCACCGTCTTCCCGCAGGCCATCGGACTTGCCTCGACCTGGGACCCGGCGCTGATGGAACAGGTCGGCTCGGCGGTCGGCGACGAGGCCCGCGGCTTCCAGCAACAACGCCCGGACGGCTGGGGGTTGAACCTCTGGGCCCCGGTGGTGAACCTCCTCCGCGACCCACGCTGGGGCCGCAACGAGGAGGGCTACAGCGAGGACCCGGAACTGACCGGCGCCCTCTCCACGGCCTACGGCGAGGGCCTGACCGGCGGCGACCCGGACCACCTCAAGACGGCCCCCGCTCTGAAGCACTACCTCGCCTACAACAACGAGGTCGACCGCGCGACCACGTCCTCCGACCTGCGCCCACGGGTGGAGAAGGAGTACGACGAGGCCGCCTTCGAACCGGCGATCGCGGCAGACGCGGCCACGGGCGTGATGACCTCGTACAACCTGGTCAACGGCCGCCCCAGCACGGTGAATCCGGACCTGAACGACGTCGTCCGGAAGTGGACCGACCAGTCCCTGCTGAACGTCACCGACGCCTTCGCCCCCGGCAACCTCGTCACCCCCCAGCAGTACTACCCCACGATCGCGGAGGGCGACGCGGCGGCGCTGAAGGCCGGCATCGACAGCTTCACGGACAACAGCGCCGACTCCGGCCCGACCACGACGGCCGTCAACTCGGCTCTCCAGCAAGGCCTGTTGAAGGTGTCGGACATCGACACGGCCGTCTCCCACATCCTCTCCGTCCGCGTCCGGCTCGGTGAGTTCGACCCGGGCGGCGGCAAGTACGGAGCGATCGACGCGTCCGTCATCAACAGCCCGGCGCATCAGGAGTTGGCGCGCAAGGCGGCAGGCGAGGGGATGGTGCTGCTGAAGAACAACGGAGCACTGCCACTGAGGAGTTCGGGCAAGGATGTCGCAGTGGTCGGCCCCCTCGCCGACACCCTCTACACCGACTGGTACTCCGGCACACTCCCCTACGCCGTCACCCCCGCGAAGGGCATCGCCTCGAAACTCGGCACCGGAGTGGCCACCAGCGAGGGGGTGGACCGCATCGCCCTACGCGACACGGCAACCGGCAAATACGTCACCGCAGGCACCGGCGACACCGGCGCACCCTTGCAGGAGACCACGAACACCCCTACAACAGCCGCCCAGTTCGACGCCTTCGACTGGGGCTCCGGCATCGTGACCCTGCGCTCGGCCGCCAACGGAAAGTACGTCGGCTACAACTGGTCGAACTTCGTCAACGACCAGACGCAGCCCAACGGTTGGTACGTCCAGCAACAGTTCAAGCTGGAACAGCAGGACGACGGCACGTACTTGCTGAAATACGCGGGCTACGAGACGTCGGAGTCCTGGTGGTCGAACCCCCTCTACCTCGGCCCGACCGACGCGAACGGCACCCTGGGCCTGGTCCCCAAGGACCAGGCCGCGCACTACACGAAGGACGTGGTCCGCAGCGGAGTCGCCGACGCGGTGGCGGCGGTCAAGGGCAAGGACGCAGCGGTCGTGGTCATCGGCTCCATGCCGTCCATCAACGGCCGCGAGGCCCACGACCGCACGGACATGGCCCTGGCCCCGACCCAGGAGGCCCTGGTCAAGGCGGTCCACCGGGCCAACCCCAAGACGGTGGTCGTGGTCGAGAACAGCTACCCGACCACACTCGGCGCCCTCCAGAAGGAAGTCCCGGCCCTCCTCTGGACCTCCCACGCGGGCCAGGAAACGGGCAACGCCCTCGCCGACGTCCTCTACGGCGACGTCAACCCGTCCGGCCGCCTCACCCAGACCTGGTACCAATCGGAGTCGGACCTCCCGTCGATCCTCGACTACGACATCATCAAGTCCGACCGCACGTACGAGTACTTCCAAGGCACCCCGCTCTACCCCTTCGGCTACGGCCTCTCATACACGACGTTCCGCTACGGCACCCTGAAACCCGTCACCGGCGGCTACGAGGTCCCGGTGACGAACACGGGCACGCGGACCGGCGACGAGGTCGTACAGCTCTACACCCACCAGCGCACCTCCCGGGACAAGGAGCCTTTGAAGCAGCTGAAAGCCTTCCAGCGGGTTTCCCTCAAACCCGGCGAGACGAAAACAGTCCGCTTGAAGCTCCAGCAGAAAGACCTCGCCCACTGGGACGTCACCCGCTCGAAATGGGTGGTGGAAAGCGGCACGTACGACGTCATGGCCGGAGCATCGTCCGCCGACATCCGCGCCCGTACGACCTGGCAGGTCCACGGGGAGACCATCCCGCCCCGGAACCTGTCGAAGAACACCCGTGCCGAGAACTTCGACGACTACTCCGGCATTCATTTCGTCGATGAGTCCAAGGCGAGCGGTACGGCGGTGGGTGCGGCTGCGGACGGAGCGTGGCTGAAGTTCGCGGAGACGCAACTGGGCGCGGGCGCAACGAAGTTCACGGCCCGGGTGGCAGGCACCTCCCCCGGCACGATCGAGGTCCGGCTCGGTTCCGCGACGGGCAGACTGGCGGGGACGGTTCACACGGCGGCGACTCCGTCGTCGTACGACTACGAAACAGTGACCGCGGATCTCTCGGGTGCGACGAAAGGCCGTACGGACGTGTATCTGGTCCTGAGCAACGGCCTACGAATCTCGACCTTCAGCATTCAGTGACAGGAAAAAGCCCCTCACCGCCGAAGCGGTGAGGGGCTTTTCCCACATGGGATGAGTGGAGATGGCGGGAATCGAACCCGCGTCCACCGGTGCAGAATCAGGGCTTCTCCGTGTGCAGTTCGCTGTGATTTTCTCGGCCCCGGTGATCACGCGAACAAGTCGCCGACGGGCCCAGCCACTGTTTGATTTCCCATCGAACCCCGTGACCGGGCTCGATGGTTTAGTTCCCTAGATTATGCCAGGGTCCGGGTCGGGAACACCCCCGGGCTGACACCCTTTTAGGGTCCTTCAGTCGCTGTTATTAGGCAGCGAGGGCGAAGGACTGGGAATCGCTCTTGGAATTGGCGATTATTGGTTGCGACATATGGTTAACGAGATCATTGCCGCTTCCTCGACACGCTTCACCTGCTTCGACATCCGCTGTCGAAACCGATCATCCCCATGTTGTTTTTTCAATCTACTGCTGCGCCCGCTGTGGGGTGCAGTAGCCATCGTACGTGACCAACGCTCGCCGATGCCACCGTATTCCTCGTGGCTACTCGCCGCGCTGCTTCCGCTTCGCCGCCGCGATCGCGCGGTCCGACTCCCGGCGGTCCTGCTTCTCGCGCAGGGTCTGCCGCTTGTCGTACTCCTTCTTGCCTCGGGCGAGGGCGATCTCCGCCTTTGCCCGGCCGTTGCTGAAGTACAGGGCGAGAGGCACGATCGTGTGACCCGTCTCCTGGGTCTTGGCCTCCAGCTTGTCGATCTCCTCGCGGTGCAGCAACAGCTTGCGCTTGCGGCGCACCGAGTGGTTGGTCCAGGTGCCCTGGTGGTACTCGGGGATGTGGGCGTTGTGCAGCCACGCCTCGCCCCCGTCGATCTGGACGAAGCCGTCGGTCAGCGAGGTCCGGCCCTCACGCAGCGACTTGACCTCGGTGCCGGAGAGGACGATCCCGGCCTCGTAGGTGTCGATGATCGCGTAGTCGTGCCGGGCCTTCTTGTTCTGGGCGACGATCTTGCGCTTGCCGCCCTTCTCGCCGTCCCTGGCCTTGCCGCCGGCGGCCCCACCGCCCTGCTTGGGCTGGGACTCCTTGGGTACGTACATTCCCTTGCTCATAGTGCTGCCCATTTTCGCACTACAAGGGGGTGTGAGGGAAAGGCGATTACGGACGGCGGTCAGGATCGCCTACGACGCGTCCCCGAGCCCGCTCAATACCGTCTCGGCCCGCTCCACGGCGGCCTGTCCCTGCGCGGTGACATCGAGGTCGGGGGTGATGCCACGGCCGTCGACGGTATGGCCGGAGGGGGTGCGGTAGTGGCCGACGGTCAGTTCGGCGACGACGCCGTCGGGGAGCTTGCTCGGCATCTGGACCGAGCCCTTGCCGAAGGTCCTGGAGCCCACGACGACCGCGCGACCGCGGTCCTGGAGGGCGCCGGTGAGCATCTCGGCCGCGCTCATCGTGCCGCCGTCGACGAGCGCGACCAGGGGTCTGGTGGTGTCGCCGCCGGTGGCCGCGTGCAGGGCGCGCTCCTCGCCGTCGACGTCGTACGTGGCGACGAGGCCGCCGTCGAGGAAGGCGGAGGCGGTGGTGACGGCCTCGGTGACCAGTCCGCCGGAGTTGCCGCGCAGGTCGAGGATGAAGGCCGAGTCGGCCGGGGCCTGCCGTACGGCGGTGCGGACGAGGTCGCCGACGCCCTTGGTGAACGCGGCGATCTTGATGACGGTGACCTCACCGGCGAGCCTGCGGACGGTCACGGAGTCCGTGGAGAGGCGGGCGCGCCGAACGGTCTCGCTCCACGCGTGCGTGCCGCGCTCCAGACCGAGGGTGACGGTGGTGCCGGCAGCCGCGTCCTGGGCGTCGCCGCGCAGTAAGGACACGACCTCGGTGACGGGCTGCCCGTCGACGTTGTCGCCGTCGACGGTGCGCAGTCGGTCGCCCTTGCGGACCCCGGCGGTGGCAGCGGGCGACCCGGACTGCACGCGGGTCACCTCGATCCGGCCGTCCCGCTCCCGGCGGGCCCAGAGCCCGACGCCGGTGTACTGGCCGTCGAGGGCCTCCTCGAACTCCTCGAACTCCCCTTGGGAGTACACGGCACCCCACCGGTCCCCGCTGCGGCTGACAGCGCGCTCGGCGGCCTCCATGGGCGACTTGCCGTCGGCCTTGGCCTCGGCGGCGGCCTTCGCCACGTCCTCGTGACGGCCGACGGACGCCGAACGGGCCGTACCGGACGCCGATTTCCGGTCCGACCGCTCCGGTTCGTCGAACGACCCGGTCGCCGCACCGGCCACCAGCACACTCGCGAACACCAATGTCAGGGCGGCCCCGCGGCGGATGCGGCGGGGCTGACAGAGCGGGGCACGGCCTGACATGGCGGTGAGTCTAGGACAACGCGAAGGACCGCACGGGCGGTTGCCCGTACGGCCCTCTTGGCATGTGTCACACCTTCAGGTACTTGCGCAGCGCGAAGAACGCCGCAAGCGCCGGCATCAGCAGGCTCGTCGCGAGGATGAGCGGGAGCTTCGTCAGGACGGCGTCCCAGCCGATGAAGTTGATCAGATTCAGCTTGTGGGACAGGTCGAGGCCGTGGTCGATGATGAAGTACCGGCCGATCACCAGGAATCCGCAGGCGACCGTGCCGCCGATCAGGCCGGCGACGGCGGCCTCCATGATGAACGGGGCCTGGATGTAGAAGCCGGAGGCGCCGACCAGCCGCATGATGCCGGTCTCGCGGCGGCGGCTGAACGCCGAGACGCGCACCGTGTTGACGATCAGCATCAGGGCGACCACCAGCATCAACGCCATGACCGCGCGGGCGGCCCAGTTCATGCCGTTCAGGAGGCCGAAGAGGTTGTCCAGGATGCCCTTCTGGTCCTGCACCGACTGGACGCCGTCACGGCCGTCGAAGGCCGTCGCGATGACCTGGTACTTCTCCGGGTCCTTGAGCTTGATGCGGTACGACTCCTGCATCTGGTCCGGGGTGAGGGAACTGGCCAGCGGGGAGTCGCCGAACTGCTCCTTGTAGTGCTTGTACGCCTCGTCCTGGGACTCGAATACGACCTTCTGGACGACCGACATCTTGCCGAGGTCGGAGACGATCGACTTCTTCTGGTCGTCGGTCACCGCGCCCTTGGCGCAGTTGGGGTCGGACTCGGCGTCGCTCTTGTTGCAGAGGAAGATCGAGACGTTGACCTTGTCGTACCAGTAGCCCTTCATCGTGGTCACCTGGTCGCTCATCAGGAGCGAGCCGCCGAAGAGGGCCAGGGACAGGGCTACGGAGACGACGACCGCGAAGGTCATCGTCAGGTTGCGGCGGAGACCGACACCGATCTCGGAGAGTACGAACTGGGCGCGCATGGCGGCTTCTTCAGGCCTTTCCGTGGACGGACATCAGACGGCGGTCGGTCGGCGGTCAGTGCTGGTAGCCGTAGACGCCACGTGCCTGGTCACGGACGAGGCGGCCACTCTCCAGCTCGATGACGCGCTTGCGCATCTGGTCCACGATGTTCTGGTCGTGCGTCGCCATCACCACGGTGGTGCCCGTCCGGTTGATCCGGTCGAGGAGCTTCATGATGCCGACGGAGGTCTGCGGGTCGAGGTTGCCGGTGGGCTCGTCGGCGATGAGGAGCTTGGGGCGGTTCACGAAGGCTCTCGCGATGGCCACGCGCTGCTGCTCACCACCGGACAGCTCGCCGGGCATCCGGTCCTCCTTGCCGCCGAGCCCGACGAGGTCGAGCACCTGGGGCACGGACTTGCGGATCTCGCCCTTGGACTTGCCGATGACCTCCTGCGCGAAGGCCACGTTCTCGGCGACCGTCTTGTTGGGCAGGAGGCGGAAGTCCTGGAAGACGGTCCCCAGCTGGCGGCGCATCTGCGGCACCTTCCAGTTGGAGATGCGGGCGAGGTCCTTGCCCAGCACGTGCACCTGGCCCTGGCTGCACCGCTCCTCGCGGAGGACCAGCCTCAGGAAGGTGGACTTTCCGGAGCCGGAGGACCCCACGAGGAACACGAACTCGCCCTTCTCCACTTCCAGGGAGACGTCCCTGAGGGCGGGGCGGGTCTGCTTGGGGTAGACCTTGGAGACACTGTCGAATCGGATCACGGATGCACCACGGGTAGCCGGGGGTAGGTGAGCGTGACCATACGCGAAGCGGGTGCGCGCGCGCAGTCGGCCTACGGGGTTGCGCGAGGCTTGCACGTTTTGTCGCGGATTTGAAGGGCTGGAACGCACAGAGTCGGGGCAGGATAAGGCGAGCCGCGCCGAATCCCGCGGAACCTGGCACAGTGGAGAGGGAACGTTCTAGTTTCCGGAGGCGTTGTGTCTGTGGAAGCCGGTGCAAGGAGGGCGAGCGCATGACGTACGACCGGTTGGTGTGCGCGAACTGCGCGGCGCCCGTGAACGAGGGCCGCTGTCCCGTCTGCCGTGCGAACCGTCAGCGGCTGCAGCAGGAGAATCCCTGGGGGAATCTCAACCCCATGGCGTTGATCGCCCTGCTCGCGGTACTGATCGCGGCGCTGGCGCTGGTGGCACACCAGACCGCCTGAGCCATACCAGGAGCACGCACGAAGGGCCCGGAGCGACATGCTCCGGGCCCTTCGTCGTACGACGTGCGTACGTTCCGTACGGGGACGGCTACCGTCAGGCGATCGTGCCGCCGCGGTTGCTCGCGAGGCGCGGGAGCACGCGGAAGGCGATGCCGCCGGCGATCATCGTCGCGGCGCCGATCAGCAGGAACGCGGTCTGGCCGGCACCGGTCTCGGCGAGCTGGTCGCCGTTGCCCTGGGCCGACGTGTCGGAGCCCGTGTCGGTGAGGGCGGAGGTGCCCGCCTCCTGGGCGGAGGAGCCGCCGTCGGGGTCGGTGTTGTTGCCGCCGGTGGAGCCCGAGCCGCTGGTGCTGGTGCTCGTGGGACTGGCCGTGGTCGGCTCGTCCGTCGGCTCGGTGGGGTTGCCGGTGGGCTCGGTCGGGTCGTCCGAGGGCGGCTGCGACGTCGGCGTGGCCGGCGGCGTGCTGTCCGGGACGGTCGGGACCGTCGAACCGGTCGGAGTCGCGGGCGGAGTCGACTCCGGCGGAATCGTCGGGTCGTCGTCAGTGGTGACCGACACGTTGAGGCCGTCGTTGCCGCCGAGGCTCACGCCGATACCGACCGCCGAAGCGGCACCGGCGGCGGTCAGCGAGGCTCCGCCGGCGATGACAGCGGTGGCCGCTATTCGCGCGACACGGATCCGCGTCTTCTTGGTCATTAGGTTGCTACCCCCAGTAGCTCGTCGTCAGTGTGGCGCGTCGGTGTCCGGGGCCGTGATCGACGGGGGTAGCGGCTGGCGAAAGCTCGACTCCCCCGGTTCACATGCGCCCCAGAGACACGCATGCCACGCTTCACCCTTCCCATTTTTCACTGCAACGTCAAGGCCGTTGCGAGCGCAATGTCCAACTACGGGTTCTTTGCTGGGGGATGGAACCTGTGAGTGTGATGTAAAACCCAGACATCCAGATACACAAAAGGCAACTGCCGCCCGATGGGCGGCAGTTGCCTTGTCGACAAACTTACTTCTCCTGCTGCTTGCGCCAGCGAATTCCGGCCTCCAGGAAGCCGTCGATCTCGCCGTTGAAGACAGCCTCGGGGTTACCGACCTCGTACTCCGTGCGCAGGTCCTTGACCATCTGGTACGGGTGCAGGACGTACGAACGCATCTGGTTGCCCCAGGAGTTGCCGCCGTCGCCCTTGAGGGCGTCCATCCGGGCCTGCTCCTCCT
>Ga0307507_10011474_pt1 | contig 11167 bp, 4 predicted proteins | sample 7_EM_MG_FD_207223 | JGI IMG/M metagenome (GOLD analysis project Ga0307507, IMG submission 207223) | Populus trichocarpa ectomycorrhiza microbial communities from riparian zone in the Pacific Northwest, United States - 7_EM | ecosystem: Host-associated > Plants > Roots > Unclassified | place... | reverse complement strand
AATACCCCGCGCGGGACTAACAAAAATCCGAACCGTGTACCAGACCTTCTAACGAAGGTCTTGCCAAAAGCGGCTAGCGGCTTGGCAAGGTAAGCCTTGGCAAGAAGGTCTGGGAACGAGACAAACTCAAAAACTTTATGGCACCGCGCTCGCTTTTTAGAAGGACCGCTTTTTTCACCCTTTATTCGAGGTAGCTTGATATACCCTTGGATTTTCAAAGTTATCTGACACCTGGACACTAGATCGCACATAATGACATCGGCTCGCCAACAACCCGCTTGGACCCCTCCCACACGCAACCCCGACGTAGGGCTCCCGCCGCTGAAGATCTTGAATAGTTTAACAAGAGGCAAAAACGATTTCATTCCAGTAGATCCACGGGGCAAGACTGTTACGTGGTATACCTGTGGTCCCACAGTTTATGACGGTAATTGACACTTCGTTGTAGAAATTGGGGAAGCTAACAATTCTAGATGCCCACCTTGGACACGCTCGGAACTACGTCTCCACTGATGTTCTCCGTCGAATTATGAGAGACTATTTTGGCTTTCAAATCAAGTTTGTGCTCAATATCACCGACATTGATGACAAGATCATACTCCGCGCTCGTCAACAACATCTCTTAGTCCGTTTCAAGGAAGACCATGGTGGGCAAGGAGACAGTCCTGTTTCTCGTCCTGTCCTGGACACAACATTGGCAGCCTTCAGTTGGTACATCCAGCACAAGCTACCACTCTTGGAACCAGGCACCGAGCCGAGAACTTTTGGTACCAAAGTATTCGAAGCCTACCAAAGAGTACTCGACGGTTCCGCATTGCGAGAGGGTGACGTACCGGGAGAGAATGAAGCGAAGCTTAGGATGTCCATCACCACCGCAACCTCAGCCGCCAAAGCCATTCTAGCTCCTGTAACAACATTGTCAGAATTCTACAAACAGACTGAAGACGTGCTCCTACCCTACCTGGACGCCATCCACGGCTCCAGTATTGACCCTCAAAGTCACGGAATCTTCGCATCACTGGCGAAAAAATACGAAACTCGGTTCTTCGAGGATATGGAAAGATTGAACGTCCTGACTCCGGATGTGGTTACTCGTGTTTCCGAGTACATGGAGCAGATGGTCAGCTTTGTCGAGAAGATCATTTCCAATGGCTTCGGCTACACTACTTCTGATGGGTCTGTCTATTTCGATATTGACGCTTTTGAGAAAGCGGGTCACTTCTACGCCCGTTTGGAGCCTTGGAATCGCAATGACAAGCAGCTACAAGCAGACGGTGAGGGCGCATTATCCAAAGCCACAGCGGCTCTCAAGCGTAACGATTCGGATTTTGCATTGTGGAAGGCGAGCAAACCGGGTGAGCCGTCATGGCCTAGTCCATGGAGCTCCGGACGTCCTGATGGCACGTCGAATGTTCCATGATAGCCTCGGATGTGATTGGAGACGCCATTGATCTCCATTCCGGAGGTGAGGATCTCAAATTTCCACATCATGATAACGAATTGGCGCAATCTACAGCATACTGGTCTAGACCGGGCCATGGCTCCATTCCTTGGGTAAATTATTTCCTACACACCGGGCATCTTGGCATTCAGGGACTTAAGATGAGCAAGAGTCTTAAGAATTTCACCAGCATCAGATCAGCGCTTCAATCAGAGTGGACCCCTCGATCACTTCGACTGGCGTTCTTACTCGGCGCCTGGCAGGATCGGATTGAGCTTGGAGACGAGCTTCTCTCAACGGTTGTTGCGTGGGAAAGCAGACTGGACAACCTCTTTCTCAAAGCCATTGATATTGCCAGATCTCCTTCCAAACAAGCGACAACCGCTTCAGATCAGGAGGTGCTAGTTGCATTACAGCAAGCCAAGGACGATTTGCATATTGCCTTGTGCGATTCTTTCAACACACCGGTCGCCATGAGAGCGGTATCTTCACTGATCGCGAAAGTCAATACAGTCGGACCGATTGCAGATGATACCCTGCTTTCAGTTGCTCGTTGGGTTACCAAAATGGTTACAATATTTGGCCTAGATGTCAATGGGGACCTTAGTGATACCCAGCGTATTGGATGGTCTGGAGTCACGATTCCGAACGCCGCAGTTCCGTTCATCTACCCTCTCTCCCAACTCCGTGACACCATTCGGCAACAAACTCGCCCCACATTGGATCACGCCAATATTGCCCTGCTGGCGGACAAGGCCCGCACAGAGGTAATGCATAGCACCGCCGACGAAGATCCTTCTTCTCGACCCTACCAGGATGTGTTTGATCGTTTCTATCACCAAATCAAATCATTCGCGACCTTGAAAGCATCCGCGAAGGACTTCTTGACCCTCTGCGACCAGGTACGTGACAATTGGCTTCCGGAGCTAGGTATATACATCGAAGATCGTCAGTCCCTCCCTGCTATGGTGCGGCCACTGGGCAAGTCGTTAGCTGCGGCTTTTGAGGAGCGGAAGGCCATAATTGCGACTAAAAGTGCTGAAGCTCAGGCGAGACGAGATGCTGAAGAATCTAAGAAGCAGCTGTTGGCGGAAAAGGCGAAGCTGAGCCCTTTCACCATGTTCAGAAACGCGGAATACTCGGAGTGGGATGAACAAGGTATTCCGATCAAGAATAAGGACGGCAATGAGGTGACGAAGAGCCAAAGGAAGAAGCTAGTAAAGGAATGGGAGAAGCAGAAGAAGTTGCACGAAGGGTATGTCGAGAAGATTATTCGTGAATGAGAACTGTTTCCTCTACTGCGGCTATTCCGTTCATGCGAAGAGAGTCCGCTGCCATGGTGCGGCAGCTTTACGGCTCGGGGCTAATTTCAAGATACTGAAGTTTAATGACTTTATAGGAACTGATCAAGGTCTGACCGTCTGACTGCGGCGTGACATGGAGTTGAACATGGTATATCCCAACGAAACTGCAAAATGTCACATCTTTGCTTGCCAACTGCTCTCTATTCTTCCAAAACTTCAGCCTGCTTGACACTGAGGACTGATGAAATTAAGGCCACTGATGACACGAAAGCTACTGAGCAGGGCGTTGGCCCAAATCAGGGATATCTAAGTAGGGGAGTGGCACAGATCTGGGACGTGCTCGGGTTGCACCACCACGGGCTCAGTTTACTTAGTCATGGCTCAATATTAAACCCTGTATGCTCAGGTTCAAAAGCGGAAATGCACTTTGGTGAAATCAGTTTTGCCTTAAGAGTACATCGCTTACAGATCATCTTCCGATCCATATGCCATTTCTTCCTCCCACAATCGATTCCCTTTCCAATCTTCCAGGTGCTCCAAGCCCTCCAGATGCTTGGACATTACTTCTCGATCATCTTCCGATCCATCTACCGCTTCTTTCCCCCTCAATTGATTCCACCTCCAGTCATCTAAGCTGCTCCGGGTGCTCCAGGTTCTCTGAACCTCCACTTTGATCATAACTCTTCTCGCCACATTTAAGACTAGGTGTAGGATCTAAAACCATGAAATATTGATTCAAGATACTGATCTAAGCAGATGGATGCAAAGAAGGCAGTTCGTTAATACCTTGAAACAAATCTAATGGAAGGTTGCGATCCCTGGGTTTCTTGGCCAGCTCCGCTGCTAGTTAAAGAATTCGTGTAAGTTAAAGTAAGTCAATAACTGCTGAATAGTTACAGTTAACTAAGGGATCCTGTGGGAAGAGGAGGCGAAATATGAATTAAAGCTTATATATGGGAAGTGGAAGCGCCTGGGATAGAAGCGTCTTGATGTCGGAAATGATCGCGAATCCGGTATTGCCGGGAATCAAAGAAAACGCATTGTAGTCTTCCTGTCGTCCAATGACTGAACGTATGAGACTGAGGTCGGGAAGCGCGAGAGATTTGCTATATTCTACAAACACGTCGCTCTCCTTGAAGTGGCAGTCTTCAAGCTGCTTCATCATGCCCAGGCTCAGTGATGGCAATAATCAGTTAGTTATGATTATGTTATGTTATCAGGAACATATCATAATCGCACTTGCTGATTATGTTATATATATATAACTATATAATCACCCGCGGTAAGACCACCAAGTAGTGGTGATAGAGATTTGGTGTTGAGTAAATCCTAATGATTATCGCGATCATCGCCAGAGGTGCTCTATATACCCGTACACGGCTCTAAACCAATTAAAATACATATAATATACGTCTGTGCGGGCCTGCAGAAGGGCCAGCGTCCATAACGCGTCGTGAGTACACCTCCCTTACCTTTTTATCCACCGTTAATTTGCCTTACCTTCGCTACCTACTTCCTAAGCTATACCCCTCCCAGCCAATACCTGTAGCCTAACTACCACCCAAAAGAGACCTCAAGAAGAAGACGCTACCAGTTTAACACTTAGTGATTACGATTCGCGTAAGTTTAACGATATAACGGCTGCCCGCGAGGATCCTTACCACGAGATTGGCATACCACCTATAAAACGACGGCATGGGCGTAAGAATAAGACTCTTTGGGCACACGCACTTAATAAGCCTCTAAAAGGCTTACTAGTAAGAGGGAACTTTAACTAAGAGCTCTTCTACTGTAAGCGGTGCTCACATTGAGGTGTTGTAAAGTCTCTCTTTAGTGCTACTGCTTTCTGTCATTACCTAAAAAACTTATATAGAATCCTTACTTATCTAAAGCGATCCGACGTTAATATTAATACTGAAGCTACACTTGCCGCATTGTTTAATAAGCAGGCTAAAGCTATAGCAACTAGGCGAGATCCAAAAATGTTAAGGATCCTGCCAGAGGTAGTGGACGAGAAGGCCTTTATAGACGCCTTTATATACTTAATCGTTACCCGGAATCTTCCTTATACAATTATTAAGTGGCTAGAGTTTAGAGCCTTCTTATAAATCTACAACTACACGTTAACTAAAGACGGCTCACCTCTATACAAATTACGCGGGAGCGTGCCAATTCAAATTGGCAAGACGTTCGCTGTTTAAAAGAATCGCATTAAGTTAAGGCTTAAGAAAGCCAAGTTAAAAATACACTTTACTGCTAACTACTGGACAGCTCTAACGTAGTCTATCACTAAGTTGGCCACTCGAAAATCCCACCAAAAACTAAGAAAATCGCAACTCTATATCGTAACAACGCCTAAATAATAAATTCTAAAAGTGTATAATTAGACTTTTCTATATGTTCTAAAACTTCTCTTTAAATTTAAAAGTAATTAGATTTCTAATTTTTAGAGATATAGTAAACTAGGGTAGATTTAAAATCTAAAACTAAATATCTTAAGAAGAACCGTTTTAATTAACTTAATATATAAGTAGTAGTCTTAGAATATATAGAAAAGTCTAATTATGTACTTTTAGAATTTATTATTTAGGCGTTATTACGTTATAGAGCTGTGATTTTCTTGATTTTTAGTGGGATTTTTAAGTGGCTAACTTGGTAATGCGGCTAACTTAGTAATAGACTACGTTAAATAAGACAGCTTATTAAGCAGTCTCTGCTTATTTTATAGACGAACTTAATCAGCTATTAAAGACAACAATCCCGTTAAGAGAGCATAAAGAGGTGCATAAAGGCGAATAGTAGGCAGAGGTAATAATTAAGGTATTTAAGGAGTATAAGATTTTTAAGAGTTAAATTAGGTACCTTACTAGTAAGCTCTACTTCCTGCCTTTCTTACCACTAGGTTCTCTACTAAATATACTTAATTTAGGTAATAATTATGGCAGTAATAATAAGCTCTATCAAATTCTATAAAAGCGCCTCCCTACCTAGAACGCCAGGCAATACTAAATCCGCTATATTAGCTATATTATTAACCTTATAGTATAAGCTTTCCTTTTCTATAAGGACATTAAAGCCGTTAAAGTTGCAATTTGGGTAGTAGAGGAACTTTAGCAAGAGGAGTAATAACTACATCTTAAATTGGAATACGAGTATATAGCCAAGACGAAGTTACGCAGGCGAAATGGCGAGAGGTTAAAGCCCTAGGCAAGATACATAATATTACTATATAATTAAGGCGTTTAACTAAGCAATATTAAGCCTTTATAAAGCTGGCTAAGAAAATACTAAAGCATAATAATAATACAAGGTAGAGCTCGTAGCTTTTTATATTAGAGTTAGTAATAGAGTGGTTTTGGATAAATCTTATCGCGATAAGTCTTGGCATACTCTAAGTAAATGTTTAGTCGCCTTCTTCCTCTTTATTATTGTATAAAATATAGCTTTAGAGGTAGGATTAGAAGCTCTTAACTCTATTAATGCCTCTAAATTAAAAACAAGAGGTCGCTTAGCTCTTTTAACATAGGAGCATACCTATCTACTAGGCAATAGTAAGTCCGTACGAAATAAAAGGGCTATCTTTTACTCTATTGTAAATACTATATAGAGTCGTACACTATATAGTCGACTTCTAACTTTTAAAACTACTTGGTATTAAAGTATAGTACTAGAGTTAAGCCTAAAACTAGCTATATAAAAGAAGTAATATAAAATTAATTAAAAGATCTTTACCTTAAGGCGTCGTCTTAAAATAAAATAAAAGGGCTAGATTTAGAAGTACTCTAAGTAGTTCTAAATAAGAAAGTTATTAATAAGGCCCTTATTATATTAATTATTATATACGGAGGTCGCGGCCAAAAGTAATCGGACTCGCAGGGGTCCGTGTTTAAGCCACATGACAGGGGTTTGGCGATAAGCAGAGACCCCCTTTTCTGCCATCTTTGCATCTGCTTGCTTTCCTACTTACAAGCTATACATTCGCAATGGCTCCAAAAGGCCCACATAACAATGGACCCCGTGTACAAGCGCTTACTCTCCTTAGTAAGGGCTTCAAACCCGACAAGATTAAGGCCGATACTGGTCTATCGAAGAGTACGATTTACGACCTACAAAAGAAGGCTTTAAGCCGTGGCTACGACCCTTCTAAGGATCGAAAGATCCTTATTACTTATGTGGAGGATGCGCCGAAGGTAGGCAGACCTAAGAAGTGTACTCCAGAAGTAGAAGAAGTGGTAATTAAGACAATCTCAAAGAACTTAACTACACGAGAGCTTTCTATGCAAAAGATAGCTGACATGGTTTCCCCTCTAGCCAAAGGAGGGATCTCAGCTCGCTCTATTTACCGAATCCTCCGCCGCCAAGGCTATAAGCCTATAAAACCTACTCAAAAACCTGGTCTTACAAAGGAGAATAAGCTCGCACAATACAATTAGTGCTTAGCTTATAAAGATTAGACTCTTAAGAATTAGAAGAATATAATTTGGTCAGATAAGACTAGCATTACATAGGGAGGGCAAAGAGGGAGGCTTCGCGTGTGGCGAACAGAAGAGGAGGCCTATTATAATCACTGTATTCGTCACCAATGGAAGCACTTTAAGGAGTTTATATTTTAGGGCTGTTTCTCCTATAACTTAAAGGGCCCTTGTTATATTTGGGAGAAAGAGACACTAGCAGAAAAGAAAGAAGCAAAGGAATGGATAGATAAAGTAAATACAGAGCTAGAGGCACAGTGTAAGCTTAAATGGGAGCTTTCTACACAAATAAGAAGGATAAAAATTACTTGGAATATAAGTGGAAAGAAGCTAAAGTGGAAGTGGTATGGGAAGACTGGTAAACTTAAGAGAAAAGCAAGCAAAGGAGGGATTGATTGGTACCAGTATTATAAGGAGATCTTATAGAAGAAGCTCCTTCCCTTTGTAAAGTAGTACAAGCTCTCTCGTCCTAGTACAATTGTATAAGAGGATAACGCATCCCTACATGCTTATAAGCATTAGGAAAGGTTTATCAATTATAGGAGATTATAAGAATACTTTAGCCAGCGAACTCTCCTAATTTAAATATAATAGAGCCAGCTTGGTTTTGGATGAAGAGGCAAACTACAAAGCATGGTATAGCAATGAGTAAGGAGTAAATAAAGAAGGATTAGCTAAAAGCATAGAAAGACTTGCTACAAAAGAAGATCCAAGAATGGATAGAGAGGATACTAGAACATATTAAGAAGATAATTAAATTAGAAGGAGGCAATAAGTATAAAGAGGGGCGTAATAAGAGGAAAAGGAACCCAAATAGGGTACGTTAGATAGGCACAAACCTACTAAAAATAGATGCCAAGAGAACCCCCTATCTTATGGCGTATACCCCTATAGTCCGATTACTTTTGGCCGCGACCTCCGTAAAACTTACTATTTTAGATAGTTAAGTAGCCAAAGTTCTATATTCTTCTATAGTTAATTAATTCTAAAGTAGACAGCTATATAATAATAGCCTATTTAGAAGTTAATAAAATAATTTATAACTTATAGCTATTATAAAAGGATATTATATAAAAGAGGCTATAGTCTATGTTTATAAGTATTTATCTCTCTATTAATATCTAAACCTTTTTAAATAATTACCTTCTTATTATAATTTATAGCCATTTTATATAACGGAGCCTTGTAGTAGGAACTATGGTGGACTCATTAATGGGCTAGGTATGTAGATATTAAACGTAGTTAACAATATACAGTAACAAATAATAACTAGTAGAGTGGTTGCCTAATAGATTAACTCTAATTGTATTCTAAGATTTACTATAAGGAGAGAACTATCTACGGTAGGGACTAAGGTCCTTTAAATACATAGCCGTACTCCTAAGAAATCCTCCTTGTATATAAAGTACGTATTATATATAAGGTACGTAAGTTCCTCTTATTCCTCTTATTTAATACGTAGTACGTTATATAACCTTGGTTACTATTCCTCGTTATATAGTTCCACCGGCTCTATTCTAGACCGTGCCTATACTAACTAACTAGCTTCTTCCGACTCCTCTTTAAGTAGTCGCAATATCGTACTTAAAGCGTCCGTAATACCATCTCCCTCCTCTTTATCTTTGTCCTTAAAGATTCCTAACATCTCCAAGTCATCTACTAGAGGTGTGATGTCCGTTTAACCAACTTGGTTAATACCTTTACTTATTATACCTAAAGCATCTTCTTCCTCCTACGCGTAATGTTATGCTCGCATGGTTGCCGCCATACTATTACTTAGTAAGATTATGCCATCTCCATATTCTTATTATATAAAAGAGGGGTTAACCTATATCGTATTAACGAGTCCTTCGTCTTAGTAACCTTCCTCTTATTTGGAGTGCACTAAGGCGAATATTTAATTGTCTTGCGATGTTTATTCCACTTTTAACGCTAAGTATACGCGTCCTATAACTCTTAACAGTCTTTAAGTTCCCTAAGTAACTTATTATAGGGTCTTGTGTTTAATCTGCTGCTATAAAGCTTAATAGTAACCTGGCGCAGGCCCTTACTAAGCTTAAGTATTCTTAAGACGCGGAGCAAAAGGCCCTGGAGGCTTATATTACGGCGTCTGCTTAGCTGCTTTGTCTTAAGAAGGTTTGTAAGAAGGTCCGTTCTAAGAAGTAGAAACTTATTTAGCAGGGTTTAGACGAGCTAGGTAATAAGAGAGTAGTGTCTCTAAAGAAGAAAATAGTTCTAAGTAACGTAATAGTTACTCCTCCTAGGTCCCCCTTAAGTAACTCGTTCTTTAGTAATCCTTCTTTATTAATACTACCTAACCTATTCTCTTTTAATACTCCTATACCTTTCCTATAGCGTTCTCTAGGTTGCTTAGTAGTTCCTAGGCAGTCTTACTATAGCCTATCTACTTTACTTTATACTATGTTTTATTGTTAACGTCCTTATAACTAACAATCTTAGAAACTTACTACTCGTCCTCTTTTTATCCTCTATACGTGTCTGCCTTATAGACTAGTGGCTTAATATTCCTGTGTGCTGGCTCTAGTATCGCGACATGCTGTATAGGGTAGATTTTTATCTTTGCTAGTAAGTTAAGTCTATATATAACTTCTAAGATCTTTGCTTTAATTGTAAATAGTCCTAGTTTAATATAGTCTAACTTCTTGCTTAGTCGTTAACTCTTAAAAATTTTGTATAGTAGCCATACTTTATCTCCCTCCTTAAGATCTGGTCCCTTAGATCTCCTAGCGTTATAGTACCTTTTCATTCTCTACTGTACCATCTTGGCTGTTTCTTTAAGGTGATCGTAAAGACTTATTAACGTCTCCACTCTTTCTTTAGCTGTGCTACTTATTTTCTTCGCTTATTATAGTGTTAACGACATTCTTAGCTTATACCCGTAATTTGCTTTAAACGGTAACGTGCCTATTCCTTCCTATGGTATTGCATTATATATAAACTGTATAACTGGTAATAACAATACCCAATTATTTTATATGTGATTAACATAATGCCTTAGATACTATTCTAGTGTCTAGTTTAACCTTTCTATTTAACCATCTGTTTATAGGTAATATGCAGTTAATGTCACTACTTAAACCTCTTATTCTGCTAAAAATACTTCCTAAAATACTACTATAAATCTTAGATCTCTATCTAATATAATCTTTATTAGTGCTCTATGTCTTATAAACACTTCTTTAATATAGATTCTAGCTATATTTTCTACGGATATTTCTTTAATATACGCTATAAAGTATCCCTACTTTGTTAGCTTATCTACTATCACTAAAATCGTATTATAATCTTGTCCTATAATAGGATCTCTTAATTTTAGTAACTTAACGATAAAGTCCTATAATATAACCTTCTATAGTCTTTCTGGTATTTTAATAGGTTATAGCCCTCCGTACGGCTTATACCTTATTAGTTTATTTCTTTAGCAATCTAGACATTCTCTTATAACCTATCTCGCTAGTCCTTAGATTCCTTAAATAATGTACTCCTCTTAAAGTCTTAACACTAAGCCTATAGCTCCGTTGTGTCCTTATATTATTCCCTTATAAAACTCTCTTATAAACTCTTCTACGATGGTCTTTAGAATATAGGTTGCTTTTCTATTCTCGTACTATTCTAAGTCTAGATCCTCTGCCTATGCCTCTTAGATCTTTTATACCTAATTACTATTTAGTAACTTATAAACCTAACTTTCCTTAGTTGCTGCGATCTTTAGATAATTATACCTAATTATTCCGTCTAGATCCTTTTGTAGTAAAGCCCTTAACGGCTTCTTGTTGTTCTACAGTTTAGCCTTTCTACTTAGAGCATCTGCTCGTGCATTGTCGATACCCTTTGTCAGAATTAAGCGAGAGATGCTGACTAAGCTCTGGACACGTCGCGAGAGCGAGCTCTGCATGTCAATCTAGATAGACATCAACCGCATCTACTGC
>Ga0307507_10011473_pt1 | contig 11168 bp, 12 predicted proteins | sample 7_EM_MG_FD_207223 | JGI IMG/M metagenome (GOLD analysis project Ga0307507, IMG submission 207223) | Populus trichocarpa ectomycorrhiza microbial communities from riparian zone in the Pacific Northwest, United States - 7_EM | ecosystem: Host-associated > Plants > Roots > Unclassified | place... | reverse complement strand
CCCACCTCTTAATCAATTAACACAGGGGAAATATGAAGAGATAGCTAAAGATCTAGTGAATCTGGAATTCCAACTTCTATAGCAAATTCTTTTGTTCCATGTGCAGCACTCATCAATTGGTGGGCCCATCCTCAAACTGGAGGTAAAGCGCCAAGAATTTGTATGTGCTCCCATAGAAAAAGATACATGTTTTGAAAATCGCAAATTTCATATAGCTATAGTTCATCCAATATCCCTCCATATGCCACAATACTACAATATTACAATTAGAATACCTAGGGCCACTATTTTACCAAGAATTAATTTACTTGCCCTGCAGGTGGTTGAGTTTTAGTGTGCTGAGAAACATCATTTTTGGTGTAAAAGGGGCCACCAACGATGACTTTTGTCAGGGTACTGTACATGCTTCTATCATAACTCTTATGAGGCCAGAGACAATGCACGGGGCTGAAGCTCTCGGTGGTAGCATTGTGGGGCATTTTGGCAGTACGAAATGAATCTCCTTCACAAGCCTCCGGGGACACTCGTGCTAGGCAGCGCCAAGGAGCTTTGTCAGTGTCCGCGCACGTCATTCCCGCGGGTTACTTACCCTGCCACTTTCTTATCAACGAGCAAGAACTAAGCTACCGGATATATTCCAAAAAATAACTACCCTGTGAGTGCCTACCCCCCAAAGGGAGAAATGAAGTATAGCTATTCACAGATTTATTTATGATAGGGTATGGTGACTACTGGCGAATTTGGATCAGAAAAAAGAGAAGGAAGGAACCAGGGTGCTAGAAAGTTGGGACTGGCTGTCGTTTTTGTTGTTTCTTTCGCTTTTCTTTTATGATTCGTGGCTAGGAAGAGAGGATTTTGGTGAGGTTAGTAACTTGGGGAGTATCTTGGCGTATTTCACTAGGGTGGATTTTTCCACCCAGATTTATATATATATCGTAATAGTTATGCGTGTGTTAAACACCCCCTCAATAAAGAGTCTCTTTATTAAGAAATGTTAATTGGAAGTGATGCACTAAACAGGTGTTTATTGAGAACCAGGTAAAATGTTAGGCAACTGGCGGAGTTATCTAACCCCGGCAGGTTCCAGCAGGGTCAGACTTGGGATTGCGCAATTGATGAATATATGCACAATATTTCCCTACAAAAGCCAGCACAGGCACAAAGAGGGTCAGCTGGAGGGAATTTTTAAGCCACGATTTAAACCCACATAACCCAACCACGACGAGCCAATAATGGTGAGGGCTCCCCATGCCGGCCCGCTATGCAGGGAAACATTGTTCGCACAACGAACTGCCGCTCCGAGAGGAACCAAGCGGAATCTGAGGGTGAGGTTTTGACGCAGTCCGTTTAGGAATTCCTGTTCCGATAATGCCTTAAGGTTCGTCAAAAAGACTCCTTGCATTGTGCTACGGTAGTATAGTGTAGTGCTGTACCAGCATGGTGCAAAAAGTGATCGTAAAAACCACTGGTTGCAACCAACCACTTTTTTTCCGATCACTTACCCTCACACCCTGGTACAAGAATTCTCACTCGATCCGACCTAGGAGGATTCCTAGATCGAAGGTGCTGGTACCGTACTCGAGTGAATAGGGATGTTATTCTATTAAGTTTATCAAAATACTAGCCCAATATAATGTCCTGGATGATTAATCAAATTCCTGGCCCCTCCTCCTTCCTTCTTTTCTTGAACCCAAATCCCTCCCCCCGCCAACACCAGAACATCCCTACTAAGCCGAACGGGATGGAAGAAAGAAACAAGAGAGGAAAGGGTGGGGTAAAAAAAAAGAGTGCGAAAAGACAGCCAACAAATGTTCTACCAAAGAAAGCTTCCTTTGAAGCCTTCACATCATTGGGAGATTGGCAGACTTTGGGCCAAGGTCCTATTCATTACGAAAGGAGTAGATAACCTACCTATAGATCGTCTTAATCTCCCTCTAGGCTTTGGGGGTATCTGCTAACGCTCGAGTACTCGTAGTAGATAAGAACCACCCGAAAGCGGGTATTCAAAAAATATATAGCAAAGAATCCGTACATATCTAAGCCCCCATAGCGGTTCACTACCCATATTTTCGAGCACTTCTTTCCTACCACCAATAGTGCACCATACACGGGTACAGCATATTTAGGAAGGCTCGCCTACCCCTAGCCCTATACTCATATATTGGAATAAGGAAAGGACTAAAGTAGAATATCCAATGGTTAAAAGAGTCCCAAGGAGGTGCAGTACGAATCCTGTATGGCACACCACCACAACTCATGACACACCACTCCCGCTCCAACGACTCCTTTCGAATCCGACAAACCGGAAATTTGCCTCCAAGCACCAAATACGATAAATGCAAGTAGAGAATATAAAGTAGATTTAAAAAAAGCACCCGGGAAAAATCCGCCCCCGGATAATCATTAAACCAATCATATCATATCTCATCAAACCGCACTGTACACATTCCCCTAAATTAAGGCAGTACACCAGGTCATTAGCGACGACACACGAAGTTACACATTACATCTATCGTGAGCCAGCAATGGACAAGCATACATACCAAACCACCCCCCGCCGGACCTTCGCCTTCCTCCAGCTCCTCCTCAAGAGTAGTAGATACACCCCTCCCCCCAGCCCTCCTTCTCTGGTTCGCCGCAAACAAGTATCCTCCCTGCGCATCCTCACCAGAAGATCTAGTGCCGGAGGTAATGTGCACCCGCACACCAATGGTCCTGTATAAAGCTGGTGCGTTCGCGACGAAGCAGGCGACTAGCATTTCGATGGATGCGAACTACTCCAACTGTCAGCAGTCATCTCTAAATTGATGAGAAGAGGAAAAGGAGGTGAGGGGGTAAACAAGAGCTCTCCATTGCTGAAGGACGTTATTCTGCACCACAAATGTTAACCGGAATATGCTGACTAGAATTACCAAGAAGCCGAGGGAGAAGAGGCCACCGATTTGGAGTTTGCGCCGAAGGGGGATATGGGTGCTGAATATCATCGGGAGTGGGTAGATTATTAATATTAGGTCGGTGAATATGTTGCAGGCCCCTTGTTTGTTTTTGGTTAGCGTAAGTGATTTGTAATGATCGAATTGGAGGAGAACCTGTTGTGTAAAGTTGGACTTGAGAGTAGTTACAGGCTTCTGATGATTGTTAACATCCGATGTCTGCATGAGCAATTAAGGGGGAAGCCTACCTCCTGGATTAGGATATACTTGCCCTAGAGAAAGTTAGCTATGTCTGCTGCCCACATGATATAAGATTACTTCACGGTGGTTCTCACAGTAACTCCCGAAGATTAGCTCCCAATCACACAGTATCAACCAATTGAACAGGACAAAGAGAAAACCTACTGATTAAAAGGCCTGCACTCCAAAAACGTCGAACACAGCACCCCAACCAACGTCAAGACCAACAACACCCAAACATACTTCAACCAAACTCGATACCTCTCCAACTGGTCTACAATCCTCTTATAAAACGAAACGATCCCAAATTTCATAAACCAGATACTGCCCCTCTCCCCCCGTATCAACTCACGCCCTACAACCCATCGCCGCCACTACGGGTCTACCAGAGCACTCACAAAAGAGCATAGCAAGTCCTCCCAATGAGTATCATCTTGCTCCCAAACTCCCTCCTACCCCTCTCCTCGTCACTCAAGTTCCCGGGATCGCCCACGTTATTAGTACCATCCACAAGCACCAAGTGTATCACCACCACTCGCACGACGAGGGCTGCCAGAGCGCCAACCATCCAATAGTCATCCAGTGCCCATGTTTTGAAACGGCGGTAGGCGCTGCCAAGTCGTACAAAGATTATAGTGAAGCATATCGTGGAGAGGACGTAACCGATGATCAGGGCTATGAGGTCAGAGAGCATTTGGTCATTATTGCTGGTTTGTCGGATTGGATTGGAGGAGGGGAAGGGAGGTATAAGGAGCCAAAGCGGGAAGGGGAGGGGGAGGGTCAAAGATTATAGCTGTAGACTCCCATGGGGAGACCGGGAAACGGACAAATACCGCAATTATGCCATAGCTCAACAGGGTTTTGGCGACAGGTAGCACAACATAGCACGCTGCGGTGTCTTGCCTCAGAAGTTGCCCTACAGTTTCTTGGCAATCGAATTGCACAACATCGTCCAAACACCCCCACTCTATCATCGCACTACCAGATACCCAGACAGCAAGAGAAGGCTAGAGTAGAGGGGTTGACGCCCTTTATAGGCATACCGGTATGAGTTATAAAATAAAACTCCTAATCTTTTAAAGATTCCTAAGAATTGTTTCCACCTTAATAAAAAAATGCTTCAACTCATATCATAATAGCAATATCCATAATTCTCACATCTCTGGCTGGCACATAACACTTACTATTGCCAAAGAGGAATTAATTCTCAGTATAATTAATGCTAACCCTTAGTTGATACTATATTAACTTAGTCAAAACCTGCCAGTGATTATTCGGCTTCTACTACAAATAAGATATTGTTACTTAACTACCTATTTAACCTACAGTATATAGTCTACGTAGAGCAGCTCAGGAAAATATATCTTTAATCTATTAATGATATAGTATTATGTAGTATATAATAATATTATAACAGAGTTTGTTGAAATAAGTTGTATTGGTAAAGAAATTGTACTTAGATTAGCATGATTCTGGGTACTCAGAAGCTATTTAAAATATAGCTTGCGATAATAGAAGGTAGAAACCCTAAATAATCAAAATGGCATCCCCTTTATTATAACATATCAGGTATCATACTTTAGGAAGGTACTACGCTCAATATGTTTTAGCCTAACTTAAAATGTCAGATCTAGGCTAAGTTTCATTGCTAATATTATAGTTTTAGCCTAAAACGTCTTTGTAATTTCCCTATAAACTCTTTCTATCCGGGCAGTAGTATACATCCTATATATTATACTACCAAATCCATATTTTAGATATGATGGCTCTCTAGTATTGGTTCACCAGAATTTTGTTCTATTTTTTTATCTTCAGTGGTATAATACTGCTATATAAGATTAAGTACTTGTTTACTTTCAAATTGTTTATCGGTTTGATAATTTGTTTATAAAGGATTTTTAGTGCTACTATCTTTAATGATTAGAGTGACTTATTGGAATATATCTCACCCTCTATATTTTAGTCTAGAGGAATTTTAAACATTTATAAGAACTGTAGATGGAATTGGGATATAAGGACTCAAGTTTTCACCTTTTAGCCCAGAGTTATATAAAGTCCTATCCTATAGAGTCACATATAGTACCCTAATTTCACAAAATACTACAAATTTTTTAACTTCTTTTCCCTAGACTCCCCATTGCCTCAGATATATTACAATCCAGAGGTGGTATAAGCTAATTTCAAAACATGATAATATTTACTATACTATGATACTAGCTAAGAAATTTTGCATCTCTTGGAGTCAAATATTTTTAGTCTTTAAGAAAGTATCATATTCAAACTAGATTTTTTTTTTCCACATCATGCTACAGGGTTTCCAGCTCCTTCGAGTATAACATGCTTTAACATTGCATAAGGTATCTCGTATACACAACACCAGGGGCCATTGCCTATTGCGTGACTGTTTTCAAAATATGATAGCTCTTATAGCTGGTCCCGTGGTGTGACAATGCACGGGAGCAAGACGGGAGTCGGGATAGCGTAACTGATTACAATTCGGAGATGAGGCTGCTATAGCCCCTACTAACCCGATACCCCAGACTTGAGCACCCAAGGATGGTCATATGGGTGATTGTTAATAGGCTCCCGAGAGTCCTTCGGCATTTACTGAAGCATTGCTAAAGCCACCGGCACTTTCTTTACGAATTTGTTGTTTTTTTCCGACTTACTTGCGTTATACCGTAGCTGATCAAAGGTGGGGATGGTTATGCTGCTGCGCATGGATAATAGGGCTAAGTGGGGTGAATCTATTCCGATTGGCTTCTCAGTCTATTGTCCAACCAGGGGCGTCGAATATAGGCCGCCCCGCTAGAGTAACAGAGGGTTCGCCCGACCCTTTTCCGCACTCAGAAAAAAGCCACTAGATTAGCCCCTGGTATGGCTATCTATCACGCCCAACTTCGGCCAGTAAGGCTCGAGCCTCCCCACTTCTGCTCACCTCCTCAAAGGGATCGTGTAGGGTTTGGTGTCTTTCTTGCAGATAGTAACAACTACTCTAGTCACGAGGGGAAACCTAGCAGCAGAAACCTTTAGCCCAGGATTGAGAACCGTTTATGCAGGCTCTTCCAGTTGGAGAACTTTGGCGTGTGCAACGTCCTCTTTTACGGACAAATCTGGTCGACCCCCTCGGAAAACTCTGCACTCGAAAAGAAAAAAACGCTTTCCCGATCCCAGGGCTGAATGCTGCCTGTGAAAAAGTAAGGTGATCTAGAGCAGTGCTCGCAGGATCTATAATCGGGACGCACACTGCAAGCGGAACCGGGGGAAGTCTAGAGAGCCCATTGAACCCGACCCACCTCCAGGGACTGGCCACAGGTGATCCTTCATGTCTCACTGTTGTTCTGACAGGGAAACGCCAGGAAGTAAAGTATTATACATACCGGTATCACGGTACCGGTCGCACTGTACTCGAGTACTCGCACAGTACTTTCCGCGCTGTTCGTGCTCGAAGCACCAGATTGCGCAATTAATAGTGGTACAAGAGCCCAGCATACTGTCAACCAACCCTGCTCAAGGAAATAATGTCCTGCAAATGGTTATGTACGATACTCGCCTTGCCCTCATACTCACAATTCTGTCTATTCGGGATACTAGATACTATGGACAATCCCTATCGCCCCTGTTTCGCAAAGTAGATAGGTGCACAGCACAGCGCTGTAGCACCTTAGCATGCCAGCGATTTGGTTTGGGCCCGCCAATTCTAATATTTATACCCTCTTCACAGCACTGAAACCAAAGATCAATACTATGGGAAGCGACAAAGAAAATATATAAAAAATACAATAAATAACTTCTAGCGTTCCTCCTATTTTTACTATTTTTTCCACGCTTTTAGACTAATTATTGAGGCAGATATTGTGATTATCTTGCCCGATCAGGAACGTTAGGACATCCTAGATCACCAGTTTTTGTGGTTCCTAGCATACTACCGCAGTGCACACAAAAAATTCGACAAAAAGGGTGATACCGTAAAAAGCCTAAATAATTGAGAATGGCGCTAGGACGTTCAGAATTTCCCCCTTTAGGTTCGGGGGAGAAAACACAGCGGGAAAAAAGATCCTTCAGCCTCGGCTGAGACAACAGGCCTTACTGGGAGAGGCAACTCCAACGTCCTAACGCCATTCTCAATCATTTCGGTTTTTACAGTAGTTGTACAGTACTTCCGAGACGGCAGGGACTGCTGGAAAGTAAATTGTGCAAACTCCAAAAACAAAAATAATTACTCTTCGCTCAAGGGAGCCCCCTGAAGTTTCCCGCTATATTTCGATTTTTTTTCTCGCTATTTTTGGCAATTGTTTAAAGAGTAGAAAGAACATGTATTTAACAGTGAATGTGTCCTAGCATGGGCGAGGCCGAAGTTTGTACCAATGGCAGGTGATAGTATCCTACCAGCTGATCCCTGCGGCCCATGACATTTTAATAGTTTCCTCCACAACGATGAAGCAGACCCAATTCGAGGATCAAGAGATTGTAACATGGCCCGGCTGCAAAAGCCTAACACTCAGCTGATTCAAAGCCAAAAAACATCTCCCTCTAGGAGACCATCACCAGAACCCATCTTACTCAGTAATCATATCATCCAACCCACCGCTATCAACCCTCTTTCTCTTCTTATCCATCTCTTGTATACCCTGCCTAACCTCCATTCTCCCTGGTGGTGCCTCCCACTCCTCCCAATTCCCCCCATCACTTGCCCCATCCACCTCCTCATTCCACCACCACTCATCTGGGAAAACACGAACACGGCCCTCAATGTAATGCGTATGATGCGTGTCATAAGAGTAAGCCCTACTCTGCGGCTGCGGAAAATATGTCATCCACTCGTAGAAAAGCTCCTTCTCGCGAGCGTCAGGCCACGAACCTAGGACGGTCTGTTCGGCCTGTGGGATCAGCGATGAGGCAGGGATGGTACGTTGGTCAAATTTGGAGGCGAGGATTTCCGCTAGCGCTCGGTCTTCTCCCTCATCCGGGTCACAGCGGTAGGCGAAGTTTCCGGGTTGTGTTTCTATATGGAAGATTGACCAAAGGACTTCGAAGATTCTAGGATTTTCGTTAGGGGTCGCGGGGCCACGAGGAATGGGAAGGATAGTGGGGGCCTGATACTCATCTATTCGTGGGTCCCATTTGGCCCACATTGTAGCGTTCCCGATAACCCAATACCGATAATTCCATCTGCCAAGCGGGGGAGCTGGGCGGGTGGTGTTATGTGGATCATGAATCGGGATCAACACCTTAAATTCATCAGACCAGGGCATGCCATGTTCATCGCAGACATCCCTCATAGTCTTCTCTATATATTCTTCTAATGCAACAGGTACACATATCGGTATTGTAACCTGCTTATGGAAAACCTCGTCGATGTTGTCAGCGAACATAACACGACGAACGCGTCGACTCAGGTATCCCTTCCCTATGAAACCGACCATTCTATATAAGCATATTTAAGCAATAGTGGTCAGGACTGGAGACTTACAACCGTGTCCACGGGGAGAATCATTGCCGAGGAGGTTTTCAATAGCTTCCCTAAGGTTTGCGAAAAGGCTGTCGTTGTGTGTGTTAATTTTCCGCGATAGATCCTCAAACTTAAACCCCGGATCCCAAATGTACCTCGGGGTGTTATCGTACGTATCGGGATCGTCATAGGCGATGGAGCAAAGGGTATCTCTGTCAATCCTGAGTTGTCGCAAAATTAAGCCCCATGCCTCAATCCGAATTTGATATCATGACTGCCATACCTTAGGTGGCCTCCTGCCTCGTATTTAAATAGCGCCGCCATTCTCATGAACACTTCAAAGCCAGCCCCAACTCCTTCCCTTCCATTAGGCTGCCCAACAGACTGCTTCCGCCCGTTTACGTCAGAGACACTTGCCTTGATAACTCGGCGTGTCTCCACCCCACCTTCTCCGTCAGACTCCTCCATCGATTCTTCAGAACCATAGGGCGGCTGGCCTTCATCGCTCTCCTCGTCAGACAAACCTTCCTCCGTCCTTATAAGATCTGACAGATGCGTCGAGCCAAGATAAAACCTGTGTATCATGTCCTGCGCCAGAAATGCTATCCTCTTGACAGCCTTCTTCCCAGAATACACAATCTCCCCCTGAGGCTTCCCGTGATGGCCACCATACCGATCCCGGAAATATGCCTGACGGCAACTTGGGGACTTCGGTTTCCGGGTGTCAAAATCGAGCGCAAGTGTGTTCATCAGTGAGGCCGGGATGAGGATACCGAATCCCCTACTGGCGTACTTGAGGACCCTGCGTGATGTTAGTTAATAATCAGCTCCTAAATAGCCTGACAGACTCAAACCTTATCTCCTGAGTAGCACGTCGATCACCGAGGTGATGACCATACACCAAATCCATTGTAAAAGCCGTATAACCTGTTTCCAAGGCCCTAGCACAGCGTGGAAGCATACGCACCTCTTTTCCATTCCAACACATTGCGCATGGGTCCAGATCAAAATTGAGAAGAACCTCCGCTTCAGATTTTGCCATCTTCAATATTATCTATCAATCTGGCGATCAGTTTCTACCCTATTAAACAAGAGAAAGATAGAGACCCAAAAAACTTACCTGAATCCTTCGCTCGGGGTAATTGCTCATCAGGGTGAGGGTTTTGGCGTTTTTCATCACATAAAATTTCCTTTCTGGTCCCAGGTTTCTCCACCAGACATTATAAATTTCGTGGATCTTTTTATTCGCCTCTTCGGGATTCAAGCCATGGATCCAAAGATCTATATCAGAGTCGATGCAGGCTTTGTCGTTCTCCTCAGATAAACACTGCATTGTAGCCAAAACCATTCCTCCACCAATAACGATGTTATTCCAATTCAGGCCTTCAAAGACACCATTCGTCAGCCTCCTAAAGGTTTGAGCAAACTTCTCGTTCGAAGGTTGGAGCTTAATTTCTCGAGCCCGTAATTCATCAAAGCATGTAAAAGTTTCCCTTGGGGGCTTTTTCCTCCGAAGAGTGATATGTCCAGAGGTAATCTCCGCATCCGGCCAGATCTCGGCGGCTTCATCCAGAGAGACAAGCATGGAAATTTGATCTGTGGGTGGCATCTGACGAATAAACTTCTCATTCCTTAAAACCCACGAATCTACATCCTCCCCCGCCAAGCGCTGCACCTGAGCCCAGGCACTTGTTTCCGTGCCCTGTGATGACTGCGCAGTGTCGTGAGTGTGCAACAGCGTCCGGAACGCAATGTAGTGCAGTCTAGGGCTTTCAAGTATAGGCCGGAGCAACTTCTCCGGACAGTTCTGTACGAGAACTCGGACGCCATCTTTCATGTCATAACGGAGTGTAGAGACGATCCTGGCGGTAGCAAGTTGAGCTAGAGTCGGGGGACCTTTTCTCCCCCCACCTGTGGACGAAACGGTCTCTTCATGGTCGTTGTCTCCAACCGTCGTGTAAGCTTTACGGTGCTTGAGGTGAGCTTCGATCTGAGCAATGGAGAATTCCGCGCAATTGAGTGAGGTGAGGTTGACTGGTGGGTCTACTCCGTAGAATAGCCTTTGGAGCGGAGGCTCGATATCCATTGATGAAGGCCCCTGGGCAGGATCCATTTTCCCTTCGTACCGTGATTTCCTACTGCGAGAGATGGTGAGTCAGTTGACGATGGTTGTGAGGCTCCCAAGTGTGGGGGTGGCTGAAGGTGTGTAGTGTGTGGGGCTAACTTTAATACGGTAAGGTATCCAGGGCAACACCAGATCCCGCAACTAGCCAACAGGCCATGCCAGGATCACTCACACTGAGAAGGGCAAGAGATGTTTTTGTACTCGGGTAGGGACAAAAAGATCTGAAAACATAAATTTAACCCTTGTTCCATAGAGATTTGTATAGAAATAGTTTTCCGATTTCTTCATCCCTAACCGTGCCAAGGTTCCTGCCGATTATGTAACTGCGCGCATTTCCAAAATCTTGCAGCACGTCTACGACGTGCCCGACAGCTGAACATCAGATACAGCTCAACGTCACATTTCATAAAACCAGTAA
>Ga0307507_10011472_pt1 | contig 11168 bp, 3 predicted proteins | sample 7_EM_MG_FD_207223 | JGI IMG/M metagenome (GOLD analysis project Ga0307507, IMG submission 207223) | Populus trichocarpa ectomycorrhiza microbial communities from riparian zone in the Pacific Northwest, United States - 7_EM | ecosystem: Host-associated > Plants > Roots > Unclassified | place... | reverse complement strand
TCTATCTCCCTTCTTTCAAAAGTTGGTATTATGATAAGTAATTATAAATTTATATCAAAATATAAACTTCATGCTCGTTACTTTCTTGGAGCCCAATAGAGGAAAAACATATTGGCACTAGCTTGATTTCAATTATTTAAAAATGATAATGTCATAATTTAGTCTTAGAGCCCCGTAGAACCTCAATAGAAGAAAAGTGTATTGGGCATTCGCTTGTTTTCAATTATTTAAAAATGATAATTTGTTTTGTCATTCAACTCACACTTATTAATATTAATATTAAAATATATCAATATTTTACTATAACATGTGAGACAATTTATTATGGATCAGCATATTGAATTGTTTTTTTTTTTTTATGTTCTTTTCTATACAAAATAATTGCGTAACTTATGGGGGTAAAATCATTTTTTTGAAATGAGATCTAATAGTTATTTGTAAATTGATTTGGGATAATTTCATCTATTTTTTTTCCTACATAGTAAATTACTTTGTTGTCCTTGAAAGCAAAAAATATAGGCTTTTTATCTAGGGGTTTTTATTTATCTTTTCTATTTTCTTCACATACTAAAATGATGTAAATACGTTTAATAATTGCAAAATATTGAACATGTAGAGAATTTTTTTTAGTCTTTTTATATTTTTTGTACAGTGAAATGAAAAATTTAACGTTAATTTTAAAAATTCTAAAGCTGGTTTGAAAATGAGTTTTTGTCTTTGCCATATAGTTTTTTTTTTTTTTTTGCAATACTCTTTTTTTTTAGTTTAACGTGGGTGTCCGGGCCAGCTTGCGCGCAGCTCGACTAATCCCACGGGCCCTGAAGTTAACGACCATGTAAGCCTCCAATGGCCATCATATGAGCAACCACAAGGCTCGAACATGAGACCACAGAGGGAGCAAACCTTTTGGTTCCAAGCTCTTACCACTAGGCTACAACCTAGATGGTTTTTTTTGCAATACTTAGATGCCTTTAGGGGCTATACAATAATTTAATATTGTTAAATAAATAAAAGATGCTAATGTCTGCTACAAATGCATCAGTGAGTGCATGACCTTAGAGAGTTGTTCAATGGCAAAAAAAAATAGCCAACTACCGTGTCATTTGACGTGTCCAGTGGTAGTATAGCTAATGGGGTGACATATGTGGTCCAAGACATGACGATTATGTAACATCCCGAATAAGAAGACAACATAACATACTTAAAAATCAACATAGAAAATAACATGGTACAATTTTTTTAAAAAATTCATTTGGTGATTAATGAAATTTCTATCGAAATTTCAGCAGAGTTTCCCCTATAGTTAAGCATACCAAGTTATCGACAACTACCCTGTCTTTCAAGGCTTTTATAACCACATAGGCCATTCATTTCAATTTCTTTACTAAAAAATATTTTCAACATTGCACAGTCCGTTCATCTTTCAGTATTTAGATCACATATATTCTCAACAGTATAACTTCGAAATGTACATTAGACAGAAGGAAGAATTATTAAACAATCATATATGATTACCCTAAGGCATACACGTATAGTTATATATAAAATTTCGAATAGAGCAATTTAATTTTAAAAAGAGAACATGTATAAAAATTAATTTGAAAGTACTTAATCATCATCCTACATAAAACATACATCTAAGGAAACATTCAAGTTAATAGTATTATTGCAAAAAAAAGAGTTAATTATTCAAATTACAAGATCTATTACATGCATAACAAAAGGTTCTTGAAATCTTGGAGTCCTCCTGCCTTCTAGTAATTTGATCCACCGATATGTGAAGGTCCTGCAACAAGATTTAATTAAGCAAGATTTTTAGATTATAATAATAGTTTTACCTTCTACAAATATCGAAATTGAGAGTACCCACTCTCATATTGGGTATTATAGAATTTTCTTATGACTAATAGTCATGTTTTTTGTGACAACTACGGAAAACACGTCAAAATACATAAAAGCACAATTTTCTAGTCATACAAGATACAAATTCAGAATTCCATATCGAAGGCAACTCAAAATTCATCATTCTCCAACACTACGAAAACAATACCAACATTCACTTCTACTCATTTTAGGAACAAACCAAATGCATCGTTTCTTTTCTCGACTTCAGAAAAACAATTCCAACGATGGTTCTCCTCCCCAACGAAAGCAATTATATTATTTGTTTTTATATTCTCACAATTCTAAAGCTTAATTTCAACTTTGACTTTCGTCCGATGTAAAAGCAAGTGTCAATTTCAATGGTTTCCATATCTTCAAAAACAAGTCCAACATGAGTTTTCGCTCATTGCGAAAGCAACCCAAATCCAATGGTTTCTGCATTCCTGGAAACAAGTTCAATATTGGCTTTCGATCATTGCAAAAGCAACCCAAATCCAATGGTTTTCGCATTCCCGGAAACAAGTCCAACATTGGCTTTTGTGCATTGCGAAAGCAACCCAAATCCAAGGTTTCTGCATTCCCAAAGATAAGTACATCATTGGATTTCACTCATTATAAAAGCAACCCAATTTCAATTTCTCTTAAACCATATTACATTCATATATCATTCATAACTTTTTGAACCTTCAAGAATTTCTAAGAATTCAATGTTTCAGAATTTAACTTAGTTCATTTGAGGCGAGATTTCACTTACCGGCTTCTCCGATCACGGGAGCTCCTCTTGCACCATACAAATATTTTCCCATCAGCATTTTCTTTGACGAGTTTACATACTCATTCTTTATGTAAGAATCACCTCTATTAATTTCATCTCAAACTCATTATATTTAAACAATACATGACAAGTGTACTAAAATACTGCTTAATGTTTCTCCCCCCCACTAGAGTTGTAAAACTCGGTTCCCACTGGGGTTTATTTTTGTAGTAAGCTGAGACAAAATTACACTTTTGGGATAAAGAGGGTTAACCCAGTTCTGCCATTTATAAACTTAACTTTGTCGAAATACAGTGGTAAACGGGTCTGTCCTGTGATGCACAACCCGATCTCTGCCTGGTATTGCATCTATATTTAGAGTTCTATAACTCCAAATAGAATAAGGCATATTTCCTATGAAATTTAACATGATTCCACACATCTTTCATGAAGACACCTATCCCAATTTCTCTCAGCTACAAGCCTAAAATTTCAGTTCAAGGTCTGGTGTGAATGATGTTCAGAATATTTCCAATTTGACCTGTCTTCGGTTTGTTATCAATTTCTCGAGTTCTATAGCACCAAATTAGGTGTTTCCAGCTTCATTTAATATTTAACACCTAATTCTACAACTTTCATAAGGGAAATACTCCAGATTATACCTTTATCTAGGTCAATTCTTGGTCACAAGTTAACTAACAATACATCCCAGATTTCTGGTTTGATTGTTTAGCACAGAGACCATCATTTTCATGCATTCTTTTTTTTCTTCATTCACTATTACTCATAGAATTTCATTTTTTTACATCAACAATCACACATGGAAATATAATTTATTTAAAAGTTAGGCTTCACAAGAGTATGTGTAACAAAGATTTGTTCATATGTCTCAATTTCCAGCACATCATAATTTTTTGTACGATTCAACATTGTTTCTCAATATGCATGCTTATCCCCCCCCATCTTTGTTAATGTTGGGCTGAGAGTTTGATGGCCTTCCCTTAGTCTCGTTATCCTTTAATTTGGTTAAGAACATTATCAAGTCTTTCTCCACCTCTATTCCACACTTCATACTCACCTTTAACTTACCTAGAAAATTTCTCAAGAACTCTAATCTAAGGGCTACTATTTTTTTGCATAAAACTTACCCAAAACGTTTGGAATTTGCTCTAGGAAGGTTTTAGGTTTGTCCTAGTCGTGTTTTCTGCTCCTTTAAACTCCTTCTCCCTCAAATGTTTTGGTTTCTCTTCTTCTCTTCTCTTACTACCGCCAGCTCCTTCTTCTTCTCCCTTTTTTGTTTTGTCTTTTGGTGTCTAAATATTCACTCACCCTTCTTATTTCCTCTCATATGTTTCTCTTCTTCTCTTCCCTTACTGCTGCCAGCTCCTTCTTGTTCTTCTCCCTCTCTTGTTTTGTGTTTTGGTATCTAAATCTTCACTCACCCTTCTCGTTTCCACTCGTATGTTGGATTGCATGTGGTTTTCTTTGTTTTCATCCCTTATTTGTTCATGAATTTTAAATCTAGTCCTCTTTTCTTCTTTCCCCCCCCCCCCATATTAGGTCCTAAATCTCTTTTTATTCATTTGTATATTTTCACACTTCAAGTTAGAGCCCCCTCCTTCTTTTTTTGTGTTTTGTCGGCTTTCAAAAGAGAAGAAATGAGGTATTAAAGTCCTAATTTTTCTTAATTGCGCCTTGACCCCATTTCCATTATTTACTTAATCTCATGCATTGATGTTTAAGGGGTTTACAGAATCAGTGATGATGAATTGTTTTCCTCCTCCTCTTCTTGGACCTTGGTATCTATGTCGAACCTTGAAAAATTCAATTGAAACCTTCAATTTGTATTTAAATTTGACCATCATTGTTTTGATTTCTATTTGTTTTGATTTTCATGCTTTTTGGAGTTTATTGTTTTTTTTAATTTCACCCCTCAACATTTTATTTCATTTAGTTTTTGTATCAAATTTGGTTTTCATTCTTTCGATTTTGATTTTTTTTATCCTTTGCTATATATTTTTTTAATTTTTTTCTTTCAACATTTTATTTCATTTAATTTTCTATCCAATTTTGTTCTTTATTTTTTTAATTTTTTTTATCCTTTTCTTTATTTTTTTTCAATTTAATCCCTAATTTTTTTCTATCACTTATTTTTTATACAAGATTTGATCCTCATTGTTTTGAATTTTAATTTTTTATGATTGAGAATTTTGCTTTGTTATTTTTTCATGTCTTGTGCAGTGGTTTCAAAAGATTAGTCTTGTATTAATTTGGTCTTTTATTTAAGTCCTCTTAGAATTAATTTTTTTATTAGTTTCACTATTCAACATTGAGTTATTAGGCCTTGAGCTTAAGTTCTTTTTCTTTTTTATTAGTTATCTATATCTTATATATCGGGTCACAAGTTAGTCGAGTTAACCTAAGTTGACTCAGGTTTTTCTTAATAGATTTGTTTTTTAATTTTATCATTTGGCATTAAATTATTGGCCCTTAAGCTTTGTGATTTTTTTTATTTTTTTTTTGTAGGGTTATCTCGAGTGTGAGTTAGTCAAGTTAACATGTATAGGCCTAGGGTTTTTTCATCATTTTTTTATTAATTTAACTTTGGTTTTTTTTTCCTAAGTTTTTTTTAAAATTTAATTTTTTAATTCTGATCTCATATCATGCTTGGTGGGTTAGTAGAGTTAACTCAGACTAATTTGGTTTTTTTTGTTCGACATTTCTTTTTTTGAAATTGATTTTTTTTTACTTTCATCCTTGATATTAGGTTTTCGAGCCTTGAGCATTGTGATTTTTTTTGTCTTTCTTTATGTAAAGTTATCCTGATCTCATATCCTAGGTCATGTGTTGGTTAAATTAACATGGATTGACTTTATCATTATCTAGACATCTTTATTTGTTTTAGAAAAAAATGATTTGATCCGTAGCATAGCATGTACCACAACTCTAGTTAAGACTATGAGGGATACATTAAATTTAGCTTGATTAGCTCGCCTAATAAATAGACTAATGTGGATGATGAAGGAAGTAATGGATTTTATGCTCTAAACTCAACATAATTAACAAAAAAGAGCATCAAGTCGAATCAACTTACTAATTCAAATAATTCATGCAATGAATTTATTTTAACAAAATAATATATATACACGCCTTTCAAGTAATAACAAGTTAAAAAAATAATGAATAATTAGGCCAAGACATATACAAATAAGGCACCTTATTAATCAACAAATATAAAAGAGGAACAAAAAAAAAAACTAGCTTTGAAAGTACAACCATAGCACCTCCAAAGTAACAAATGCACAAAAAAAGATAAATAAAAAAATATAGATAATAATGAACAAGATTATTTAATAATATGCATTGTCATCAAGTCATTCTTCATCATACAACACACTAAAAGTTCAATGAAGAGATTTACAAAAGTAGAACACGTGAAAGATAAGGCACTTATGAAATAAAACACATAGAATAAAAATGAAATGTATATGTAAAATAAGCAATTGTTAAATCTAATTAATGACGCATAGTAGGATTTTACAACAAAAGGTATTGATTAACCTTAAAAGCTTATACACACTTCAAACCTAATAAATTTGACACACATACTCCAAATAGTCAAACAAAAAAAATCAAATGACATCATCATGGGGCATTTTGTATCTCAAAGGTTTTTAAAACTAGTAAGATTTATATGCTTAATATACTTCACACGAAGTAGAAACAAACAACATGGATCACAATAAGCCCACGTTTTTGTTTTTGGGATTTTTTATTTTTTGCACTTTTAGAAAGATTTTGAAAAAAAATAAAAAATTGGATTATGAAATCAGGGTTCCAAATAGCCTGTAAACATAACTAAATTTTAAAGAGAGAAATGTTTTAAAAATACAAACGAACAAAGATTGTTTATTATGATAGTTGGCAAGTTTAGGGAAATTCAGTTCTAAGGTTGATAATAAGATTCTTCATCTATCTTTCATTCTATATAGATTGCAAAGGTGCTACTTAAAAAAGAATCTCTTTTTTTATTCATCAATGTTCAATAGTGTTAAGATGAAGGTAATCATGAAATTCTAATTGAAAAAAATATCTTTGCATGAATGTTGTTATTGTTAATTGCAATGTGGAAAACAAGCATACGTTTTAGAATGTTAAAATGGTGGTGAGCTTTTTTGTCTCCTTGTTGAAATAGATCTAGAAAAATATCAAGAACTTGTATATGAACATTAAACAAAAAAATCAGGAGGCATATCAGAAACCTAAGCTTCAAGCCTAAAAGTTAGAGCATGAGGTGTTCTTAAATTAAATTAATTTGTTGAAATACTTGATATGTCATACATGTTTTAAAATGTTATTTTTCATGTAATATTTAGTCTATTTGATCTATCAATTTCAAGAATAAATATGGTGGGTTAATATTTCTTCCTTTGAGAAATAAAGCAATATGGGTGCATTATTACAACCTAAAATAAACATACATGTGTTAATCATAAAAAACAATGTATGTTCATGAAAAAACAAAGGAAGGGAGCTAGAATGGATCATGAATGAGAAAAATTGACCAAATTATAAGAGTCCTTCATTGATCAAAAGTGTTGAAGGGGCATTTGACCAATCGACTAAGCGATTAGAAGTTCTAATTGACCAAGAAAAAGCAATCGACCATAAAGAGTTTGAACATGTTCAAAACTATAGTTCTATTTAGAGTGGAATTCCTTAACAATAGAATTTATAAGATTGGCCTAGTATTCACCTATATCAATAGAATAGGAGTTTAACTTGTATTAAGATTTAATAAATCTTTTTATTTGGTACCAATACCTATATAGGACAAGTTCATATATAATTAGGATTCAAACTCTGCAACAATATAAACAGGGTCATACACCAACTGTGAATGATATGACTAGCCTTATATAATCAGCTTTTGTAGTGCAATTTATCTTTCCTTTAAAAGGTTTTATTTGCTTTTATTTTTAGCTATCATTTATTTTTCCTGAACATTTAAATTTTTGCATTTTCCTTCCTTAAACTCCTACTTTTTCTACACGATGGTGCTTCCTAGAATATAGACATCCCTTTTTAGGGTTTAAGATCTAGAACCCCACTTCCGACTTAATAGAGCTAGTTGTCATCTCATCATAGGTTTAATCCTAAGTAAAATTAATTGACAACACTTGTTAGGTATAGAACTCCTTTAAAGTCTAGTTTATGAAAATCGATAGTTTACATCTTAGAACTTAAAAGAAGGAAAGAGCAACAAATAGTTCCCTATGCTAATCAACTTGAAGACCTGAGGAAGTAGTCTGCCAGTCAACTAAGTGACTAGGAGTCATGATCGACCAAGAAAAATTGATTGAGCATAAGAGTTTAAGCACGTGCGATGAACCAAAAAGTTTAGTTCTATTTGAAGCAGGAGTCCTTAATAGAATAACTAATAAAAAATCACGAGATTAGCTCAGGAATCAAGTGGTATCATAAGAGAATGAGTTTCAATAAAATCACTTAACTTGATACCAACACTGTATATATTAGGGTTTACATGTTTAGAGTGGATTTAAACTTTTGTTCCTATATATAAGGGGTCACATAGTCACTATGTACGATGGTCAACCTCACATATGTAATTACAATAAGAATTTATGTTTTTTTCTTTTAATTTTTATTGTTTTATTTAGAACTTTATGTATTGTTTTTATTATTTTTCTAATACATTTAATTATTGTAATTCCTCCCTTCCTTTCCTTTCTCTGTAAACCTGTCCTTTTCCTTATATAGTGTAACTTGAAGTAGATAACATTTTCTTAGGGTTTGAGGCCTTAGATCCCCCACACTCCACTTGATTTTATGAGATTATTATCTACCTCCTCTCTAGGTTAAGTTCTTATTATATAGTTTCTCCTTCTTAAAAGGCATAAATGATTAACTAGTAGCATAATGATATAAATAATATCTAAGCAATTGACAAGCACATCTCAGGATTTTTGATAGATATTGGAAACTATTATTGATCCCCCCCCGTACAACCCATATCATGATCGTTCATTTATGTTTCCTTGAATTAAAATAAAACCTTGATGAGTTAGTCTCACCTTATTTTTATAGAGGAAAGGGTTATAGTGAAAGCTTCCTATCATTGGATAAACTCTTTCCTATAATGATTTTAATTTGTATATTTTTAAATGCTTGAGAAGTGATTTTTGAGATCTTGTTACTATTATCTCTATAAGACCTGATCTTGTTAATGTCGTTGAAATTTAAAGTCTTTTGTTAAGTCATGAATTCATGAACAAGGATCAACTTGCATAATTATATTTTACTAACAATTCATAACCCAATTTTGATTCCTTTTTTTCAAAAGTAAAAAACAACAAAACAATCCAAAACAATTATTTTTGATGCATTTGTGTCATTTTCTAGATTTTTCATTTTTTTTGAAAATTTTCAAAATTTAAAAGGATGTTTTCGACGTATTCATCTATTAACACATCCATTCTAAAATCCTTGATAAATATTTTTCATCAAATTGATGTTGATGTTGTTCTTTATTTTGAAAAAAAAATCAAAATTAAAAAGGCCTATAAATATTAGAGGGGTCTTGCAAACAAGGGAGGCCACCATTTGATGAAAACAAACCCTAACCTCCATCTTATTCTCTTAAACGACACTTTAAAAAAAAACCCTAGGAGGCCACCCGTTAGGCATAAAGTTTTTAGAGAAAGAAAACCTAGCCGCCACACTTTATCTCTCCCACAAAAAAACCCTAAACAAAACTAAGAAACCTAGCCACCTCACTACCTCCCTCGTCGAATTATGGCCATTTACATCACCATTTCAACCACCAAAAGCTTCCTCGTAACATTCCTAGTAACATAGCAACTCATGGCATCCAGAAATCTAATAGAAAACAATAAAAAAAAAAGATGAAAAACAAAACTGCTAGTAGAAAAGATAACAGGCCAGTTAAAACTTTTTTACCACTATTCTCTCTCACTAAAGGGAGGTGAGCAACAACTTTATAAATAGAAAAAAGATAAGGTGGTGCAGCCTGTGGATATAGCCACCCTCCTTCTCTTCCCTCCAATAAGCTCAACGATGCATTGCAAGGCAGGCTCTCTAAAAACAATAGCATTAAGGGAAAAAAAGGCTAACCTTTAAATGGTCAGGTCTCTCTCCCTAGAGGGATATGACAGACACCTCCACTACCATTGGAAAGAAGAAGAATTTGTTCTTCTTGCAGACCAAACTACCCTTCCTCGTTCCTTACGGTTTAGTCGAACAACGTGACACAACTTAAGCCATTGCTACTAAGATTTCCAACATTATTTCACCACTTTTAGTTATTGTTAAAGCCTTTTTCTTGTCCACCTCCTTCACTTTAAAAGGTCCATTTCAAACCATAAGAATATTATGAATGATTATTCTGGTTTATGGTTGATTTGGATGAATATTGTGATGAGATTTTTGTGTTTGAATAATTTTCATTAAATTAGTTTTGTACTTGAATGATGTTGGCTAAGTCCTTACATCTTGCACCTTGTTTTAATTTCCATGTCGGTTTGGATGTTTGGGAAGTAAGTTGGACTTATTTCTTCACAAAACCTGTCTGCTGTAAGAATTTATAGGTTATCTTAGAAAAATCATATATCTCATATATGAGCTCTTTTTCTGCTAATATTTGGTGCGTTGATAGGTTTTTAAGTCATAAATCCAAAAAACTGAGTTTGCATCAAATAGACTTCTTTAACTTAAGATATTCAAGTCGAAATAGTCAAAGGTCAAAACTAGCAGAATGTAAGACTTGTCTTTGAAAGCTGCGATTTTCATATTTTTTTTTTCTTGCCATATATGTATAGAAATGTATGGATGTTAGCTTTATAATTTCATTGGAATCACTTGATTTTGACCTTTACAGCTTAAGTTTCGTATAAAATATCGATCAAAAGTCAAATCTGTCAATATTTGACACGGGTTGGAACATGGTCTGAATTTTATCTTCAAATTACTCCTTTTTAAATCTTACATCCGATCCAAAAGTACTTTCAAAATATAAAACAAAAAATATCAAGACAATTTATATATAAGACATGGGCAAAATACTAGATAAATATGAATAAAACTATCTAATAATATGGTTGCATTAATTTTTCTTATTTATTTGGTCTTTCATTATAATTTTTTTAACCTCCATTATCTTGGTCACCCTTTTTTTTTTCGCCTACCATTTCATTCTCTATTGATAATTTGCTTGACTTTAAGGACAAAAAAGAATAGTATTCTATAACAATATACTCGAATATATATATATATACACAAATTTCATTTATGCTCAAACTTCATCAGTTTAGACACTCGAAGGACCTTTGAATATACAAAGAATATTTGAAAAACAAATCCGAAGAAAGGGGAAAAATGCAATAAATCAATAAACAATGATACACACTCGAATATATATATATATATATATATATATATATATATATATATATATATATATATATAGAAAAAAAAAATATTTGGTTTTGTT
>Ga0307507_10011471_pt1 | contig 11168 bp, 6 predicted proteins | sample 7_EM_MG_FD_207223 | JGI IMG/M metagenome (GOLD analysis project Ga0307507, IMG submission 207223) | Populus trichocarpa ectomycorrhiza microbial communities from riparian zone in the Pacific Northwest, United States - 7_EM | ecosystem: Host-associated > Plants > Roots > Unclassified | place... | reverse complement strand
TCTTTCGCATGCCTCTCGCCAAAATCTACATCTTGGCCCAAGAAGGCTCTATATTGCACGACTTCGCCGGATTCCCTTCGCTCAGCCCATGGTATCTCGGCTTGGGGCTCACCTACTTCATTGAATCACCTGGGCCTTTGTTCCACACCAGTAACCAAAGTTTCAAGCATAAATTCACATCCCTCGCCACATTCCGCTTTACTCTCTACGCAAAACGATCCTCTTCTCCCTCCTAAGAGGCGAGCCATACACGCAAGCACCTCCACCTACCCTCCTTGTCGCTTCCTGCCTCTTCCCTACCCACATCTCCTCCTCCTCCTTGACACGTCCATACCACACGCACACCCTCAATCCACGCAAACACACATCCACCACACACCACTCGGTGTTGTTTCCCCAGAACCATTCGACCTTTTCCTGCGTCGTTATCCTGGCATGACGATCTGGAAGGCGGTCGTTAGAGGTTTTGAAAGATAAATGTGGGTGACAATGAGCTTGGATTCGAGGTTGGGATGGAAAACGAACCGACTAAGGCGCAGCGGGAGAAAAGGAGGAAGGAAGTGGAAAGGTAGAGAATCTCTCGGAGCTGGGACGTCTTTTCCGTTGGCAGGTACTCCAGGAACTTCAGAAGCAGAAAGAGAATTCACAGCGCTTCGATTTACGTCCCTCTCCCCAGACCAACAAGGCTTCGTACTTCTAATACGCGCATCCATTAGTGTTGTTGGACGTAGTATGGGTGGTGTTGTTTATGAATATTTGGTACAGTGTAGTTTGCAAGGTCTTTAGAATGAAAATGTAAAAGGTTTTGCCAATAATACACGGTGAGATGGCCGAGCGGTCTAAGGCGCCAGACTAAGGACTAGGACATTGTATGTCTACCAACGTTGTTCAGCAACATCTGGTCCTCCGGGGCGTGGGTTCGAATCCCACTCTCATCATCGCTTCCCAAGTTGTGGCATTCTTTTTCATGCATGCATAGCGCATTATGTCTTGACATGTAAGTTCTTGGACATTATTTTTGCTTTTCAGCTGAACTGGAGCACTCTTTCAAGACTTTCTTGTGTGTCAAAACTCTCCATACATAAAACGAGCTTTAGTGCCCCTCCACGGGCAGACTTCACTGCAGCTCTTACAAGCTGCTGTCCCAATATGCCCGCTGTGCGTTTCAGTCGTTGTGTATGTCAGTCTTTCTCACATATCGTCCCATTCTCTGACGTTCCACCTTCTGTAGATAACGACGGTACTTGACCCTCTCAGCTTCGTCCTCTTGCCATCCAGCTCCGGCAAATCCATGACGAACTTGACCAGGGTAACGCATTGAAGCAACGGGAGTCGGTCGACCGTCAACTTCGCCAAAGCCTCATCCGTCGTTGTTGCCCTGATGGAGTTGGCAGATGAAAGGGAGGTTGACGGCCTGGAGAAAAGCCGTGTACGGCTGAACGATTGGACCTTCTGAGGGATTTCGTCGATGGCAAGGATATCATGACGTTGGGTTATCAGTGAGTTTACCCCGATCTCATACTCGTAACTCCAGAGGGCTGATCTATCGTTACAGTGTTCTTCATGCCCGGTGAGGACGCGCATCAGCGTGAATATGTCGCTCTGAGTGACAACCGACTAGAGTTCATCTGGGGGTCAGTTCGTGCTTCCTCTTCTCTTCGTCTGGGATCTAAACCTGTTTCCACGCTAGCTTCCTGGGTCAGCGGGCCAAGCGGAGTCGGCGTGTCTGGTCACCGACTCACCGTACTAGCTACGGGCTCAAGGGTTGTCGTCTTCAAGGACGTCGGACTACAACGAATCCCTATCAACGACTCGCGCATATAACCACCTTCATAAGTACTATCATCCCCCCATGACCTCCGTGGCGTCCTCTTACTCTGCCTGCTTACACAAATCAAATTTGATAATAGGTCTTTGTACACCCACACCTGGTCGCGAACAAGGAGCTATACGCCGCTGGGTCTATGAACATCGGCGCATTCTGACGGACAGTTGTTGCATAGCCCCTCCCCTCTCGGACCCAAAGCGTCGACGACACAAAATCTTTCATTCAACTCTTCCCATACAAGTTGGATCTCACGATGGAGGAATCCACGCTTGCAAGTCAACGCAACGTGACCACCAACCGAGAGGGCTTTAGTAGGCCGTCGTCTAGGATTACCTCAGAGGCGATGATGCGTTAACTGAGAATCATGAGGTGCATAGGAGACTTTCTGCAGAGGACAACGCGCCGTTCGCATGAACGAGTTATAGCCGCCAATCCACTTCCGCTCCCATTGAGCAACGAACACAACCCCTTCATCCTCCTCTTTCCACACACTTATTCCTCGCAACCTTGTCTCTGTGCTGCGTGATCTCCTAGACACCTACCTCTACCCACCCCCCTGCTCCATAACACGGACAAGGGCTGCATATACACTGCTTCCAATCACTTCTGGTCATGCATGCTGTACGACCGTAAACCCAGCTCTTCATCTGCACCTGCCCCTGTATCCCGCATTCCCGACTCTTGGCGCTATCAACACCAGAACCGTTATGTTTGCGTCCTTTGGCGTGAATTCATCAGGCAAATATATCACCATTCTTACATCTACGAAAGCCTGAGCTCGTGCGTGAGTTGGAGCAGTGCAGTATGATCGTCCGACAACTTTCCTGAAACGGCATATCCCTCCACAGCTCATCGTCGCCATGGGCTGCCGCAACATCACACATACGGATGTAATCATCGATTGGGGTCTTGTAAGTTTGCATTAGACGTGGTCGACGTTAAGCCACTGACGCCTTCCTTCTTTCCCAATAGTTTTACACCCTTTTGCCGAACTACTGAGGGAAAACACTGCTCAGGCTGACTTAGTATCTTGACCGATTCTTGTTACAATACTCGAAGTATACCCCAGAATTGGCACAATGTCAATTGTAATTTCGTTATTTCCCAAAACATTAACGGGCACTCTAACAAGTTTCACAACGATTTACGAATAACGAGGACGGGTGTTGAGTAAAAAAGAACTGGGTAGGGCGTTCAACAAATGGTACACTCTACGACGGAGAATCTATGTGTGTGAACGCTGAGTCCAGAGACAACGATTGCTCATACTACGGGCGAGTTTGGGGCCATTGGGTGATGTGCCATGCATGTAACGACACATAGAACGTCGGGAATGAGGTGACCGAGAAGCTCTGAGCAGTGAGCGAGCTTTGGGAGAGGAATGATCGAATAGCCACATAGCTGCACGCAACTGATCAGGCGATGTATGTGAGAGGTCTGCCTGCGGCCGCTGGGAAAGAGTTGATGTTGGATCAACGAGCTCGGTAGAGGGAGGCGAGTTCGTTAAAAGGATTAAACCAGGGCAACATTTCCTTCCCGAGTCGATGCACAAAGGGATGCAAGTGGCCGGGTCGTGCGGGCCATGGTGGAGCTAGGAAAGACGGTACGATCATCGAAGTGGGGCTTGCGTTGGTATTGTGGAACCAGGACCTGAGTAACGGATGGGGGTAGTCAGCGAGGAATTCAGAAGTCGAGGAAGGGAGAAGGGTACGAATGAATAAGTAATGCACAACTTACCCAAGGAGAGATGACCGTTATTCCTACTCTTGAGCTCTCCGACTTAAGCTTGCGCTTACGATCAGGTGGGCGGCTGTAACCTAGCATAGTGTGTGGAGCTTTTCGAGAACGAAATAGCGTCGACGAGCTGGGCATCGTTGAAGATGCCAGCCACCTCTGCAATGGAAAGGCCGTTTAGGGCATACGTTGTCGATTGTCGACTTGTAGGAAAGAAATACTGACGATCAACTTGAGCTAACAAAGTCTCCTCCGTCATATGCAAAGTGGCTTCGAGCGGGTGCCAGGTGGGATGGAATTGGAGCAAAATCAAGTCGATTACAATCCTGTTTATACCGTAAGCATCCAGTAAACATCCCAATTTCAAGATTTCAATTGTCGTACCAGTAGAAATCTGTGGTTTGCGGTCTTGTACACTTTAGAAGCATGGCGCTTGTAAACGAAGTTAAGAGGAGAACTGTCACAGAATTATCAGTATATTAGACTAACGTGGGTATGCGGAAGAAGGGGGGGGGAAGTTTGGTTGGGGCACAGAAGGGGAAACGAGGTAAGGTAGAAAGGGGAGCCAATCTAATGGAAGGAGGAACTCACTCAGAGCTGATGCACTCGAACATCTTTGCGATGAAGCCCATGGACTAACTCTTCGCGCATCCTTTGAATCTCAACAGCTCCCCGCTTTCTATATCGGTACATGTTGACGAAAGTGGCCATCGGATTTCGTTTTAGTTGCAGCGGGAGGTTGAGTAAGAATCTCCGGGCGATGACGGCAGTGGCTGAATGAGCCAGAGAAACATTGGACGACTCGTCCGTTCGACGAGGGGGGTAAGGCGGAGTTGAATGGATCTTTGGGTACTTCGAGACTGGAAGCCAGACCCCCATCGATGCTGGCCGAACAAAAACAACACCGACTTGACACTAACAATTTTGCAAGTTGGAGGGCTCATAGGTGGGTCGCAGGGCATCTCCTGTGAAAGAAAAAGGCGTGGATGCAAAAGCTTGGCGATGGGAAAGCGGTTATCTTTTCGCACAGCCGCAACCCCAAATAGACAGCTTGGCCACGCGCAGAACAAGGACTTTCTCCCAACTTCCATCTCGTCGTCAACAATGTGCACCCCAACCAATGACCTTTTCCTCAAATCATTCTCTAGTCTGGAGAAAGGGTTCACGAGATTACACTCGCCAACACCTCAATCCGGAAAAATCACTAGCGTTAATCTAGCTCGCCCCAGCTCTGCCCCGCCTATCTTGATAACACCATCTTCGACCATCCCTGCGGCGGATATGGCCATGCCAATCACAGGTAAGATAACTTTTTGCCTGTCTTCGACAAAGTGAGCATCAATTACTTATCGAAATGGAGTTGCAGGCTATCAGCCTGGGGTTCCCTTGGAAGGAGTGGCTGAGTGCTTGCAACAAGCTCCTCCTATCTCCACTGGTTTGCATTCACCCCAAACCTCTATTGTTCATCACGAATGACTCTGATATAGGCCTCCTGAGTTCTTACCCACCTACCTCTCCATGGATTGCTTCTGTCATGGATGCAGGGCTGATGACAGTGGAGACTGAAATGACTGTTGCTTGTGAGATACCCTTCAATCTGTCTGTATAAAGTTGACATTAAGCCTCATCAATTTTGATCTTGCAGTTGACCAGGCTGAAGCCCCCTTGCAAGGAGCTGTTGATTACTTGCAACAGTCTGCCTCTATCTTGACTGGTTCATATTCACTCCAAGTCTATATATTATCTTTCTGATAACTCAAACATAGGTCCTCACTTGCCTACCTCTCTATCCATTCCCTCTGTGTTGAATGTAGGGGTTATGCCTGACAGTAAGTAGTTGTACAAATATAGTTCAGCTAGTCAAATCTGACAAACCATGCAGAATTTGCAACAAACCAATCTGCTATCATAAACAATATCTCAGCTCAAAATGTGAATACAGGTGCTAATTATGGTTTGTTTAACTTGAGTCATCATATGTTTATAGTTTTCACATTATTTTTATAGGTACCATCAATCAAGGTAATTAATTAGAAAACCATCATACTCATCTCACCATTATTTGTGGTTAGTAGGTGTTGACTCAACTGTTCAAATTACACTTGAAACAATTAGGGATGAACAACTGGGTATTATTGCAGATTCTGATACCAAATGTATAATTGACTTCATTTTTATTACAGTGGATAAGATTTATAAATGGCTTTCTCCACCCAAGGAGTCTGTTAACTACAATGCTGCATATGCAATCCTGAAGAGTCAACCAGACACCTGTCTATGGTTTCTGAATGGAAATACATTTTCTGGGTGGCTAGAACAGTCTGGCTTTCTCTGGATCAAAGGAAAATGTAAGTTTTCTGTCAAATTTTGTAAACTTATATGTATTCACAGCCTATCCAGCTGGCTCTGGAAAAACCATTTTAAGGTTGAGAATTTCAAAATTTTTATGAAATTGAATTGAATTTTCTTTTCACAGCTCAGCAATAATTCACAATCTTCTTCAAAGATTTAATTCTGCTACTGCATATTTCTTTTTTGATGGAAGAGACTCACAGAATGATTTTCAGCTGCACGATAAACTGATACGATCACTCATCTGGCAATTTTCTCTCAAATGTGGGGGGAGGGTGCCTAAAGTCTTAGTGGATCTGTATGCTTGCTGTGGCAATGGTCATCAGGAGCCAACTTTGGATGATCTGCAGAACACTCTTCAAAGGATTCTTGATGGCTTTAGCTCAATATTTATTATTCTGGATGCTCTTGATGAATGTGCTGAAAGAGAAAAGCTTCTTAACTGGATTCAGACTTTTATCTTGGAGAAAGATATAAATCTTGGGCTTCACTTGATAGTTACTAGCCGCCCAGAACAGGAGATTGAGGACAAGTTCAAGTCTTATCATTATCTTGACCTGGTTGAGGAATCTGAGAATCATGATCTTAGAGCCTATCTTGACTATCAGCTTCAGAATGACTCTGACTTGCAAAAATGGAATTCTGACACTCAAGAGCAAATAAAGTCAATACTGATAAAAAAAGCAGATGGAATGTGTGTTTATTTTTAATATCAGAATGACAGGATAGTTACTAAATGCAATTTTAGGTTTCGTTGGGTTGCATTACAGCTAAATGAGCTCAAAGTGTGCAGGACCAAGACTGATCTGAAACAGCAGCTAGCTAATCTACCTCAGGGTTTGGATAAAACATATGATCGAATCTTGTTGGGAATCAAGGAAAAAGATTATAGTTATGCCAAAACATTTCTACAGTGGCTGTGTTTTGCTGTCCATCCACTGACACTAAAAGAACTGGCTACAACTGCTGCTGTTGATCTTTCTGCTGAGAATGGGCCAGAGTATAACTCTGACAATGAACTTCAAGATATTAAAGATGTCTTAACAATATGTTCTAGTTTTATTATGAAATCAGATGGTATGGTTTAGAATAATACTAAATTAAAATAAGTGCTGACCATTAAATAGGATTCATCAAGCTTTCCCACTTTTCTGTCAAAGAATATCTCATATCTCATTATATTCAACATCATCCTGTCAAGCAAGTCAGAGACTTTAGCTTCAATGAGGAGTTATCACACTCTATCATATCTCAAATTTGTCTGGCCTACCTTCTTCAATTCCACGTGTCTGAGTCACTTGACATAACTGTAAATCTATCATCCCCACTTGCAAAGTATGCTGCAGAAAATTGGATTATACATGCACATTCTAGTGGAAAAAATAAATCTTCATCATCTTCAGTATTTGTATTGATGATGAAGCTTCTGACAGATGAAAATGCTGCTTTTCTGAACTGGGTTCGACTTTGTGACATTGATAGCTATAACTCTGTGGATCTACAAAAACAGAGGGTTGAGATTGCTAAACCACTATACTATGCATCACTGGCTGGCCTGGCTGAAGCATCATCTGCTTTGCTAGAAATGGGGGCAGATATAAATGCATGGGGAGGAAAATATGGAAATGCACTCCAGGCAGCATCATATGGAGGCCATGAGGCAATTGCAAAACTGCTAATAGAGAAGGGGGCAGATGTAAATGCACAGGGAGGAGAACATGGAAATGCACTTTATGCAGCATCATTTACAGGCCATGAGGTAATTGCAAAGCTCCTGATGGAGAAGGGGGCAATTATAAATGCATGTGGAGGAAAATATGGGAATGCACTCCAGGCAGCATCATATGGAGGCTACAAGAGAGTTGCAAAGCTGCTGATAGAGAAGGGGGCAGATGTAAATGCATGGGGAGGGTACTGTGGAAATGCACTCCAGGCAGCATCACATAAAGGCCATGAGGCAATTGCAAGGCTGCTGGTGGAGAAGGGGGCAGATGTAAATGCACAGGGAGGAGAACATGGAAATGCACTTTATGCAGCATCATTTACAGGCCATGAGGCAATTGCAAAGCTGCTGATAGAGAAGGGGGCAGATGTAGATGCACAGGGAGGATTCTATGGAGATGCACTTCAGGCAGCATTATACAAAGGCCATGAGGCAATTGCAAAGCTCCTGATGGAGAGGGGGGCAGGTATAAATGCATGTGAAGAAAATTATGGGAATGCACTCCAGGCAGCATCATTTACAGGCCATGAGGCAATTGTAAAGCTGCTGATAGAGAAGAAAGCAGATGTGAATGCACAGCGAGGATTCTATGGAAATGCACTTCAAGCAGCATTAGACAAAGACAATGAGGCAATTGCAAAACTGTTGATAGATCAGGGGGCAGATATAAATGCACAGGGAGGATACTTTGGAAATGTACTCCAGGCAGCATCATATGAAGGCAATGAGGCAATTGCAAAGCTGCTGATATACAAGGGGGCAGATGTAAATGCACAGGGAGGATACTATGGAAATGCACTTTATGCAGCATCATTTGCAGGCAATGAACCAATTGAAAAACTGCTGATAGAGAAGGTGGCAGATGTAAATGCACAAGGAGGAGAACATGGAAATGCACTTCATGCAGCATCATTTACAGGCCATGAAGCAATTGTAACATTGCTGATAGAGAAGGGGGCAGATGTAGATGCACTTAACACAGCATTATACAAAGGCAATGAGGCAATTGCAAAGCTGCTGATATACAAGGGAACAGATATAAATGCACAGGGAGGACACTTTGGAAATGCACTTTATGCAGCATCATTTACAGGCCACGAGGCAATTACAAAGCTGCTGATAGAGAAGGAAGCAGATGTGAATGCACAGGGAGGATTCTATGGAAATGCACTTCAAGCAGCATTAGACAAAGACAATGAGGCAATTGCAAAACTGCTAATAGAGAAGGGGGCAGATGTAAATGCACAGGGAGGATACTATGGAAATGCACTTCAGGCAGCATTATACAGAGGCAATGAGGCAATTGCAAAACTGTTGATAGAGAAGGGGGCAGATCTAAATGCACAGGGAGGGTTCTATGGAAATGCACTCCAGGCAGCCTCACATAAAGGCCGTGAGGTAATTGCAAAGCTGCTTATAGAGAAGGGGGCAGATGTAAATGCACAGGGAGGACACTTTGGAAATGCACTTTATGCAGCATCATTTACAGGTCATGAGGCAATTGCAAAGCTGTTGATAGAGAAGGGAGCAAATATAAATGCACAGGGAGGATTCTATGGAGATGCACTTCAGGCAGCATCATACAAAGGCAATGATGCAATTGCAAAGCTGCTGATAGAGAAGGGGGCAGATGTCAATGCACAGGAAGGATATGATAGAAATGCATTTCAGGCAGCATGATCTAAAGGCCTTTGGGCAATTAAAAAGCTGCTGATACAGAAGGGGGGACTTCAATCACCCACTGACTGCTGACTATTGGTCATGCAAACTCCATGTATGTTACATGACTAAAAGTCAGGGTGATACAGGTTAAATCAATTTGACCCTATAAAATTCAATTTTTGCGATTTTAATATCATATACCTCTGTAAACACTATTTACAAATTGCCATGATTTTAAAGAGTCTTTGAATATGCCCTTTTCAGTAGACTAAAAGTGCAAATGTGTAGAATCTGAAATAGGACAAAGGCCTTGGAACTGGCAGCAGTATTCATGCATTGTGACATTATACTTGGAGCCTATCTAGGATTCACCCACCACAAAATAGAGTATAAAAGGTATTCTAGAGTAGACACCCCAATGCAGGGAATAAAATTGCATTAACTATCATGGGCTTAGGGAAGAATATATGATTTTACATGATGAAAGCTGGAGTTTTAAATTAAAACTTGTGATAAAACACTAGTTCTATGAAGGAGAAACCTGATAGACACTTTATGTTCTGTCCTACGATGTACTACACTAAAAGAAATCACTAAGTGTACAGTTTGTGGCCATAGAAAGTCATGTACGGCAATTCCCGCATGTACATCAAAAGTGATGTGTTGTCAGCCACAACCATGAGAAAACATCTATAGAGAAAGAAAATCATTCTGGTTGCATCTCACACAACAGGATGTCTTTGTTCCATATGAAAAACATATGATACAATATTTTAGAGAGATCTATCATACTCTGATGAAGAGATAAGGATTTTCTATTGAAAATCTACTGAGAGAATCATGAGCCAGAGGTTGATGGTTATGCAGATCAACACATCAGCATGCCTATCAAAACTCAGATGCAATATATCAAAATAGTAACTGAAGCTATAGAGAAGACAAACACAAGAGATCAAAGAAAGATAAAAATAGCTACACCAGCTATTACCATGTATGCATCAATACTGATGCATTCTGTAAAAACACTACAAGACCTGTAGTGTCCCTTGAGAAAGACTACAAAATATTATGATACCCTAGTAAAATCATTTGGTTATTCAGCTTTCACATTTGTACCTCAAAGAAACACATGTAAAACACATAGATAAGGATTTTTGTATTTAAGGAGTGTGTGGCTAGGTCAAATATGCAAGGAATCATCCCACATTGACCAGTTAGCTGCACTCCAAGTAGAGACTGAGGAGGTGGGCAATTGTATACAATAAGGAGATTAATTCATGGTCAGATAGTACAGTGTGAACAAAGCCAGCGTGCTGTTGGCATAAAACCACATGACCACATGAGTCACAATTATGACACACACTGTGTTTGATACACAGTGCTTTACACCATGTGCTGTGTGCAAACCCTGCAGTATTATTTATGTAAATATGTGTACATAGTAGCATGGACCATGCCTGTAGGTATATAAGGGCCAGCACTATGCCTCTCTAATCTTAAGTCTCATACTTCTAGCTAGTCAGTTGCTTAGCATGCCTCTACACATACAACACCCAAGGTAAGGGCTATGGTACTGTAGTCAGCTACCCCTGTGCTGTGCATGCTCTATATGTGATACATGCCTTGTGACAGGTTATGGGCCCCAATGTTGAACAACATGCACTTCAGTCACCCATAGGTAACAGACTATTAGTCATGTAAACTCCAGGTATATTACATGACTAAAAGTTGTGGTGTATATTCATATTTTATATATATTTGGCCTATAAATCTTCACTTTTACAAAATATATTTTTCATGCCAGGACCCTGAGTTGTTGGTAGAAATATATTTTTCATGTCTGGACCCTGCATTGTTGGTAGAAATATA
>Ga0307507_10011470_pt1 | contig 11169 bp, 7 predicted proteins | sample 7_EM_MG_FD_207223 | JGI IMG/M metagenome (GOLD analysis project Ga0307507, IMG submission 207223) | Populus trichocarpa ectomycorrhiza microbial communities from riparian zone in the Pacific Northwest, United States - 7_EM | ecosystem: Host-associated > Plants > Roots > Unclassified | place... | reverse complement strand
CTACTATTAAAACTGCATGGGCTATGCGAAAGGACTTTATAGTATTAATGCTTAGCCTAGATATTAGCGGCGCCTATAATAATATACCCTATAAGCGTCTCCTATATATCCTTAGGGCAAAGGGCTTCCTAAAATGGATTATTTAATTTGTTTAAGGATTTATAGGCCAGAAAGAAATATTACTAATCTTTAGCAGATACTAGAGCCCCCCTATTATAGTTATAATAGAAATACTATAAGGATTACCTCTGTCGCCTATACTCTTCCTCTTCTTTGTAAGTAACCTGCTTAATACTTTTAAGGAAGGGGCGACCTAGGGGATAGGCTTTATTAATAATATAAACCTAATTATATATAGGCTAACAGCCGTAGAGAACTGTAGGATACTAGAGAAAGCCTATAACACCTATATAGAATAGGCAAGATAATATAGAGTCTAATTCTTACTAGAGAAATACCAGCTAATCTATTTTATAAGAAAACGTAACCAATCTGCAGATCTTTAGTATAAAATCTATATTTAAGGCTTTAGGGGTTAACCGGTTCAAGGCCTAAGGGTATTAGGAGTGTGGGTAGATAGTAAGCTCTAGTAGAGCGCATATATAGCGTAAGCGGCCCGTAAGGGCTAAGTATAGTATATCGCTATGTCTAGGATTGTTAATTCTATATGGGGTCCATGCTTCTAGAGGTTACGCCTACTATATACAGCAGTTGTCCGGCTAACTATAACGTATAGATCTAGTATTTGGGCCACTAGAGAAACTAAGAAAGGCCCCCCTAAATTACTCCTTAAACCACTCTAAAAGGTCTAAACAGCCTGCCTTAGGAGTATAACAGGCGGGTATAAACAAACGGCCATAGTACTACTTAAGAAGGAAGCTAATATTCCCCCCCTATAACTATATATTAAAGCCAATACAATGTAAGGGTGTAAAAGGAACGCAACTCTAACGTTATAAAGTATATTAAGACACGCCTAAACAAACTATAGAGGGACCCTAGGGTGCCCTATAGAAGAAGGAACTAACAACCCTAAAGTAGGGAAGATATATTAGGAAAACAGGTAGAGAAAGTAAAAGAAGAATAGCGCGGCGCTAGGGCCCAGGCCTATATAGAGGAAGAAGGGAGACACGCAAAAGGCTAGTAAAGATAACAGTAAGGGAGAGAAAGGAGCCAAAGTAGAGCATAAAAGAGTACTGGAAAACCATCTATCGCAATATAATACTGGTTGGACCGACGCTAGAGAGATAAATAGGAGTTAAAGGCATAGAGGTAGACTTAGGTAAGGGGAACCTAAGCTATAGTATAGGTAATACTATGGGGGGTAAATATTTAAGGGCTCCAAGAGGGCCTAATAAAGGCGGAAAATATAATAGCAACACTCTTAAGGATAGGAATAATAGGACTAAAAGATTAGCTTTACTGGGTGGATATCCTAGTAGGTAGCCTAAGGTGCGAATATAGCTGGCTAAGACAGACACTAAAACACGTAATACTGTTATGCCCCTTACGCACCGGCCGAGAAGCAATGCTCTTAGCAGCTGGCATAGAAAACTATAATACACTACTCTTAACATAGAAAGGCCTCAAGGCGGCTACCCGGTGGCTTATTAGCCAAAATATACTAGACCAGTTCTGGGTTGCAAAGGAAATAGCAATAGAAGGCAAAGGGGTGAGTAATAGGCGCCCCCTAATAACTCTATAGGAGTAGAGTACAGTGTGTAATACTAATATGTCTATAGGTTTGTTACGGCAGCAGTAGTTCCTAAGGAGGTTAAAAAGTAAGGTAGTAGAGCACCACTAGTGACTTGTAGGCGACTTATAAGCGAGCCCTAAAAGGCGGGGAGACGGATCACGGGGTTTTCTTAAATAGAGTTTTCTCCCTATATGTATATAAGGAGTAGTCCGCGTGGGCCCAACAGGGATCCGAATTGGACGTTAAGCAATGAATAATATATATATATATAATATGAATAATATAATTACCGCCTAATGCAGTAATATTAATCCTATTACACTTAGGCTTTTAAGTAGCGTATATAAGACGTAAATTAGGCAACTTTTAGCTAGTCCTAGGCCCAATTTTATACCTCCCCTAAGCCCATTACTAAACTGACTTTAGGGTAAATAACCATATAAGGCCATCTTACTATAATAGCTCTACCGGAAGGCCTCCTATCCGCGTCTCTAATACAGTGGCTTCTAACAGCGTATATCACTATTAAATTAAGTTAATTTAGGGCTTATAAACTAACTCTTAGACTATCCTAAAGCTCATTTCCTCCTAGGCCTATACCGTCATCAGCTACTTCCAATACTGTTACTAATACTTACTTCTACACCTAATATCCGGCCTTAATTGGATGCAATCCAGACTAAGACAAATAACCTTATAGACTAACTGGATTGGGCAGCTAAAAATAGGGCGATCAATCGGGCGTCAGTTAGACTACGGACTGGCCGCTTAATCGACCACGCTGGTGTACTGTAATCTCAGAAAAGAAGAGACGAGGCGCGAAATATTCCAGGTAGTCGTAAGCGAACGTATCCCAGGTGACCGAGATAATGCCAACGATCGAAGCTACAGCTGGCTCTGAAACAAATTCATTGTGAAGGGCAAAGCAGTTGTGAAGGGCTACAATTCTGAGGTCGGCCTGAGACCTGAGTCGTTAGCAGCCTAGGGCGGGAAATTTTTGCTGATGTTAGAAGCCATGTTGAAAGAAATAGAAGAGGTTATGGGCTAACCAATATAAGTTATAAAGGGCAATTTGGAGTTCAAGTGGAGTTGTGATGGTGGTGTATAGTGGCAAGGTGGAAACAAAACGGATTAAGAAGTTGAGTTCGTTATATATCTGTGCTGCAATTGACAACGACAGTATACAGCTTTTTGATGCGCAACACAGCCCACTCCAGCGCTGCGTGCCTCATGGACGCTTATTTAACGCCTAGATTTCGTCTTAATGGTCCCAACCAATTCTATACGCAAGAAGTTCCCACATAGCAATGCATGGATTACAGCGGTCTGGCGTTGCTTATGGAGCCCCCACCAACAGTGCAATAGTTTAAGGCATCAGAGGTTGTGGTTAGGCTTGGCGTAACCTTGGGTTACGTATAACCCCCTAAGGTCCGCAATATATCGTCCAAATATCACCCCCCCCTTAGGTGGTGGCCCCTACTTTTTAGACGCGTTTTTAAGGCCTAGGTTAGTACTAGGTTAGTATAGAGGTCCTTATTACGCGCCCTTAACCTTATTATCGCCTTAACAATCTATATGGGCCTAGGCCCTAACACCGCACTATTCTTCTTCTGCTTTCTCTACCTATTTTTCTAATATATCTTCCCTACTTTAAGGTTAATGGCTTATTATTCTACGGGGCACCCTGTGGTCCCTCTGTAGTTTGTTTAGGCGTGTCTTAATATACTTTATAACATTAGAGTTGCGTTCCTTTAATAAATACTTATTAGTATAGACTATAGCCTCTTTCGTATAATATCCTTTTATAATAGCTATAAGTTATAAATCTTTTTGCTAACTACTAAATAGGTCATAGTTATATAGCCGTTTACTTTAGGGTTAATTAACTATAAAAGGACATAGAACTCTAGCCACTTAACTATCCGAAATAGTAAGTTTTATACAATAATTAATACAATAAGGGCCTTATTAATAACTTCCTTATTTAGGACCGCTTGGAGTACTTCTAAATCTAGCTCTTCTATCTTATTTTAAGACGACGCTTTAAGGTAAAGGTTTTTTAATTAGTCCCGTATTACTTCTTTCGTATAACTAGTTTTAGGCTTAACTATAATGCTATACTTTAACGCCAAGTGGTTTTAGAAGTTAGAAGTTAACTATACAGCGTATAACTCTATATAGCGTTTATAATAGAATAAAAGATAGGCTTTTTTTTGTACTGGCTTGTTACTGGCTACTAGACGGGTATATTCCTATATTAAAAGAGCTAAGCAGCCTTTTATATTTTTTAATTTAGAGGTATTAATAGAGTTAAGAGCTTCTGATTCCGCTTTTAAAGCTATATTTGGTACGATAATAAAGAAGGCGACTGAAAATTTATTTGGGGTATGCCAAGACTTATCGCGATAAGATTTATCCAAAACCAGAATGTATCCATAAAAGAAGATGCGTCCGATGCTGTGTTTGATAAGAGTTGAGAGCCAAAGGCTGATGGTGGGTCCTAATGATGGGCTCCTCTTATCTGGGCATTTCAGCTCTAAAATGAGGTTCCCAAGTCAAATTAGGTGTTCCTGAGCATCATGAAACTGTTCATCTTCATCATCTCCTTCTTCCGTAGCCATTCCCAATTTCCCTGTTACCCTTAGATCTTCAAGGAATTTTTTATACACTTTTGGCCCTAGCGCAGCTGCATACTCACAAGCAGTAGCCAAATTGTGTAAGTGGAGATAGGGAGACAACGATTTTACCTCGCCGCGAATAGTAGGGTCCGCTCCTTTTTCGAGTAAGAATCTTGCCTTACGGCATGTAGACGTTAAACGATTTGATGGGGAAAATATTGCATAGTGCAGAGGCGATAACCGCCATCTATCCTGCTTGTTGACGTCTGTGACATTATACTTCGTATACAGGTGCTCCAATACTTCTTTATTCATCGACATTTCGGCGGCAATATGAAGAACAGTCCTTCCGTCTGGCAAGACCTTGGTGAGGTCGACTCCACCAGATGCGAGGAGGTCAATGGCTTCGATAGCACATCATCGGCTCCTGACGGAATTGCTAACAGCGGAAAAGCCTTGAGTGTCCACAAGGCTGAAGTCATAATAGCCCTCCGATAGAAGAAGACGGATGAAGGATGGGAATGCCTGGGGGTCGTAATCATCTCTATGGAGATTAAGAGTCGAGATCGTTCTGTTTCCAACCACTTCGTGTATAGAAGCTCCACTTTGAATAAGCATGCGAACAATGGGGAGCCAATTGGTACTCAAAGGAGGATATTGGGGGAAATGACTCGGTCCCCCAGGATGGCGGCCGCAGGGAGGCGATTGTTTGGTCCCACAATAGCCGAGGGCGGCGAAGACGGGGAGACTGAGAAATCCGTCAATGGTTATTCAACCATATAGAAGAGACTACTAATCACACATTTGTTCATCATCGCCCATGTTTGTATCTGCCCCAGCTTCTAAGAGGCATCGAATAGCGTCCAAATTCTTTGATTCAATTGCAAGCTGTCGTATCATATTAATCAACGAAGATTACATCTTAGGGTCTCTTAAGGTACTTACCAAGAGTGGCGTCTTGCCAGAGCAAATTGCCCTATTGTTAAGAATAGACCTGCTCTGGCTGAGATATTGGCGGATTAAACGGACGTCCCCTCTGCTGCAAGCATCCATGAATGGCGAATCCACGGGAACTTGGTTTTGGACCCGTATATAACCCGGCAGAATCGATATTTCATAGGGACAAGAGTTAATCCGTGCAAACCGTGCGCATATAGAAATAGCTTTGCAGGAAACTGTGGAGGGGAGCTTAACCCCTAAAAAGATGCGGGTAGTTTGAACATTGTTTGTATGCAAAATGCAGACAATTGACCCATAAACTCCTAATCGTCTTAGCCAGGAGTCAACGGCAACGATATAACTTTTAGGTGGAGAATGGAGGGTTGAGCACTTGTAAAGGCCGTGGAAGCCAGTGCCTTGGGGCATCCATTTTGTATTGATGCGAACATTAGCGCCGTTAGGATTCGGATACTCTGTAGGTGTAATCAAGGCCTGAAGAGTGTCTATCTTATCCAAAGTGTTGCGAACCGAAAAGGCGGTGATAAGAGAGTTTCGACTGTCTTAGATTAGCTCTAGCATCTAATGTGGGGAGGAAATATACAAAGTAAGTAACTGGACAAGACAGGTCAGTGTGCTCTCCGCATCCCTCAGCCGCGCAAGCAACTTGGTCATGGTATTGCAGTCCGCAAAGGCAAACTTGAACCTCTTCGTCAATGTCCTAAACTCATTTATGCAAAATTTGCGTTGCATCTCGGCGACAACCTCCTCTAAGTTCCGGAGCGCACCCTGTAGTAGGAGTCGTAAATCTAAAGGCAAAAGTACGACATCGTCGACGTTAATAAGACAATGTTCGAAGCTTTCAAGTATATTGTGCAGCAGCATCATCTTGTCCCTTATTCGATGGAGCTCCGAGGGTGCGTCTTCGAAGTCATGGCAGAAGGCTGTCACCACTTGACTAGTTTTTATAACGTAGCTGAGCAGTTGAGCCACTGATGCGGTTGCTCCGATTCCCGCAAGTATTTCGGCCATGTTAGGTGACCTCAACAGGTGTGAGTGTGATGGATTCGACTAGAAAGGGTAGAAATGTCCATTTAGGCATATATGAAGCGTGTTAGGGAGGGTCCCTGTCAGAATTAAGCGAGAGATGCTGACTAAGCTCTGGACACGTCGCGAGAGCGAGCTCTGCATGTCAATCTAGATAGACATCAACCGCATCTACTGCATCACGAATCAATCAATATTCATCGTCTGCGTCATCTCTATCATCAAATAGACCCTCAAGACTGCTCTGCTGTGACCTTATGACCTTGTAATTCCAAAAGGTTATGAGCCCGGGTAGCGACACCTCTCCTGACTCGAAAATCGACCCTAAAAATGACCTTCTCTACCTTAACCTTAACGACACCTATATACGATTACAAGGCCAGTAAAATCATTATTTTTAATGGAGACAACTTTGCAGACTGGGAGCGCACCTGCGAGGCAGCCCTGATTATGTCAGAGGGCTGGGATTTTATCACTGGTGCAGAGGACCCAAATTAAGTCAATTTAGCTGACGGAAGAAAAAGACGAGGGGAAGCAAACAAGATCATCTATAATTCGATAGGAGACGACCGTCAGGAAGAGATGCGTATAATAATAAAGGCGTACAATATTTAAGGAATGTAGGAAGGAATAAAGAAGTTTAATAAGGCTAATAACGAGGTCTATATCTCTAGACTCCATAGAGAGTTCTACAGCACTATATTTAACCCTATAAAGATGCGAATCATTGAGTTCCTCTAAATACTTAATTAATTTAAGATTAATCTAGCCTTAACACCTTAAGCACTTACTAATAACAATATTAAAGAGCAGCTTCTTTTAGCCCTCCCAAGTAATGTTATATGGCAGAATGTAAAGACCTAGTGTTTACAAGATAAACGAGACCTTAAGAGCTGCATTACCCTTCTTTAGGAGCAAGAGACTGCTCTCCCTACATAAGTATAAAATGCAGTACTTGCACACAAGAGGAAAGACGAACCTAGGGGGAGAAGGGGAAACTAAGGTTAAGGTTAAATAAGGGGCAGAGGCCATGCTAGTAGATTCAATTATTCCTTATCGCGTTATCGCCATAGCTCGTTGTCTTAAGTAAGTAAAGAGCCAAGATAACCAGAAAGAGATGAGTGCAGAGTATGCTATTAGAAAGGTTACTACCAGAAAGACTGTCCCCTACTTAAGCAATTCCAATTTAACAATGCCAGGAAGACAGATTAAGGTACTCCTAAGGCAAAGGAAGTAGGGAATGTAGCAATAGCTAAGGAAGAATTTAATAGCGATTTAATCTACCTTAACCCTAACCCTAAACGTACTATGCTTATAACGACGTCTTTAGCTTAGGCTTTTGACTTAGGAGTAACTAAGCACTTTACTAGTGACCAATCAGACCTAATATACTTAAAGAGATAGAATACGCCATGACAGGTCCATACTGCGAATGGGACCGTTGTCCCTGCTATAGGCTATAGTTAAGTTTAAATCGGTACCCTAAAGCTAAAAGATGTCTGGCTTGTACCTTTGTTTAAGTTAATTAAGCTGATCTTAGTAAGAACTCTTACTTAGGAAGGCTACTTAATTATATTTAACCCAGATGATTAAGCTACTAGCAAGCATAAATTAGGTGCGACGTTTAAGGCTATTATAAGAAACAACCTCTACGTGCTATAAGAGTATTAGAAAGCATTTAATGCGATAGTAGAAGCACACGATTTATAACTAAACGTTAGTGAAATAGATGCTGAGCTATAGCACCGCCGAACTAGATATATAAATTACAGTAACCTATTTAAGCTATAGTACTCCTTACTAGGTATAAAGCTTAAGAAGAGAGCAGTACTAGTTAGCAAGAGCACGTGCGAAGCTTGTCTAGCTGGGAAGATGCGAGAAATACTAAGCAAGAAGATAACTAAGCGCGAGAAGATACCTGGTTAAGGGCTATACCTAGATACTACGGGACGAATCAGTATATTAATTAGAGGTTATAACTACTACCTCCTAGCCCTAGACGACGCTATATACTATACTTAGGTTATTCCTCTTAAAACCCTCTAAACTAAAGAGGTACTGCCATATATTAAAGAGATTATCGCAAGGGCAGAGAGGTTTACTGGCAATAAAGCTGCATGGATTTAAGCGGATAATAGAAAGGGGGAGTTTGGCCGCAGATTTTAAGACGAACTAATACCCTAGGGTATTAACTTTGAACCTTGTCCGCCATATAAGCACTTATATAATGGCGCAATTGAGCGCGCGATCTATATAGTTAACTGCAAAACAAGGTCACTTCTATTTTAAGGAAATATACCAGTTGAACTCTGGTGCTATGTAGTTGAGCATGCTGTTTGGATTAAGAATTGAGTACCCACCTTAGCACTTCCATTTAATGACGAGTATAGTGGTGCTATTATACTCTATAAGGCATATACCTGATGAGTTCCTAACTTAAAGAATTTAGTTGTTTTTAGGTGTTACGCCAATCTAATTAATACGCTTAAGAAACACCCTAGGAAGTATAATTTAAGAATAAAACCTAACTACGTTTTTATAGGGTTAAAAGGGAGTAGTTAATTTAAGATAATAAACCTATATACCTAAGCAATTAAGCTATTTGGAGATGCTAAAGTGAACAAGTATAGGTTCCCTTATAGAGCACCTTGGGTATAAGCTACGAGATATAGTAACTAAGTGGGCCGCTTAGATCGAGTGGGAAGCCTAGGTTAAGATTAAGCGGGATACTTAAATCACGCTATAAGCTAAGCCGCGAACTGACCTATACCTCCCCCTACTACCTTAAACGTGCCAACAGAGACTCTAGTTGCGAGAACTATAAGTAGGCTAAATGGTAACTGAGTAGGCCACTCCAAACGAGTGGGAAGCCTAGGTTAAGACTAAGTAGGCTACTTTAATTAAGTAGGAAGCCTAGGTTAAGATTAAGTGGGATGCTTAAATTAAGGTAATGCTAAGGGTGGGACGCCTATATAAAGCATATCAATACGTATTCCTTATACGCAGAGAACAAGGTCTAGAAGGTTACTAAATATAAGGGTTTTTAACAATATGGTAGTTTAGTTAGTAATAGCTATAAAAGCTATTTACCTAGAAGCTGAGAATACTACCTCTATAGGAGCACCTACAGCACCTTTTAACGCTATTGAGTTAGATTAGGCCTTAAGGGAGGACGCTCCTAGCTAGATAAAAGCTATCTTTAAAGAATTCCTTTTACTTAAGAGGATGCACACCTATACTATTATAAGGGGGAGAGTACTAGAAGAAAGGTTGTTACTCCTAAGCAAGCTAGTTCTAAAGCACAAGTATAATGCTAAGGGAGAAGTAATTTGTAAGAAGGTAAGACTATATATTTAGGGAGATAAGTAGACCCCTAATATTAATTATTTTGAGACATTTGCGTCTGTTATATAATACGACACCTTTAGGTTCCTAATAGTAAAGGTGGCAGCTGAGGACCTTAAGCTTAACTATATTAATATTAAAACTACATTCTTAAACCCACTATTACAAGAATAGATTTATATACAGATTCCTAACCTATTAAGAGACTTCGAACCTAAGCTTAAGGGCGTAAAAGACGTCTACTTAAAGCTAAATAAGTTACTTTATGGCCTAAAGCAGGCACTAAGAGAATGGTTTTAGATAGTTAAGAAGTTCTTTAAGAGTATAGGTTTAAAAGTAGCTAATGCTAACCCTAATCTCTTTATAGGAAATGAAGTATATATCTTGCTATTCGTTAATAATATACTAATCGCAGGAAAGCGCCAATACCTTAATATCACAAAGACAAGAATCTTAAGAGAATAGAAATGCAAAGACCTAGGTCCTATAGAAGTATTTATAGGCTTCCAAATTAAGCAAGATCGTACAAACCGAACCCTTAAGCTATATTAGATGATGTACACTAAGAAGCTACTTAAATGGCTAAAAATAGACAACTGTAATCCGGCTAAGCTACTAATACTAGCAGGTACTATCCTGAAGCCCAATATTAAAAGCCTCCTTAAGTACGACGATGCGACAGTGTACCGGTAGATTATTGGCTCTATAATCTACCTCTTAAACTATACACGTCCTAATACCAGCTACGCTGTCGGTTAGTTAGCTAGGTTTATGGCAGCACTAGGAAAATTATATTACCGCTTAAGCAAGCAGCTACTATAATATCTAAACGGCACTCTTGAAGCAGGAATTACCTATTTAAGTTAAGCAGTCTACCTTCCTTTATGCAAGCTTACGTTACCTACTGGTTATAATATCTTTACCGATGCTATGTGGGGAATAGAATACGATCGGATATCATTCTAAGGCATAGTAGTTATACGCTATAGGGGAGCAGTGATCTGGATGGCTTAAAGGTAGAAGTTGACGGCATTAAGCTTAATAGAAGCAGAGATCATGGCGGCATTAGAAGAAGTAAGGTTAGCAGTATAGCTTAAAAAGCTGACAAGAGATTTAGAAGAGAGAGATAATAATAACCCTTTTATCCCTACGCTCTACTGTGACAATAAGGGTACAGTCAACCTTTTATACGACACGAAACACTACTAGAAAGCCAAGTATATTAAGACTCAATACCTCTTCGTACGAAACAACATGGTTTAGCAAGGTTGACTTAAAGTGGTACATATACCAGGCAAAGATTAGCTGGGAGATATGCTTACGAAACAGCTACCAATTAACCAATTTACGAAGCACTGTGCAACGCTAGGAATCGGTAACTGACGGAGACGGTAACGGATGGAGACGGAGCAAGTTACGGAGGTTTTTCGCCTACTATAGGTTTTCCCTCTGTACGTAGGCCAAATGGCACTTGCAAGGTATTTGGGAATAGCTTTATAATTGCCTATTTGGGACAGACGAGGAGAG